>Ga0308166_1004162_pt1 | contig 11745 bp, 9 predicted proteins | sample PhyCR2_2_FD_202137 | JGI IMG/M metagenome (GOLD analysis project Ga0308166, IMG submission 202137) | Phyllosphere microbial communities from UC Gill Tract Community Farm, Albany, California, United States - DLSLCC.R2 | ecosystem: Host-associated > Plants > Phyllosphere > Unclassified | place... | reverse complement strand
GCTTCGTCGCCCTCACCTTCACGGGCGAGGCGCTGGCCGACTTTGCGTCGGACTCGTTCGACGACCACGTCAAGCTCATGATTCCGGGTGCGGACGGGCAGCAGGCAAGGCGGGACTATACCCCACGGCGCTTCGACCGCGAAGCCCGCGAGCTCGTGATCGAGTTCGCGCTGCACGGCGACGGCGCGGCCTCGGACTGGGCGCGTAGCGCCGCCGTCGGCCAGCAGGCGCTCGTCGCCGGACCGCGTGGCTCGATCATCCTGCCGGATGCGCTGGACTGGCAGCTGCTGGTCGGCGACGCGACCGCCCTGCCCGCGATCGCGCGCCGGCTGGAAGAGTTGCCGGCCGGCAGTCACGCCACCGTGTTCGTCCACGCGGACGCGGGCGACCGGCGCGCGTTCGACGGTGCGGCGGACGTCGACCTGCGCTGGTTCGACACGCCCGATGCGCTGGTGGCCGACGTGCAGGCGCTGGCGCTGGCGCCGGGCCGCGGATTCGCCTGGGGCGGCGGTGAAGCGGGGATGATGGCGCGGGTGCGCCAGGCGTTGAGCGAGAAGGGGTTGCCGCGCGAGGCGACGCGGATTTCGGCGTACTGGAAGCACGGGGTGGCGGAGCACCACGAGCATCTGGAGTGAGCGGTCGCGGGCGGGCGATCGCGCTGGTCTTGGAGGTGCCGTTCATGGCACCGAAGATGCCCCGCGCGCAGTCGGCGAGCCAAGGGGCCGAACATACCCCCTCTCACTGCCCAGCAAGCAACGGCCGAGTACACGGCGCTGCGATGACGTTGCGCTATCGGCCTATTTTTGTTGAAAATTTCAAACTCAGCACGTTGCCCATTAGAATTGAGTTCTTGACTTAACACTTGGTGGCAATACTAGTATGAAACTCTTCTGCGCGATTCTGATGTTGGCGGCGTCGAATTTTTCGGTCGCGGCCGAGCCCGAATTTAGCAAGCAGTACTCGGCATGTATGAACCATACCGATGGTAGTCCTCAGGACCGTATCGCCTGCATGACGGCAGAGACCAACAGGCAAGGCGCAAAGCTGGAAGCCTCGTATAAGGCGGTCCTGCAAAATACGCCGAAAGACCAGCAGGAACGAGTTCGGCAAGCAGAGCGCGATTGGTTAAAGTTTGTAAAGAGTAATTGTGACGCTTATTACGACGCTGGCGAACAAGTCGGCGGCATGCTCGCCCGGGAAGAGATGCACGCGCAGTGCAAGATGACCATGGCCAAAGAGCGCAACGACGATCTCAAGCGATTGCTTGAAACAAGAACGATGTAGCCTCGGTCTCGTCGGAGCGAATGATCGGAGGTGCGCGCGAGGCGATGCTTCGGCGGCTCCGATCACACGACCAGATGGTGTGGCATCGCGCTTGCGTTGACGGGCAGCGCGGCCGGGGATGACGGATCAAGCGGCTTGCTTCGCCTGCTTGCGCCGCCCCAGCGCCATCACCCCCAGCGCCGCGCCCACGAGCGCCAGCGACCCCGGCTCCGGCACCGTGAACTCGTCCATCGCCCACTGCGTGCCGCTGCTGTTGTAGATGACGAGCGTGTCGATGCCGCCCCAGCCCAGCCCGATCCAGCGCGGCGTCGTCGTATCGAGCGTGAACGCGTCCGAGGACAGCACCAGCTGGCCGCCCCGCCAGCCTTCGAACGCGATTTCCTGGTCGACCCACGCCGACGTGAACCACGCGCCGGCGAACTGGAACGCGCCACCGTCCGCGGTGGAGATGGATGCCGTCGCCCCGTCCCGGTTGTACGCCGCGTTCATGAAGGACACGGTGCCCGCCTCGTAGCCGCTGCCCGGATACGCATCGGCGCGCACGGTCCCCATATTGTCCCAGTTGAAGCCCGCGTAGCCGGCGCTGATCGGCAGCGTCGCGTCGCCGGACAGGTCGTCGAAGCCGATGACGGCCGCATTCGCCGCCGCGCAGGCCAGGATGGCCGCGAGGCCGGTGATGATCTTCTTGATGGTCATGGTTGTCCCTGTGTGATCAGTGCGCGAGGCCGGCCACTTCGGCGTCGGAGAGCGCGGCGTTGTAGATGCGCAGTTCGTCGATGGCGCCCTTGTACGGCGTGTCCCAGTAGTTCACGCCAAGCGCGAAGGTGCCGGTCGTCGACGTGAACACGTTCGGGAAGCCCGTGCCGGCAAAGCGCTTGACGCCGTTGACGTACACGTTGAGGGCGCCGTTGCTGACGCTGAACGCCACGTGCGACCACTGGTTCACCGGGAGGTTCATGCCCAGGCCCGCGTCGTACCAGTTCGACCCCGACCACAGCATCGTGTTGCCGTTCACGCCCGCGTGGCCCATCGGCAGGAAGCTGACCCAGGAATCCGCCGTGCGCGCGCCGAAGAACGTCGGCGTGAACATCGTCAGCTGCGCGGGTTTCAGCCACATCGCCACCGTGTACGTGTTCGACGAGATCAGCCCGTTCGGCAGGCGCACGCCGCTCGCGCCGTCGAACACGGCGGCGTTGCCGCGCATGCCGGCCGTGTACGTGAGGTTGCCGCCCGCGGCGTCGATCCGGTTGCCGCTGACGCTGCCGGGCGCGAACGCGCCGTTCGAGTCGGCCAGGTTGCCGTCGAACGCGTAGTACGCGACGAGGCCGCCCAGCTTGCGCACGGTGACGTTGAACGTCTTCGTCAGCACCGCGGTCCCCTTCGCGATACGGGCGGTCAGCACCACATTGACCGAGCCGCTCGCCGGCGTCGTCACGATGCCCGTGTTCGACACGACCGAAGGATTCGACGACGTCCACGTGATGACGGTGTTGCGCGCGGCCGTCGTCGGCAAGGTGAGGTTGCCGGTGACGGCCGTCGTCGCGCCGAGACTCAGTTCGTTGTAGACGTTCGTGACGACCTGCGCATCGGTGCGCGGGATCAGGCGGCTGCCGAAGATGGCGACGCCTTCGCGCGAGGTTGCCGTAAAGGTCATCACGTACGACTTCGACGTCTCGTCCCACTGGCTCAGGAGGACGCCCTTGTAGGTCGACGCGCCCGGCAGGTTGATCTCGACCTGGCTGCCGCCGGCGATGCGCCACGTGCCCGTGACGCTGCCCGTGACCGTGCCGTTGGCGTTCAGGGAAATCGGCTGCGACTTCCTGATCGCGGCCGTGATGTCCTTGCCGTGGTTGACGTACAGCCAGTCGCCGACGACGAATTCCGGGCGCACGCTGGCGGCCAGCGTCTCGTTGGCGTAGCGGTACGGCGCGACGACGGGCCAGCCGTCCGCGTTCATGAACATCTGGTGCACGCGCACCTCGTGCTGTTCGCCGCGTTCCGGGAAGCGCGTGTGGAACACGAGGAAGTGCTTGCCGGTCGCCGCGTCGTACCAGGCCGAGTTGTGGCCGGCCGAAACGTAGCCCGTGCCGATGCCGGTGCCCGCCTCGCCCAGGCGGCGCTCGAACAGGAAGTTCCCCATCAGCTTGACGCCGTACGGCGCAATCGACGCATCGTCGAACAGCGGCTTGGCCGGATCGGCCTTCACGTTCGCCATGGCGTTGCCCTGCGCGTCGTAGTACGGGCCGTCCGGATTCGTCGAGCGTGCCACGCGCATGTTGTAGCCGCCCGTCGAGTCGAGGCCGCCGAACGACGTGAACAGGTAGTAGTACGCCGTGGCCGGGCTGTACATGATGTACGCACCTTCGATGCGCGCATGGTTGCCGCCCGTGAGGCGCTTGCCGTAGCCCTGGTTCGGATACGGCATGCCGGTGGCCGGGTTCATCTGCATGATGAAGATGCCGCCGGAGTACGAGCCGTAGACCATCCACAGCTTGCCGGCGTTGTCCGTGAAGACGTTCGGGTCGACGGTGTTCGGGTGTTTCAGCGCATCGTAGACGGTGCCGTCGTAGCTCGCCTGCCCCCACATGCCGGACTTGAGGATGATGCCCTTGTTGACGTACGGGCCCTCGACGTTGTCGGCAACGGCGATCCCCAGTGCCGAGCGCGGGGAATCGCCCTTGCAGGCGTCGTAGTACATATAGTATTTGCCGTCCGCCAGGCGGCGCACGTCCGGCGCCCACAGCGTGGTCGTCTGGGCCCATGCGAACGTCTCGGCCAGTTCCGTGGTGACGTTCTTCGATCCGTTCAGGAACAGCGGATTGGTGGCGCTGACGCTGTCCGTCATCTGCGTCCACTTCATGAGGTCCTTCGACTTCGCCGACGCCAGGTGCGAGCCGAACACGTAATAGGTGTCCGCGACCTTGACGATCGACGGATCGTGCACGGACGCGTTCTGGAAGCTGGGCAGGTTGGCGCCGGCCTGGGCCAGCGCATTGGCGGCGATGCAGCAGGAAGCGAATGCCGCCCCCCATCCCGCGCGGGATATCAGCAGTGTCATCGTACGGTCTCCGTTGTAATCGTTATGTCGGACGAGGTCCCTCGTCCATGTCAGGAGCGCAGGATGCGGCATTTCAAAACGCTTTGCAACCGGGTCGCGGTGGCACCTAACCCATTGATTCGACCGGATATTTTACAGATTACAGTGCGGCAATACGTGCGATTCCAAAAACCCGGATTTACCCTTCGAAATAAAAAATATCGATATCGCTGCAGTCCCCCGCGATAACCTTTTTCGAAATGAAATCGATTCAAAAATCAAAAACGGAATCGCAGGGAATTTCGCGTTTTACAAAAAATATTTTTGCGGTCGTACACCGGCACGCCGCCCCATGGCCTTACGGCGCCCGCGCCGCCAGCTTGCCGTCCTTGCCCAGTTCGTAGCGATCGAAATCGCGCGCCAGCGCCAGATTCCCGCCGTACGCGCTCTTCGCCTCCGCCTCGACCGCGCCGATCGTCAGCGGCCCGTCGCCGTCCTGGTAACGCGGACTGAAATGCGTCAGCACGAGGTTGGCCAGCCCGGCCTCCTGCGCCATGCGCGCCACCCGCAGCGCGGAACTGTGCATCGGTCCCGGCCCCACCTTCTGCAGCACCTCTTCCGTGTAGGTGGCTTCGTGCACCAGCACGTCGGCCGCGCGCGCCGCGTCCAGCAGCAGGTTCGGCTCGGCATTGTCGCCGCCGACGATGATCGTCCGCGCCTTGCGCGGCGCCAGCAACCAGTCGGCCGCGCGCAGCGTGCGGCCGTCGTCCAGCACCGCATCCTCGCCCTTTTGCAGCAGGCCCCACACCGGGCCGGCCGGGACGCCCGCCGCGCGCAGGCGGTCCGTGTCCAGCCGGCGCTCGACGGCGCGCTCCGTGAAGCGGTACGCGTACGACGGCATGCGGTGCAGCAGCGCGATCGGATCCACGGCGAGGTCGGGCAGCACGTCGCGTCCGGCCAGATCGTCGACGGCGACGAATTCGAGCGGATACGGCAGTCCCAGTTCGCTCGTCGCGATGATGCCGTCGATGAAGTCGCGCAACGGCGGCGGGCCGACCAGCGTCAACGGCGCGGTGCGGTTCAGCATGCCGGCGCTGGCCAGCAGGCCGGGCAGGCCGTAGCAGTGGTCGCCGTGCAGGTGCGTGATGAAGATCGCGCGCAGCTCGTGCAGCGACAGCGTGGTCTGCAGGATGCGGTGCTGCGTGCCCTCGCCGCAATCGACGAGCGACCAGCCGCCGCCGGGGCCGCGCAGCGCCAGGCCGCTGACGTTGCGCGTCCGGCTCGGCGTGCCGGACGAGGTGCCGAGAAACTGGATGTCCATATCTTGATGATCTTGTAACGTGGTTCGAGGCGCCATTATGGGACACGTGCATCCCTTGTCGCCAATTTCCGTCGCGCGTTCCGGTCGATCGCGGCCCCGCTTTGCGCCGTCCGCGGCCAGGTTCGTCGCATCCGGCTTGCCGCCGGCGCGGACGCGGCGGCACAATGCCGGGCAACGGATGCATTATCGGAACGACACGCCATGACCCCTCTCGCCCGCCTCCTCCAGCCCGCCGGCAGCTGCCGCCCCAGGTTGCGCCGCTTCGCCGACGACCTCGGCCTGACGATCATCGTGTGCGCCTGGTTCGCCGTCCTGATCACGCTCGTCAACGGCAAGACGTACCAGCTCTACGACCAGATGGTGTACTCGATCGCCATCGGCGTGATCGCGCTGGCGATTCTCGACGGCGTGCGCCTGACGGTGCTGAACGATCCGGCGCGGCGCCGGCGCTGGCTCCTGCCCTTCGCCGTGCTGCTCGTGGCCACGGCGCCGTTCGCCCACTTCTGCGGCATCGTCATCGGCAGCCTGATCCTCGGGAACCCCATCCCCGACCTGTCCAGCTACCCGAGCCGGGGCGACAAGGGCATGATCCTGTTCGCGCTGCTGGCCATCGCGCTGATGGCCCTGATGATCCTGAACCGCGAGCGCGTCGAGCGCATCAAGCTCGAACGGGGCGAGGCGCGCGCCCGCGCCGAGACGATCGAGCGCCAGGCGCTGCAGGCCCAGCTGCGCCTGCTGCAGGCGCAGATCGAGCCGCACATGCTGTTCAACACGCTCGCCAACCTGCAGGGGCTGATCGCCATCGATCCGCAACAGGCCAGCCGCATGCTCGACCATCTGATCCAGTATTTGCGCGCCACCTTGTCCGCCACGCGCGCCGAAACCACGACGCTGGCCCAGGAATTCGAGGCCGCCGAAGCCTACCTCGGCCTGATGGCGATCCGCATGGGCGCGCGCCTGTCGTACCGCTGCACCCTGCCGCCCGACCTGCGCGGTGCGCGCCTGCCGGCGATGCTGCTGCAGCCGCTCGTGGAAAACGCCATCATCCACGGCCTCGAACCGAAGATCGACGGCGGCACCGTGACCGTCGAAGCGAGCGCGCGCGCCGGCCTGCTCGACATCTGCGTCAGCGACACCGGGCTCGGCCTGCCGGAGACGCCGGCCCCGGCCAAGGGCTCGGGCGTCGGCGTGACGACGACGCGCGAACGCCTGCACGTGCTGTACGGCGCGCGCGCAGCGCTGACCCTCCTGCCCGCCCAGCCGCACGGCGTGCTGGCCCGACTCACGCTTCCCCTGGAGACCGCATGAACCCGACCCCGCCGATCCGCGCCCTCATCGCCGAGGACGAACCGATCCTCGCCGCCACGCTGGCGGCCACGCTGCGCCGCGTGTGGCCCGACCTCGAGATCGCCGGCACGGCGCCGAACGGCGTCGCGGCCGTGCAGCAGGCGCTCGACCTGCGGCCCGACATCCTGTTCCTGGACATCAAGATGCCCGGCCAGACGGGCCTGGAAGCCGCGCAGGAACTGGCGGAGCGCTGGGATGGTCCGCGTCCGTTCCCGCAGGTCGTGTTCGTGACCGCGTACGACGACTATGCCGTGCAGGCGTTCGAGCAGGCCGCCGTCGATTACGTCATGAAGCCCGTCGGCGACGCGCGCCTGGCGCGCACCGTCGAACGACTGCAGGCCCGCCTGGCGCCGGCCGCCGCGCCCGACGGCGGCCTCGCGCAGCTGGTCGAGCAGATGCGCGCGCTGCTGCCGCCCGCGGCGCCGGCCGCCGAACGCCTGACCGTGATCCGCGCCGCCGTCGGCAACACCGTGCGCATGATCCCCGTGGAGGACGTCGCGTACTTCCAGGCGCTCGACAAATACGTCAACGTGGCCGCCGGCTCCGGCGACGCGCTGATCCGCCTGAGCCTGAAGGACCTGCTGCCGCAGCTCGACCCGGACCAGTTCCGCCAGATCAGCCGCGGCGCCATCGTCAACCTGCGCTGCGTGACGAGCGCCACCCGCGACGAAGCCGGCAAGCTGACCCTGCACCTGCGCGACCGCCCGGACCTGCTGCGCGTCAGCCCCCTGTTCGCGCACCTGTTCCGGCAGATGTGACACCCGTAGGCGCCGCTAGCGCGGGCACGTGGTGTTCATCGGCCGGCTGCCGTCGGCATAGTAGGTGCGGCAGAACGCGCCGAGCGGCGTGACGATACGGTACACGCGCCGGTTGCCGTCGGCCGCCGTCGTGATCTCCTCGACGCGCGCCGAACGGAACCAGCTGCCGCCGGCCGCGTGCGCCGCGTCGAAGCGGCGGTCGAGTTCTTCCTGCGCGCGCGAGCGGAATTCCGTCCTGGTGCCCGGCGCGTGATTCAGCTCGCGCGCGATCGTCGTGGCGTCGTGCCGCGCGGCCGCGAGGATGTCGGCGGCGCCGGGACGGGTGGCTGCGGCATCGGGCGCCGCTGCCGGTGCGGGTGCCGATGCCGGTGCGGGCAGCGTCTCGGACGATGCGGGCGGCGTCGCCTCGGGCACCGGGGCCCGGAACGACGGCTCGGCGGCACGCACGGGCTGCGGCGGCCGGACCGGGGCTGGCCGTGCGCGCGGCGCCGGTTGCGCCGGCTGCTGCGCGCGCGCTGCCACCGCGGGCGCGGACGGCGCGGCGGCGGCCGGCCGTTCGCTGCGCACTGCAGGGCGCGACAGCGTCAGCGTCAGCGGCTCGGCGGCGGGCGTGGCCGCAGGCAGGCGCGGCAAGGCCGGTGCATGCGCAAGGCCGAGCCAGAGCACGTGCAAGGTCGCCGACACGAGCAGGCCGAGCGCAAGCCGTCGCCGCGGGTGCACCCCGTTCGGGACCATCGACGGCCTTGAAGTCGGTGGAAAGTTCGGGGATGGCTGCACACGGCTCCTTCACGGTCACGGCACCGTAAGCCGGCGCCCCCGGATGATAGCCGCAAAGCGCGCCGGCAATGCTCGCCAAAACGCGCATGGACGGTGCAAAAATTGTAACCAAATCTTCAATCCACCGTCCCTGCGGGAACGCCAGCCTCGCCCCGATCGGCACCCCGTCCGTTCGCCTGTCATCGCGGCATGCGCGCGCCGTCACTCCGGCGCGGTGACGGCGACGGGCGTCAATGCCGTGCGCAGCACGTAGTCGCCGACCTGCGTGCCGAGCGCTTCGCCGACGTCGTTGCTGGTCCGGAAATGCACGCCGCCCCAGATGCGCGCGCTGAAAATCTCTTCCTGCATCTGGCGCGGACTGCGGTAGGTGCGCACCACGCCGGGCATCGCCGCATACGTGATCGTGAACGGCGCCAGCTCGCCGCTGCCGAATACGGACCGCAGGATGACGCCCGCCGCGCCGTCGGCCGCGCAGTGGGCACACGGATATTCGGGATGGGGCGGCGTCTCGATCAGCGGCCGCCACGCGGCATCGCGCACGGTCGCATCGTTGCCGTCGAGATCCCCGTTGCGGATGGCCGTGACCGGACGCCAGAACTGGTAGTGGTACTTGGCATCGAACACGGCGAGGTACGCGTCGAACATGCCGATGTTCAGCAGTGCGAACAGGCGCGCATCCTCCGCCAGCGGCAGCGGATGGCCGGCCGCGAGGCTGCGCGCCGCCTGGTTCCAGGCCGGCGTGCCGAGCTGCTGCCAGAAGCGGGCGGTCTCGGCCTGCCCGGGGCTGCGCAGCGTGCTGGCCACCCCGCCCCACCCCTTCGTCTCGTTGAAGTCGCGGGCCCACAGCGCCCCCTGCAGCGGCGGTGGCGGCCCGGGGCGGAACTGGGAGACGCCGTGCAGCGCGAACGGCTTGCGCACGGCCACGTTGCTGACGACGGGCAGGCCGGTCGGCACGTAGCTGCCGGGCGCCGTCACCGGCCGGTACGTGTCCGTGTCGTCGAAGGTCCCGTCGCCCTCGCGCCGGGCGAGCATCGACCGGGCCGCCTGCCGGCCGAGCGCGATCCCGGCCGCCCTGGCGCCGTCGTCCGGCAGCGCTGCCATGGCAGCCGCATACTGGTCGTCCACCGCCCTGGCCTGGGCCGGGTGCAGGGCGGCGAGCACGTCCCGGGCCGCCGCATGGGCCGCCGCCTGCGCCGAGGCACCCGCCGCCGCGGGCAGCGCGGGCAGGTAAGGCTTGAACTTCGGGTCGCACGCCGCGATGGCGTCGGACATCGCGATGTGCATCATCGCGAGCGTGCGCGCCATGGCGATCGGGTTACCCGCGACTTTCGGACCATCCGCGGCCAGCGCCGCGTTCGCGACCCGGTTCCAGTCGACGATCGCATCCGCGCGCGCCGCCGCACACGCGATCCATGCCGCCACGACGAAACAACGACGCATCTTCATGCTGTCCCTCCGATTCGGTCACGCCGCCCGCGCCGGGCCCGGCGCCACGCGGCGACCGCCATGGAACATGGTACGAGCTCGCGACAGCCAGGGCAATCGGCGAGCATCGGCTGTTGTTTCGACACCCGGGCCGGCGCCCTCCCCCTCCGCGGCGGTGCCGGCCCGGACTAGCGGCCGGGCGCCGGCGTCGCCAGGTCGCACTGCGCCGCCGGCGCCGTGGTGCCGCAATGCTTGAAGAACAGCTTGGCGAGGTCGCGCGCCATCTTGTCGACGTCGATCGGCGACGTGTTCGTCAGCACGAGCACCGTCAAGGGCAGCCGCGTGAAGCGCTCGTAGCCGAGCTGGTACCCGGGCAAGGTGCCGCCGTGGCCGACCGCGGTTTCGCCCTCGATCTTCTCCACGAAGGCGCCCAGCCCGTAGCCATGCCCCTGGTCGCGGAACATCTCGTCTTTCAGCGCGGGGCGCAACCCGAGGGCATCGGTATCGTGCAGCGCCCGGTCCCAGAGCAGCAGATCGTCGATGGTGGAATACAGGTTGCCCGCGGCGTACAGCATGCTCGGCGCGATGTGGAACATGTTCTGCAACCGGCCATCTTCGCGCAGATAGCCGGGCAGCAGCGACGGCACGATCCGGGTGTAATCGAAGTAGCCGGAGTGCGTCATCCCGAGGGGACGCAGGAAGCGGGATTCGATCACGTCCGCATACGGCTTGCCGGTCAGCTTTTCGACGATCATGCCGAGCGCCACGTAATTCGTGTTCGAGTACTCGTATTTGCTGCCCGGCGCGAAACGCAGCGGGCGGTCCTGGACCAGCGCGAGCACCGCCTGGGGCGTGCGCTCGACCCGCATGAGCGTGCGGAAGGAGTTGGTGCTCGACATGTATTCGGACGCACCGCTCGTGTGGGTCAGCAGGTGCCGGATGGTGACCGGCTGCCACGCCGGCGGCAGGTCGGGCAAATAGGTCCGGACCGACGCATCCAGCGACATCTGCCCGGCCTGCACCAGCTGCAGAACCGTCACCGACGTGAACATCTTGGTGACGGAGCCCACGCGGTAGACGGCATCGAGCGGTGTCGGGATCTGCCAAGTGCGATCGCCCACGCCGTATGCGGCGCGCACGATCCGCCTGCCGTCGTAGACGATGGCGACATTGCCGGCCCAGTCCTGTTTCGTTACATAGCCTTGCATCATGGTATCGACGTCGCGTTCGAAGGCAAGGCGGTTGTCCTGGGGTGTCGACGCGGCGGATGCGGGCACCACGGTCGAGAACAATGCGGCGAGGCCGGCGAGCAGCGCGGTTCGATATGAGGGCATGGCTACCTGTAAAAGTGATCCGGCATCCGCCATGCATGCGTTTGCACGCAACTGCCGGCTTTCCGGTACGACGATAGGCGCCGTCCGCCTGTTACGGCATGTCGACGTACGGCATGAATATATTTTCCACAAGAAATAATCGGCTATCGATCTCAATCTGGCAATAAAAATATCGATTTCACGCTCAAGAAATTTGTTTGTCATTAACATTTCACGAGGATTCCCTAAGCTGATGCCGCTGCACGACCATTTTTGCCGTTTCATACAATCGACCCGGATACTACCAATGCATACAATCGATATCGCGTTGCCGCGCCCGCAGGTGCACGCATGAGCCGTCGTAATTTTCTTCGCACGATGGCGCAGGCCGGCAGCGCCAGTGCCGTGCTCGCCACGTTCCCGCCCGCGATCCAGCGCGCGCTCGCCTTGCCCGCCAACCAGCGCACGCGCAGCCTGCAGGAC
>Ga0308166_1004160_pt1 | contig 11748 bp, 10 predicted proteins | sample PhyCR2_2_FD_202137 | JGI IMG/M metagenome (GOLD analysis project Ga0308166, IMG submission 202137) | Phyllosphere microbial communities from UC Gill Tract Community Farm, Albany, California, United States - DLSLCC.R2 | ecosystem: Host-associated > Plants > Phyllosphere > Unclassified | place... | reverse complement strand
CGCTGGCCGGCGGCGATCTGTCGCGCATGCCGGCGCCGGGCCGCGACGACGAGATGGGCCGCCTGCTGCGCGCGCTGCGCCAGCTGAACGTGAACCTGACGGCCGTCGTGGGCGACGTGCGCGCCGGCGTCGAGTCGATCGAGGCGGCCACGCGCGACATCGCCAGCGGCAACGCGGACCTCGCGCAGCGCACGGAAGCGCAGGCGGCGAACCTGGCGCAGACGGCGGGCAGCCTGGCGCACATCGCGCAGGCGGCCGGCCAGAACACGGACAGCGCCGAGCGCGCCGACGGCCTCGTGGCGGCGGCGTCGCAGGTGGCCGGCCGCGGCGGCGCGGCCGTGCAGGAAGTCGGCAGCACGATGGGGCAGATCAGCGGTTCGGCCACGCGCATCGTCGACATCATCGGCATCATCGACGGCATCGCCTTCCAGACCAATATCCTGGCGCTGAACGCGGCGGTGGAAGCGGCCCGGGCGGGCGAGCAGGGACGCGGCTTCGCCGTCGTCGCGGGCGAAGTGCGCAGCCTCGCTCAGCGCTCGGCCGGCGCGGCCCGCGAGATCAAGGCCCTGATCGCCGATTCCGTGCAAAAGGTCGGGCAGGGCAACGACCTCGTCGACGCCGCCGGCCGGACGATGCGCGACGTCGTGACCTCGGTGCGCGACGCGGCGGCTATCATGGGCGACATCACGGCGGCATCGCATGCGCAGCACCGCGAGATCGCCGAGGTGAACGCGGCGCTGGCGCAGCTGGACGGCATCACGCGCGAGAACGCCGGGCTGGTCGAGGAATCGGCGATGGCGTCGGCCAGCGTGGCGTCGCAGGCGGGGCACCTGGGGCAGGTGCTGTCGGTGTTCAAGGTGGCGCGGGCCGGCTGACGAGGCGCGGCCGCGGCCTGGCTATTCGCGCTCTTCCGGATGGCTGCGCCGTTCGACCGGATCGCCTTCCTCGAAGCCGGCCACGAACAGCATGAGCAGGTCGCTTGCGACTTTCTCATGCCCCGCTTCCAGCAGGTTGTTGGCCGCCTGCGTCAGCTCGGCCGGGCCGGCCTTGCCGTTGGTGTTGTCGAACGCACGTCGCGTCACTTTGCCGAGTTCGAACGCCAACTCGGCACTCATGGATTTTCCCTTGTCGTTCATGCCACATCCTTTTGTTTCGGCGCCTGTTGCGCCCGTTGTTCCTGGCGTCGGTGCGGGCCGCGCTGGTCAAAGATGCATGCTACCGCATCCGGCCGCTTTTCCGCCGTACTGCTGGGCTGCGGCCGCGCTCCGGCCCCCTGCGTGGACGCGCCCGTCGTCGGTGAGAGTTGGTGAGCTTTCCGGCGTCGCGCTCGGCTATGATGCGTGCACCATCGACAACCCGCCAAGGATATCCATGAAGCGACTCGTACCGGCACTCCTGCTCTGCGCCGCCGGCCCCGCACTCGCGGGACCGGAAACCCTGCTGACCTGCGCCCAGGGGCAGAAATCGGACACCGGCTGGTCGGTGCTCGGCGCGAGCACCGTGTGCCACCAGTCCGTGGCCGGTTCCGGCCTGGACAACGCCGTGTTCCGGTCACGCGGCGAAAAGCGGGCCGCGTTCCAGGACAACATCCTGCTCGCGATCCGGCCTGCCCGGGAAGCGGATGCCATCCCGTCGGCGACGCTGCAGTACAAGCCGGAAGCGTGGACGGACACCGGCAGCACCGGCGTGCTCGGCGAGCTCTGGTGGGGCAAGACGGGTGACCGGGCCATCTTCATCGGCCAGGAATCGGCGCTGCGGCTCAGCAACCTCGCCGGGCTGTCGCCGGCGCTGGTGCCGGCCCTGCAGGATTACTCGATGCGGCTCATGATGGCGACGCTGCAGAAGCGGCCGGTCGCCTACAAGCCGGGCGACGAGCACTTCATGCTGTTCCAGAAGCCGGTCATCAAATACACCCAGTTCGCCACGACGACGCTCGATTTCCGCGGCGGTTACGGCGGCTACGTGGCGGGTCCCGACTATATCCCGTCGGCCAAGGTGACGAATGCGCGCCTGGAACTGCAGACGCGTCCCGTCATCAAGGGCGTGCTCAAGTTCGATCTGGTGGTGGACGGCCAGAACCGGCAGTTCGCCGTGCCGTTGCAGGCCGAGACCGACCTGGAACCGCTGCGCGCGCGGGTGTCCGCGGACGATGGCGCCCTCCCATGCTCCGGCCAGGAAGACGCGCTCAGCGGATACACGAAAAACACGTGCCTCGTCCCGAACGGCGTGCCGATGGGCGTCGGCGGGACGATCAAGGAGTTCTACGACGCCATCGGTGCCTTCTTCGGCGATCACGCCAGCCTGGTCGCCCTGCATTTCAAGGTCACGGTGAACTCGCCGTCGCGCAACCGTACCGGCGCGACGGGGCGGGGCGTGCTTATCCTGAAGGCCGAATAGCAATGACGGGCGCGGCCGACGATGCGCGTCTACCGGTGCGCAACCTCGCCGGGCTGCGCCGCATCCAGCGGTTCGATGCCCAGTTCCGCCAGCCATGCGTCGAGACGCGCGCTGGGTTCGTGCAGGATGATGACGCCCTGGAACGTCTTGGGTTTGTTCAGCACCAGCGTGAAGCCGGTGCCCGACACGCGCCAGCCCTGCAACGTGCGCTGCCAGACCACGGTGGCGGCTGCCGGAGTAACGCGCGTGTACGTGACCGTCCGGTCGGCGAACACATAGCGCGCATCGAACGGCGCCGTGCGCCGCGCAGCGCGCAGCATGCGTGCGCTGATGCCCCGGGCGAGCCATTTCCACATCCACGTCCATTGCGGCGGCCGCCAGGTGACCGGCCGCACGGGCCGGACATACAGGCGGCGCAGCGGCCGCAGCAGTGCCAGGCCCGCGCCGAAATACAGCGCCAGGATCAGGTCGACGCGGTAGCCGTGCCAGGTAATGCCGCCGTCGATGCAGAACGCCAGCGCGAGCACCAGCCCGACGACGCACAACCAGGGGAACGCGGCCATGGCCCAGGGGCGCAGCCGCGCCGTCCCCGCCTGGTAGGCCTCGAGCGCCGCCAGCAATTTTTCGGGTGCCTTGGTGCGCTGGCGGCTTGCCAGCATGGCGCTGATCGCATCGGTGAGTGCGTCCTGCACTTGCTCGAGCCTGGCGGCATCGATCGTCGAACACAGTTCCCATGCCGGGGCCGCGCCGTCGCCGGGTATCGATTCGCTGGGGTGGGTCATACGCATCCTTGTTTGACGTGGCGGGAGGATACCAGCATGTTGTCAAAATATACAAGTCGCGACGTTCCTGTCGGAACTCGAACCTCATCTGGAATGAGAAAATGATGTCAAACAATAATCTTCTCAGCGTTGGCATCGTCGGGGCCGGTACGGCCGGCCTGGCCGCAGCCATCGCACTGGCCCGTGACGGGCACGCCGTCACGGTGTTCGAAAAGCACCCGGCCATGGCGCCGCTCGGCGCCGGCGTGCTGATACAGCCCCAGGGCGTTGCCGCCCTCGACATGCTCGGCGTCGGCAGCGCCTTCCGCAACGCGAGCGTGCCGGTGACACGCCTGCTCGGCACATCGCACCGCGACTGGACCCTTGTCGATATCCGGTACCGGGAAACACCGGCGCGCGGCGTGAGCCGCCCGGCCCTGTCGCAGGTGCTGCTCGACGCCGCGCTCGCCCTCGGCGTTCGACTCGAATTCAACAGGGCGGTCGACCGGGTGACGGCCGAGGGGAGCACGGCGTCGGTGCACGCGAGCGGTACGGCCTGCGCTTTCGACCTGGTCGTTATCGCGGATGGTGCCGCCTCCACCTTGCCCGCGCAGGTGGGGCTGGCGGTGCCTTCCACCGTCTACGCGTGGGGTGCGCTGTGGGCCATGTTCGATGTGGCGCACTGGGCGGATGAAGCGCTGCTCGCGCAGCGCTACCACGGCACCCACAAGATGTTCGGCCTGATGCCCACCGCCCACGTCGGCGGCAAGCTGCGCTTGTCGATGTTCTGGAGCCTGCCTTGCGCCGGCCATGCCGCGTGGCGGGCGCGGCCGATCGAGGACTGGAAGGCCGAGTTGCTGGCGCTCTGGCCTGGCTCGGCCCCCGTCGTGGACCAGATCGTGCGCCACGACCAGTTCACGCTCGCGGCGTACCGCCATGCCCGCGCCAAGCGGCTCGCGAACGGACCGGTGTGCGTCATCGGCGATGCCGCGCATTCGATGAGCCCGCAATTGGGCCTCGGCACGACCTTGGCCGTACAGGATGCGCTCGCACTGGCCGAGGAGGTCGGAGAACACGGTGCCGTCGCCGGCGCGGCGACGTACTCGACACGCCGCCTGTGCGCGGTGCGCAACTACCAGCTGCTCAGCAAGACGCTGACACCCTGTTTTCAAGCACGCGGCAACGGGCTGTGGCGGGATGTGCTGTTTGCGGCGGGCGTGAAGATCCCCGGTATCAACAAGCTCATGTATCGGAGTATCGCGGAGCCGGCGTCCGGCAAGGTGCAAGTTTCGTCGCACGTTGCCGACGGGTTGCGGATCGAATGAGCGTCGATGCCCGGTCGCCAGGCCGGCAGTGACAATGTGTGCATGTGTTTGGCCGATGACTTGCTATGCTCGCGTTTTCCGTCTTGCGTGCGTCCATCCGACGCCGAGCCCCATGCCGTCACCCAAACTGTTCCGCCTGCTTGCCGCCGGCGCGCTGATCGCCGCAAGTCCGGGCGCCTACGCGCAGGGCGCGTCGTTCACGAACGTGATCCCGGCGTGCCGCATGCCGGCCGGCAGTCCCATGCCTGACCGCTATCTCCGGCTGGCCAAACGCTGGAAGGAATTCGCCTGGGTGAAGAAAGTCAAGCGGACCGATACGAGCACAGGCGGCGACGGCTGGGAGCGGATCGACGGGTCGTCCATGTACGAGTGGTTCGGCTTTTACCGCACCGACCTGAACAACGACGGCTGGTGCGACTGGTTCATCAACGCGACGATTCCCCTGTCGTCCGGCGGCGACCGCGACTCCATCAACACCTTGTATCTCGGCCAGCGCAAGGGCTGGCGCCGGATCGGTGCGCCGGTCCGCCCCAGCGATCCCGACAGTCTCGGCTCCGGCAAGACGGACGAGCAGCAGTCCCGCTACCTGTTCGGGGAAGAGCCGGCGCTGCTCTACGATGCCGCCGCCCGCGTCCACTACATCGTCACCAGCTTCTACGAGCGCCACGAGCAGCACCTGAGCCGGCCCGGCTACCGGATCTTCGTGTGGGACGACCGGGCGTCGACGCTGCGCCTGCTCGACAAGTGGGAACCGGGGTCGAACGCGGCGGCGGCCTACGCGTACTTCAAGGCACATGGCGCCCGCACGATCGACACGGGGCACGAGCGACCGGAAGACGACCTCGACCAGTTCGATCCGGAGATCGAGGCGGACGAGCTCCGGCGGGCCTGCGAGCGCGAGCCCAGCGTCGCGGAGATGCCGCTGTCGCCGCATTTGCTGGCGCGTTGCGCGGCCCAACATCATGCCGAGTGAACGGCCGGGCACCCGGCCACCCAGTGGAGACCAGGAATGGATGCACAAATACAGTTACTCAGCGATTTTTCGGGCCACCTGAAGGCAAGTGTGCCGGGGCCGAGATTGGGTCGTCCCGCCGGTGACGCGGACGTTGCCGCGCGCGTGCTCGCGGCGCTTCGCGGATTGCAGGCGGGGACGCGGCCGTCGGACGCGGCGCTGGATGTGTATCGTGACGCGCTGTGCACGCTGTTCCGCCAATACCGGTCGTATTGCCTGCAGCACGGCGCGGAACTCGTGGACCTGATCACGCAGTTGGGGACATTCTCGATATCGCACTTCGACACCGTGGCGCAGGAGTATATTTTTACGGTCGTCCCTGACCGGAGTGCGATACGCCGATGGGTCACCGAACTGCACCTGAGCGACAAGCACGAGATGGCCCTGAACGAAACGGCGTTTCACGCCAACTTCTGACAAGCCGGCCATGCGGACGTTGTCGCGTAATTCTCCGAAGTCCATGCCACGCTACAGTTCTCGTTACCTGGACCAGCTGCTCGACCAGCGCGACTACGCCGCGCTGGTCGACCTGCAGGCCATCGCCACAGGCTGGGACGGATTCGATCCCGGCGCGCCGTCGTTCGGCTGTCCGCGGCCGGTCTTTGCCGTCTTCGAGATGCTGACCTGGCTGGCGCAGGCCGTCCGCTCGGGCGTGTGGACCTATTACGAGGCGACGCCGCCGGACCGCGCCGAATGCATGCTCGAAGCGCTCGATGCGCTGGACGCCGCGACCTTGCGGCAGAAATATGCGCAGGGCCGGGCGCACTGGCGCGACGCCGAGGCGTGCGCGGAACTGGACGACTGGATCGGGGACCACGAGCCCGCGCTCGTCGCCTGGGCGTTCGACGTGCTGGAAGCGCATCGCGCGGAGCTGGCGCTCGTCGGGACCTGACATGGCGTCCGCGATCGCACATGCATCACCCGGATTCCGCGCGCAGCTGGAACAGGCATTGTCCAGGTACCGCGCGACGGTGGAAGATTGCGCCCCCGTGCGCTGCCGTCTTGTGCAGTATGCCGGTGCCAATACGCCGCACGGCCTGGATATCCGGCCCGAACGGGTCGAGCACGAGATCGCGTCCGGTCTGGCGGAAGGGTTCGTCGTCGACTGGCTGTTCGAGCGCCCGATGCTGTGGCTCTGCATGCAGGAACCGGGCTGTCCGCTGCCGCCGTGGGACAAGGTGAAGGCGGAAGAAGCGCTGATCGACGTCGATGCGCTGTTGCGCGACGCGGGGCTGGGGACCTGAATCCGCGGTCCCGCGTCATGCGAACGGGGCCGACGATCGCATCCCGCGACCGCCAGGCCCCGCCGCGCCGGCAGCGTCAGTACGATGCCGTCAGGCTGTCGCCGCTCGCGGCCGAGTAGCCGTACAACATGATGTAGTAGGTACCGGCCGTCGGATACGAAATCGTGATCGATTCCGTGTTGCCGTAATTGTCGGAATACCACTGGTACGACGACGTGGTCGGCGCCGAGCCGCGGCTGACGTACACGTCGGCGTCGCCGGTACCGCCCGACGTCTTGATCGTCAGGCTGGTGCGGCCGGACGGCACGGTGATCGTGTACACCTTCGATGCGCCGGTGCCCACCGAGATGCCGGTCACGGGCACGCCGTTGGTCAGCGTGTTGCCGGACGGCGGCGGCGTGGTGCCGCTGCCGCTGCCGATCACGGACGCGAAGTTGGCCACGTTCAGGCTGCCGTAGCCGCTGGCGTAGTCCCATCCCGTCTTGGCGCTGTAGCCGCCGTTGCTGCCGCTCGTGACGTCATGGAACATGCCCGGATTGGCGGCGGCCTTCTGGTAGATGGCGCTGGCCGGGAAGGCGAGGGCGTTGCCGTTCATCGACTGCACCCGGGCCCAGAAGCCGGTGAACAGCGGCGCCGCCAGGCTGGTACCGCCGATCTGCTGCTGGGAACCGTTGATCAGGACCAGCGCGCCGCTGGCCGGGTCGGCGTCGAGCGAGATGTCCGGGACGCCGCGCTTGGTCGACGAGCCGAGCACGCCGGCCGCGGTCTGCCAGCTCGGTGCCGCTTCCGTCAGCGACGGACCGCCGCCGGCGCCGCCGCTGGCGCTCTGCTGGCAGGTCGAGGCGGACGAGCAGGCCCACACCGTTTCCGACGTCCACGTCGTGCCGCTCGTGTTCAGGCGCGTGCCGCCCACGGCGATCACGTACGGCGACACGGCGGGATAGCTCTGTGCCGACGACGAGCCGCCGCATTCGTAGGAACCGGAGTCGCCCGAGGAGACCGAGAACATCTGGCCCTGCGCCACGGCGGCCTGGAAGATCTGGTCGTTACTGGCGCGGATGCCGGAATTGTTGGCGTCGATCTCGCACTCGCCCAGCGACACGTTGATCGCCTTCGCGACGTTGTCCGTCACGGCGCGGTTGTACGTGTTGGTCAGATCGGCGTCGCTGAGCGTGTTGGCCGTGTACAGGATCATCTGCTTGATAGTGCCGCCGGCGGCCGCCAGGGCATCCTGCGTGTCCATGTTCCACTCGCCGACGCCGGAGGTGTCCGAGCTGGGCGAGCCGACCGTCACGGTGCTGACGCTCGGCCGCGGATAACCGGCCCGGCTGGCGAACGTGTTCAGGTCGCTGACCGTGGCGGACATCGAGCCCTGGGTGATGATGCCGATGGTGGCGTTCGTCGCGCTCGGCAGCGAGGAGGCGTTATAGATCAGGGGGAAATCGGTCGGGTTGTGCCCGGTGCTGGCCAGCGGATGGGCCAGCGGCTTGGCCATCGTGTGGTACGTGTGGATGGTCTGCAGGCCATGCACGGCCAGCACGGCGTCGCTGAGCGAGGCCGGTACGCTGACGTCGCTGGCGTTCCCGATGGCCGTGCGGCCGTCGACGTTATAGCTGTGCAGTTCGGTATTGAACGCCTGCTTGACCGACCCGGCGGTGCCGTCCGCGGTCACGAACAGGCGGTTCTCGGCCACCTGGATGTGGACGAAACCCTGGCTGGTCAGGTAATCGGTCACGGCCTTGACCTGGGCATCGCTCGGCGCGTACTTCGACCTGAACACGGCCGGCGAAATCGGTTGGGCGTGGCCGGCCATGACCTGGGCGGTGAAGTTGTCCAGGTCGGCCTTGTTGCGCAGTTTCAGGGCGACGACGACCTGGACCGGCGCGCCGGCCTGCAGGGCCGCCACGTGCGTGGCATTCACGACGGCGGACGCCGTCAATGCCGGATGGTCCGTGCTGACGAGGCGGGGCGCCTTGGTGGCCGTCGGTACCCATTGCTGTGGTTGCGCAGTTGCGCTGATGCTGGCCATTGCCGCTGCCAGGGCCAATAAACGAAGCTTGGTATTTTTCATCGTGCAAATTTCTCCAAAAGACTTGGTCTGATTTCGATTTTGTTTTGCTGCACTGAATACGCTCGCAAAAAGCAGATCGCTTTTTATTTCCGTTTGTTTACGTATATGTATAGTCAACATCGAGCGAGCGCAAAGTCTACGCTCGAATTGAACGTGAATGCTCTTTTCGAACATTACAAATATTTAACTTTCGGCCGGAACGATTTTCTAGTAACGACAAGCCGGGTAAATCATGGGCGGTAATGCAGGGTGCTTTTTGGAAATAGTCTGTAGAAACGTGCAATATGTATTCAAGCCTTGGGTCTGATGACGCGATTTAATCGGAAAATGAATAAGTAAAAACTATATTTTTTAAGAACGCCATATCGCCGTATTTGGTGCGGCCATGGAATGCATCCCATGCGGTTTATTGCCGGGTGGGTGCGTTGTCGTCCACGCCAGTCGCGACCAGTCGTTCCGTTCCCCGGGCGCCACGCGCTGCACTGGCAGTCCGGGCGCTGCCGGATACAAACGTGATCTTTCCGATGGCGTCATGCTGGTCGCATAGAAGCTGGTTTGATGAAACGTCCGCTGTGTCATTTTCGTGGCCGATCATATACATGCCAATCGTCCGTATGCGACCGCAATTCACGCTTGCCTCATGCGCCATTTAGGGATTGGTTTTCGAATGGAAACGAATTGCAGGCCATGGACGGGACCCGGTTATTCGTCATTCCATGCAACGAATTGGGGCGGCTGCACCATGATGATTCGCACGACGTTGGTGCACCGCTTTTAGAAGTGGCAGCAAATGCGGAACGTGTCTGCGTATCCCGGCTGTGGTGGCGAGAATCGTCCTCAAGTTTCGTGGTGCGGTTTTTGGGCGTATGAAACCGATATCTCAAGTGATAATCGATAATCGATAATCGATAATCGATAATCGATAATCGATAATCGAATACGGTGCCGTGCTCAGGCCCACAATAACAAGGTCATCATGGAACAAGCGATATCGTCATCGTCACGATCGACGCCAGGGACGCGGCATCGGGCAACGACCGGTTCGCGGACAAGCGCCGTGCAAAAAATGCAATGCAGAGCCGACCCAGCGATTTTTGATGCAAGTCAAGGATTTTGCTGAATCGGATCAATAGACTGACCTTATATGTTCCCCGCCGCAGGTCAGGAGTCCCCGATGTTCGAAGCCATTTCCGCCGCCGCGGTCGCCCCGGCGCCGCCCGCGTTCCAGTCTCCCGTCGAATTCGACGCCGACCTGATCTCCCGCCTGAGCCGCAACGGCCCGCGCTACACGTCGTACCCGACCGCGGACCGCTTCACGGAATCGTTCGGCTACCGCGACTTCCTGCGCGCCGTGGCCGACGTGCGCACGCGCGGCGCGGCGCGGCCGCTGTCGCTGTACCTGCACATTCCGTTCTGCGACACCGTCTGCTACTACTGCGCCTGCAACAAGATCGTCACCAAGCGGCGCGACAAGGCCGCGACCTACCTCGGCTACCTGAAGCGCGAAATCGAAATGCAGGGCCGCCTGTTCGCGGGCATCAACGAGGTCGAACAGCTGCACTTCGGCGGGGGCACGCCCACTTACCTGTCGGACGCGCAGATGGACGACCTGATGGCGCACCTGCACCGGTGCTTCCGCTTCGCGCCGGACGACGCCGGCGAATATTCGATCGAGATCGACCCGCGTACCGTGTCGGCCGAACGCGTGCACAGCCTGCGCCGCCAGGGCTTCAACCGCCTCAGCATCGGCGTGCAGGACTTCGATCCGGACGTGCAGCGCGCCGTCAACCGCATCCAGCCGGAAGCCCAGACGCGCGACGTCATCGATGCGGCGCGCGCCGCCGGGTTCCGCTCCGTCAGCATCGACCTGATCTACGGCTTGCCGAAGCAGACGCCGGCCACGATGCGCACGACGCTCGACAAGGTGACCGCCGCGCAGCCCGACCGCATCGCCGTCTACCACTACGCGCACCTGCCGCAGGTGTTCAAGCCGCAGCGCCGCATCGTCGAGGCGGACATGCCCGACAGCGACACCAAGCTCGCCATGCTCCAGCTGTGCATCGAGCACCTGACGGCGGCCGGCTACGTCTACATCGGCATGGACCATTTCGCGCGGCCCGACGACGACCTCGCCGTGGCCCAGCGCCAGGGCCGGCTGCACCGCAACTTCCAGGGCTATTCCACGCACGCGGACACGGACCTCGTCGCCTGCGGCGTCTCGGCCATCAGCGCCGTCGGCGCCACCTACAGCCAGAACGTCAAGACGCTGGATGCCTATTACGACGCGCTCGACCGCCACGAGCTCCCGGTCGCGCGCGGCACCCGGCTGTCGCTCGACGACGCGCTGCGCCGCAGCGTGATCCAGAAGCTGATGTGCCAGTTCGAGCTGTCGATCGCCGCCATCGAGCTCGCGTTCCCGATCGCGTTCGCCAGCTATTTCGAGCGCGAGCTGGCGCAGCTTGCGGAACTGGAGCGGGACGGCCTGGTGCAGATCGAGGACGACTGGATCAGCGTCACGCACAAGGGGCGCCTCCTGATCCGCAACGTGTGCATGGTGTTCGACCGCCACCTGGCCGGGCGCGGCACGGCCACGCATTCGAAGACGGTGTGACGCCATGTTCGCGGCCGCGCTCCTGCCGGTGTTCGTCGTGGGCCTGCTCGGCAGCGTCCATTGCGCCGGCATGTGCGGCGGGATCGTCGGCGCGCTGTCCGTGGCGCCCGGCGCCGCGCGCGCCGTGCCCGTCCTCGTGCCCGTGCGCGTGCGGACGACGCGCGCGCCCGCGGCCGGCGTCGCGATGGTCCTCGCCTACAACGCGGGCCGCATCGGCAGCTACATGGCCGCCGGTGCCGTCGCGGGCGGCCTGGCGCAGGGCGCGCACGCCGTGGCCGGGCTGCCCGCGCTGCAGGCCGGCGCCTACTGGCTCGCGAACCTGATGCT
>Ga0308166_1004158_pt1 | contig 11751 bp, 10 predicted proteins | sample PhyCR2_2_FD_202137 | JGI IMG/M metagenome (GOLD analysis project Ga0308166, IMG submission 202137) | Phyllosphere microbial communities from UC Gill Tract Community Farm, Albany, California, United States - DLSLCC.R2 | ecosystem: Host-associated > Plants > Phyllosphere > Unclassified | place... | reverse complement strand
ACCACCCCTTCCCATCCCGAACAGGACCGTGAAAAGACTCTGCGCCGATGATAGTGCTGCAACCAGTGTGAAAGTAGGTTATCGTCAGGCTAGTTATTAGAAAAGCCCGCTCAGTATGCACTGCGCGGGCTTTTTGCTTTTCAGCGCCTCGAAAACGGATATTTGAATCGGAAAAAACGAAACCTGATAAGCTTGTGTTCCAACAGTTGTAGCAAAAGCAAAACCGCTAGCATCGATAGCCCGATTCGCTTTCTCTACATTCAAGGAGCACTATGCACTTCCATCGTGTTTTTCCTGCGATCGCCCTGGGCGCCATTCTCGCCGCCTGCAGCCATCACGACAGCGACACTTCACCTTCCACGCCCGCACCGCCACCCCAGTTCAGCGCCGACATCACCCGCACGACCCACGGCGTCGTCCACGTCAAAGCTGCTGACTTCCGTAGCCTGGGCTATGGCCTCGCGTATGCCTACGCGCAGGACAACCTGTGCATGTTTGCCGATTCCCTATTGACCGTACGTGGCGAGCGTTCACTGTATTTCGGCGGCGAAGCCCGTGCCACGGCCCGCAAGGGCGATGAATACGGTGCCGCCAGCGGATTCATGGACCTGAAAAACGAAGACAGCGATTTCTTCTTCAAGGGCTATCTCGATGTCGACCAGTTGCGCGCCGGCTATGCGGCAGGCGCGAAGGAACCGCGTGATCTGCTCGAGGGCTATGTCGCCGGCTACAACCGCTACCTGAAGGACAATGCCGGCAATTATCCGGCCGCGTGCAAGGACGCGAAGTGGGTCAAGCCGATGACGGTCGAGGATATGGTTCTGGTCCTGGCCGAGAAGGCGCTGCACGCATCGGGCGAAGTGTTTGCGAAGGAGGTCGTCGCGGGCGCTCGCGATGCGACCGCGACGGTGGCATCCCGGTCGCGTCAACAAAACAAGCTCGACCCCGCCTTTCTCCTCGCGCGCCTGGACAAGGTCGTGCACCAGGGCTTCGGCAGCAATGCGCTGGCCGTCGGCAAGGATTTGTCCGCCAGCGGACGCGGCCTCCTGCTCGGCAATCCACATTTCCCCTGGACGAGTACCGACCGCTTCTACCAGGCCCACCTCACCGTGCCCGGGCGCTATGACGCGATGGGTGTCGTGCTGGGCGGCTTGCCGGTCGTCGTCATCGGGTTCAACAAGGATGTCGCGTGGTCGCACACCGTCACGGCCGCCACGCACTTCACGACCTTCAAGCTGGCCCTCGATGCGGGCGACTCGACGGGCACGACCTATCTGATCGACGGCGAGAAGAACAAGATGACGTCGAAGACGGTATCCGTCGACATCCTGATGGCGGACGGCACGACGACGAAGCGTAGCAAGAGCTTTTACTTCAGCAAGCAGGGCGCCGTCATCGTGAAACCGGAGGCGGGGCTGACGTGGAATAGCACGACGGCCTATGTCCTTGCGGACCCGAACCGCGGCAATACCCGCATGCTCGAACAATGGCTGGGCATCGGCACCGCGACGAGCGTGCAGACCCTCAAATCGTCGCTGGACACCGTCGTCGGCCTGCCGTGGGTGAATACGATCGCGGCCGATCGCGCCGGCAATGCGCTGTATGCGGACGCAAGCGTCGTCCCGCGCGTCACGACGGATAAATTCGCCGGCAACTGCCTCTTGCTGCCGGCCCTCGTGTTGTTCGACGGTTCGCGCAGTGCGTGCGGCTGGGGCCAGGATGCCAGTGCGCCTGCCGGCATTTTCTCGCCGGTCACTGCGCCATCGATGCTGCGCACGGACTACGTCGGCAATTCGAACGACAGCTACTGGCTGACCAACGCCCGTTCCCTGCTGACAGGCCCGGCGCCGCTGGGCTATTCGCCGCTGTACGGCAAGACGGGCGTCGAGCAGCGCCTGCGCACGCGGATCGGCTTCATCCAGTTCGAGGAGCTGGCGCAGCAAGGTCATAAATTCCAGCTGTCCGACTTGCAGACGCTCGTGTTCGCCGACCGCATCTACGCTGCCGAGCTCGTGCTGCCGGAGCTGCTGGCGGCCTGTCCGGCGAACGATGCGGCGCTGGTCCAGGCGTGCACGGTGCTGGGGGCGTGGGACCGCCATGCGAACCTCGACAGCCGGGGCGCCGTCCTGTTCCGCGAATTCTGGACCGCGGCCTCGCAGATCCCCAACAAGTGGAAGGTGCCGCTGGACCCGGCCGACCCCGTCCACACGCCCAACGGCGTCGCGCCGGCCGCGTTGCCCGCGATGTTCGCCGCGCTGAAGACGGCGGCGCAGACCTTGCAGTCGCTGAACATCCCGCTCGACGCGAAGCTGGGCGATTACCAGGGCGAGACGCGCAACGGCGTGCGCACGCCCTTGCACGGCGGCGTGGGCGACATCGACGGTTCGTACAACTCGCTGCGGATGAGTACTGGCCTCACGGCCACCGGCTACAACAACGTCTATTGGGGCACGAGCTATGTGCAGACGGTGACGTTCGACGATGCCGGCCCGGTCGCCCAGGCGATGCTCGTCTATGGCCAGTCGACGGACCCGAAGTCGCCGTACTATGCGGACCAGTTGCCGCTGTATTCGCGCAAGGAATGGCCGTCCATCCCGTTCACGGAGGCCGGCATCAATGCCGACCCGAACCGCAAGACCACAACGCTGACCGAGTAATCCGCGTCAGGCTTGGGACAGCGGCGCCGGATCCTGCGCCACTGCCGTCGCTGTCTTGCTTTGCGTGATGCTTTCGCCATCGCCGCGGCGCAAGCGCGCAAAGACGAGGGACGACAGCATCGTCATGACGGACAGGGCGATGAACGCGTGGTGCAGCGCCTTGGTGACCATCACCTGGTCCGTCTGCGGCACGCGGCCCAGGAACCACGCCGTCACGATCGAACCGGCGGCGAGGCCAAAGCTCATCGACAGTTGCTGAAACGACGAGGCGATCGTGCTGGCCATGCTGGAATCCTTCGATTCCACGTCGGCATACGCGAGCGTGTTCATGCTCGAGAATTGCAGCGAATTGAAAAAGCCCTGCAGCAAGCCGATGCCGGCGATGGCGTACCACGGCGTGGACGGCCCAACGAGCGAGAACAGGCCGATCGTCAGGCCGATGCAGATCGTGTTGAACATGAGCACTTGCCGGTAGCCGAAGCGCGCGAGGACTTTCGGCGCGATCAGCTTCATGCCCATCGCGGCGGCGGCGGTCGGCATCATGAGCAGGCCCGACTGCCACGGCGCGAGCTTGAGGCCCAGCTGGTACAGCAGCGGCAGCAGGAAGGGCAGGCCGCCGATGCCCAGGCGCGTGATGAAGCCGCCCAGCACCGAGATGCGGAACGTGCGTACCTTGAACAACGCCAGGCGCAGCAGCGGGAACTGGGCCTCGTTCGCGTGCCAGGCATACGCGGCCAGCAGGGAGATCGAGAGCGCCAGCATCAGGCCGGCCGTCATCGGGTCGAGCGTGTGCTCGCCGAACACTTCCAGCAGCCAGGACAGGATCGCCGTGCCCGAGCTGAACAGGATCAGCCCGATCACGTCCAGCGGACGCGGCTCGGCGCCGTGGTAATCCGGCATATGGCGCCAGACGAGGTACAGGGCGAGCAGGCCAACCGGCACGTTGACGAAGAAAATAAAGCGCCAGGAAACCCAGTGCACGATCAGGCCGCCGACGGTCGGGCCCAGCAGCGGGCCGATCAGCGCCGGCAGGATCACGAAGTTCATCGCGCCCAGCAACTCGTTCTTGGGAAACGTGCGGATGATGGATAACCGGCCCACCGGCATCATCATCGCACCGCCGAGGCCTTGCAGCAGGCGGGCCGCGACCATCATCGGGGCGTTCAGCGACAGGCCGCACAGCACGGACGCCACCGTGAAGATCGCGATCGCCGTGAAGAACACGCGGCGGGTGCCGAAACGGTCGGCCATCCACCCGCTCACCGGAATGCCTACGGCGAGGCTGAGGATGTAACTCGTGACGACGGATTTGAGGCTGAGCGGTGTGACCTGCAGGCTGGCCGCGATGCTGGGGACGGCGGTGTTGACGATGGTGGCGTCGAGCTGCTCCATGAACAGCGCGGTCGCCACCAGCCACGGCAGATAGCGTTTGATGGTGTCGGTATCGGTCATCGGATGGATTTTCACACAAATCCGATAACCGGGTCGCAACCGGGGTCAGAGCCCGATTTTGGGCAATTGCTTAAATTCGGGCTCTGACCCCGGTTTGATCTTAATAGTGGTACGCCGCCTTCAGCAGCAGCAGGTTCACGCCGCCGTTCGGTTTCTTGATGCCGCCGTTCGAGTAGTGTTGCAGGCGCGCGCCCAGCTCCCATTTGTTGGCGAAGACATAGCCGACGCCCACGTGGTCGGCGAATTCGAACGCGGTCGACAGCTGGCGGTGCGTGTTGCGGTACACGCTCGAGAAGACGGCGGCGCCGATGCCGGCGTCGGCGTAGAAGCCCAGCTTATTGTCGGCTTCCCAGCGGAACACCGGCGTGATGCCGACGACGGCCAGGTCCTTCGTATTGCCCTGCTGGTCGAGCCACTGGTTGGCGCGCCAGTAGGCGACGTTCGCGTCCCAGTAACCGTTCAGGTGGTAGCCGCTGGTCGGCAGCCAGGATTTGTTCCAGTCTTTCTGGACCGCGAGACGGACGACCTGCACGTGTTCGCCGCCGCCGACTTCCACCGACGAGGAATCGAAATAACCGTCGGCGGCATGGGTCGCCGTCGCGGCCGACAACGCGGCCACGGCCGCCAGGGAACGCATCATTTTTTTCATGGAGAACATTGCCTTTGCTGTGAATGAGAGCCGTGCAAGCAAAATGGTCACGGCCAAACCGCTATTGTAGCGAGGTCGTTGAAAGGACGTAGTCGACCTATCAATTGTTAAAATACGGACAATGAATCATCGAGAGGAAGCAATGACGTTACCGACTGTGGCATTTCTCGGCATCGGCCTGATGGGCAAGCCGATGGCGACCCGGCTGGCCCAGGCCGGCTATCCCCTGCGCGTGTGGAACCGCACGGCCGCCAAGGCCGAGGCGCTGCGCGACACCGGCGCCGAACCGCATGCCGACCTGCACGACGCCGTGCGCGGTGCCGACATCGTGATCTCGATCCTCGAAGCGGGCCCGATCGTCGGCCAGGTCATCGATGATGCCCTGCCGGCACTCGCGCACGACACGTTGTGGATCGACATGAGTTCCACGCGCCAGGATGAAGCCGTGGATTTTGCCGCCCGCCTGCGCCAGGCCGGCGGCCGCTTCGTCGATGCGCCCGTGTCCGGCGGCGTGGGTGGCGCGGAAGCGGGGCAGCTCGCGATCATGGCCGGCGCCGATGCGGCCGACTACGCCCAGGCCGAGCCCGTGCTGCGCGTGATGGGCTCGCCGAAAGCCGTCGGCCCCGTCGGCAGCGGCCAGGTGGCCAAGCTGTGCAACCAGTTGATCGTCGGTGCGACGATCAATGTTGTGGCGGAAGCGCTGCTGCTGGCGGAAGCGGCCGGAGCCGATCCGGCCGCCGTGCGCGAGGCGATCCGCGGCGGCTTCGCCGGCAGCCGCGTGCTGGAAGTGCATGGCCAGCGCATGCTGGAGCGGAACTTCATGCCCGGCGGCCAGGTCAAGACGCAGCTGAAGGATCAGCGCAACATCCTGGCGGCAGCCAGCGGCGCTGGCGTCACGTTGCCCGTGACGGAGCTCGTGACGCGGCAGTTCGAGAGCATCGCAGGCGACATCCCGTCCGCCGACCACGCAGCGGGCCTCATCGCGCTGGAGCGGATGAATCCCGGCAAGCGGCTGGGCACCGCGCCGGACCGTATGCCATAAGTATTTATTCGCTATCTGTTTGCGCTATCAGTACAACCTCGTATAATTCCCAGAGGTATTACATCGTTACGTAATATCACGGAGACAATGGAGTAGATGGCCCGCCGCAACAGCCTGTTGCCCCGGGCCTCAAACTTCTCTACCCTTGCCGCACATAACGAACCCAATACAGGGGCAGCATGGATAATCTGGGAAACGGCTTCCGCACGCGGCGGCAGCTGTTGAAACTGGCGTCGGCAATGGCGTTGCCGTCCGCTTTGGCGGCGTGTTCTTCGGAGAAGAAAAGCGCATCACTGGTCGTCGGCGGCTTGCCGGTGACCTGTAACCTGACCTTGCCCGTCGCGTGTGCGGCCAAGGAGGCCGAGATCGCCGCGAAGGATGCCGCAACCAAGCCGGCGAACCCGCTCGGCTTCGAGTACAGCAAATACAGCGGCTTCCCCGAACTGAAGGAATCGCTGATGTCGGGCCGCATCCAGGCCGCCTACGTGCTGGCGCCGATGGTCATGGACCTCGTGTCCAGCAATATCCCCGTCAAGGTCGTGTCGCTGGGCCACCGCTCCGGCGCCGTCATCATGGTGCGCACGGATGCCGGCTATAAAAAATTCCGCGACCTGCAGGGCAAGCGCGTCGCCATTCCGAGCCGTTTCGCCGTCGACCTGCTCTTCCTGCGCAAGATGCTGGCGGAAGAGGGCATGAACATCAAGGACGTCGAACTGGTCGAGATGCCCCCGCCGGACATGCCGGCCGCGCTGTATGCGAAAGCCATCGATGCCTATTGCACGGGCGAGCCGTTCGGCGCCTCCGCGCAGATGGCCGGCTACGCGACGCCGCTGCGCATGACGCGCGACGAATGGCCGAATTACATCTGCTGCGTGCTCACCGTGCGCGAAGACCTGATCGCGAATAACCGCGCCGCCGTGCAGGACCTCGTCAACTACGTCCAGGCGGCCGGCCGCTGGATGGATGCGGATGCCGCGCACCGCGACAAGGCGATCGCGATCGCGGCCACCAGGAAGTACTTCAACCAGGATCCGAAGATCCTGAAATTCGTGATGACGAATCCGAGCGACCGCGTCACGTATGGCGACCTGCGCATCATCCCGAAGGAATTCGACGAATTGATGCAAATGTCGCTGGATGCGGGCACGCTGAAGAAGCCCGTTCAGTTCAACCAGTACGTGGACGAAAGCTTCTTCAAGGCCGTCCGCCCCGTCACGGTCACGCTATGAAACGCCTCGCCGCAGCACTGCTGTTTGCCTTGCCATTGGCCGCGAGCGCGGATGCATTGAAATCCGGGGAATTCTCGCCGCCCCGCATGGCGCCGGGTTTCACGCTGCAGGGTTCGACCGGCAAGCCTCTTAAATTGTCCGATTACCGCGGCAAGGTCGTGGCGCTGGGCTTCGGCTTCACGTCCTGCCCGGCCGTCTGCCCGACGACGCTCGCCGAACTCGCGGCCGTGAAAACGAAGCTGGGCGCGCAGGGCAAGGATTTCCAGGTCGTGTACGTGACCGTCGATCCGGCGCGCGACACGGCGGAGCGCATGCGCGCTTATCTGACGGCGTTCGATCCGACGTTCGTGGGCGCGACCGGCCTTGACGCGCAGTTGGCTGCGGTGCGCAAGGACTATGGCGTCTCGGTCACGAGGACGGGCAGCGGTGCGAATTACGGTTTCAATCATTCGTCCTTCGTCTACCTGATCGACAGGTCCGGCAAGCTGCGCGCATTGAGCCCGTACGGCCGCGCGGTGGATGATGTCGCGCACGACGTGCGCGTGCTGCTGAATCAATGACGCGTTCCCGCATCCTGACGCTGGCCGCGGCGGTGCTGGCCATCGCGGCGCTGTGGGCCACGCTGTGGGCCATGTATGCGCCAATTCCTGCCGGCTCGCGCGAGCAGCTGTTCGAGATTCCCGCCGGGACGTACGCACGGCGCGCGGCGGGCGACAAGGTCGAGATCCTGCCGACGTCGATCCGGCTCACGCTGGGCGTGAAGGACATCCTCGTGCTGAAGAATCTCGACAACGTGCCGCAGACGTTCGGGCCCGTCTTGATCATGCCGGGGCAGAGTTTCAGGATGCCGTTCGGCGTCGCGGGGGACGTGCAGTTCGAATGCACGGCGCACGCGAGCGGCCAGATGCGCATCGTCGTCGAGCCGGCACCGGATGCGGGCTGGCGCCGGCTTGTGTGGCGCGCACGACATTGGTTGTAACCATAAAAGGGAGACAAGAAGCTGTGAAAAAGAAGAGTTTTTTTGCACAGAAGCGGGCGCGGATCATCGCGCCGGCGGTCGTGCTGGCGTTATTGATCGCGGTCTGGTGGATCGTCGTCGTCCAGACCAGGAGCGCGATCTTCCCGACGCCGGGGCAGGTCGTCACGGGCACGTGGGAACTCGTGCAGGACGGTACGCTGTGGGACCACATCGGTTCCTCGCTGATGCGCGTCGGTACCGGCTTTTTGCTGGCGATCGCCGTCGCCATTCCGCTCGGCCTGTGGATTGGCCGCATGGAGGGCGCCTGGGTCACGCTGAATCCGCTGTTCCAGCTGCTGCGTCCGATCTCTCCGATCGCTTGGATTCCGCTCGCGATCCTGTGGTTCGGCGTGGGTAACGCGTCGCCGATCTTCCTGATCTTCATCGCGTCCGTGTTCCCGATGATCGTGCAGACCGCGGCCGGCGTGCACACGATCGAGCGGCGCTACCTGCGCGCGGCGGAAAACTTCGGCGTCTCGCGCGCCAAGCTGTATCGCCAGGTGATCATTCCCGCCGTGCTGCCCGAGATCATCGTCGGCATGCGCATCACGCTGGGTGTCGCGTGGCTGGTCGTCGTGGCGGCGGAAATGATCGCGCTGCGCTCGGGCCTCGGCTACCTGATCATGGATTCGCGTAACGCGGGCAACCGCTACGACCTGGTCATCGCCGCCATGATCATCATCGGCATCATCGGCCTCATGCTGGACGGGATCACCCGTCTCCTGGAACGTCTCAAATCGGTAAGGTGGCGCTATGGACGCTAAGGTGAACTACAAGGTCGCGGACAAGATCGTCGTCGACGACATCCGTAGAAGCTTCGAGACGCGCAAGGGCACGTTGCCGGTCGTCGGCGGCATCAGCCTCACGATCCGCGACGGCGAATTCGTCGCCATCGTCGGTCCGTCCGGCTGCGGCAAATCCACGTTGATGAAGATGCTGTGCGGCTTCGATCAGCCGGACGAAGGCCGCGTCCTGATCGACGGCCAGGTGCGCCACGGCCCGAGTTCGAAGGGCATCCTCATTTCCCAGCATGGCTCCGTGTTCCCGTGGCTGACGGTGCAGCAGAACCTGATGTTCGGCCTGGACGGCATCAGCGAGGCCGAGAAGGCGGAACTCGCCGACCACTACACGGCGATGGTGGGACTGAAAGGTTTCGAAAAAAGCTATTCGCACGAGCTGTCGGGCGGCATGCTGAAACGCGTGGAGATTGCGCGGGCGCTCGTCATGAAACCCGAGATCCTCTACATGGACGAGCCGTTCTCCGCGCTGGACGCGCTCATGAATCTGAAGATGCGCATGGAGCTGCTGCGCATCCTGGAAGAGGAGCGCCACACGGTGCTGCTGATCACGCACGACGTCGAGGAAGCCGTGCACCTGGCGGACCGCATCGTCGTGCTGTCGCCGCGGCCGACGACGATCCAGGCCACGTTCGAGGTGAACATCCCGCATCCGCGCAAGATGTCCAGCCCCGAAGCGCAGGACCTCAAGGAAGCCGTGTTGAAGGAGCTGGGGCTGTAAGGCTCATCTCGACCAGTCGCGCCCAGAAGCTGGCGCCGATGGGCAGCAGGTGGTCGTTGAAGTCGTAGCTGCCGTTGTGCAGCTGGCACGGTCCGAGGCCGTGCCCGTGGCTTCGATGATCGCCGTCGCCGTTGCCGATGAAGACATAGCACCCCGGCTTTTCCTGCAACATGAACGCGAAGTCCTCGGCGCCCATCGTCGGCTCGACGTTCGTGTCGACATTGTCCGCACCCACCACCGCGCGCATCGCCTCGATCGCGAACGCCGTCTGTTCCGGATGGTTGATCAGGGGCGGGTAGTTGCGCTTGAACGAGAAGTCGATGGTGGCGCCGAAGCCCGCGGCCAGCCCGTTCGCGAGTTCGTTCATGCGCCGCTCGATCAGGTCCAGCACATCCGTCGAGAATGTGCGCACGGTGCCGATCATGACGGCTTCGTCGGGGATGACGTTGGTGGCGCTGCCGGCGTGGATCTGCGTGATCGACAGGACGGCCGTATCGAGCGGGTTCTTTTCGCGCGAGATGATCGTCTGCCACGCTTGCGCGATCTGCACGGCGACCATCACCGGATCGATGCCGCGGTGCGGCTGCGCGGCATGCGCGCCCTTGCCCTTCACCACCACGCGGAACTCGTTACTGGATGCCATCATCGGCCCCGCGACGACGCCGAAGCTGCCCGCCTTGATGCCCGGCCAGTTGTGCATGCCGTACACGGCGTCCATCGGAAAACGTTCGAACAGGCCGTCGTCCATCATGCGGCGCGCGCCGGCGCCGCCTTCTTCGGCCGGTTGGAAGATCAGGTAGACGGTGCCGTCGAAGTTGCGGTTCTGCGACAGATAGTGGGCTGCACCCAACAGCATCGTTGTGTGCCCGTCATGACCACAAGCATGCATCTTGCCGGCGTGACGCGACGCGTGATCAAATGTGTTGAGTTCCTGCATCGGCAGGGCGTCCATGTCGGCGCGCAGGCCGATGGCGCGGTCCGAGGTGCCGTTCTTGATGATGCCGACGACACCCGTCACGCCCAGCCCGCGGACGACGGGGATGCCCCATTCGGTGAGGCGCGCGGCCACCACGTCGGCCGTGCGTTGTTCTTCGTAGCAGAGTTCGGGATGGGCGTGGATGTCGCGCCGGATCGTTTCGAGCTCGGATTGGTAAGCGAGTATGGGTTCTACCAGTCTCATTGATCTCTCCTCATGCCTGATAGGCATGCATGTTTTGAACTATTGTAGCCCTTCCATCATGCGGAAGGCCAGAGCCCCGACGGCTGCCACCGGAATCGTATAAAGTACTGGTTTATCGACGTTTTTCTGGATGAATCCGATGACCAAGACCATCGTCCGCGGCGCCTGTCCGCATGACTGCCCCGATACCTGCGCGTTGCTCGTGACCGTGGAGGACGGCGTGGCCACGGAGGTCAAGGGCGATCCGGATCATCCGACGACGGCCGGGGTGCTGTGCACGAAGGTCTCGCGCTACGTCGAACGCACGTACCACCCCGACCGCCTGCTGTACCCGATGCGCCGCGTGGGTAAAAAGGGCGAAGGCAGGTTCGAACGCATCACGTGGGAACAGGCGCTCGACGAGATCGCGAACCGCCTGCAACCCATTGCCGCGCGCGACCCGCAGGCGATCCTGCCGTACAGCTATTGCGGCACGATGGGCCTCGTGCAGGGCGAGGCGATGGCCATGCGTTTCTTCAACACGCTCGGTGCTTCCCTGCTCGACCGCACCGTGTGCGCGAACGCCGGTGCCACGGGCTACAAATACACGATCGGTGGTTCGATCGGCACGGATACCGAACAGTTCCAGGATGCGAAGCTGGTCTTGATCTGGGGCGGCAATCCCATCGCGTCGAACCTGCATTTGTGGACGCGTTTGCAGGAAGCCAAGCGCCGCGGCGCGAAGCTGATCGCCATCGATCCGTATCGCTCGCTGACCGTCGAGAAATGCCACCAGCACATCGCGCTGATGCCCGGCACGGACGCCGCGCTGGCGCTGGGCATGATGCACGTGCTGGTGAAGGACAACCTGCTCGACCACGACTACATCGAGAAGCACACGTTCGGCTTCGCGCAACTGAAGGACCGGGTGGCCGAATGGACGCCGGAGCGCACGGCTGCAACCTGCGGCATCACGGTGGAAGAAGTCGTCGACCTCGCGCGCGAGTACGGCCGCACGGCGCGCGCG
>Ga0308166_1004157_pt1 | contig 11752 bp, 10 predicted proteins | sample PhyCR2_2_FD_202137 | JGI IMG/M metagenome (GOLD analysis project Ga0308166, IMG submission 202137) | Phyllosphere microbial communities from UC Gill Tract Community Farm, Albany, California, United States - DLSLCC.R2 | ecosystem: Host-associated > Plants > Phyllosphere > Unclassified | place... | reverse complement strand
GTGTTCGCCGGCATGCTGGGCGTGACGTTCTTCGGCCTGTTCCTGACGCCGGTGTTCTACGTCCTGCTGCGCACGCTGGCCAAGCGTTTCGAGAAGCCGAAGCATGCCCACGCCCACGCCCACGACACGGCGCCGAATACCGTCGTCGATGGCGACCATGCACCGGCCCTGGAAGGAAACTGATATGAAAACGATGATTGCAAGGGGCGTGGCCCCGCTGATGGCGGCCCTGCTGCTGACGGCGTGCGCCGCCCCGGAATTCAAGCAACCGGCGATCACGACGCCGACGGCGTTCAAGGAGTCGCAAACGGTGCCTGCCGGCGCAGCCAATGACGTGCGCAGCGCCGCCGACGGCACCACGTGGACGGTCGGACGTCCGGCCGAAGCCCAGCCGCGCGGCGAATGGTGGCGCGCCTTCCACGACGAGACGCTGAATGGCCTCATCGCGGAAGCAGCGGCCAACAACCAGAGCCTGACGGTGGCCGCCGCCCGCGTGAAGCAGGCCCGCGCCATCGCGGGCATCGCCGAAGCGGACCGCATCCCGCAGGTGGGCGTGGGTGTCGGCGCGCAGCGTGAACGCCTGTCGCCGCTGGAAGCGTCGCTGCCGAAGGGTTCTCCCGTCGCGCCGGCGAACGTCTATAGCGCGCGGCTGTCGGCCAGCTACGAAGTCGACCTGTTCGGCCGCGTGTCGTCCAACGTGGCGGCCGCCCGCGGCGACGCCGGCGCGGTGGAAGCGACGTACCGCTCCGTGCTGCTGTCGCTGCAGGCCGACGTGGCGCAGACCTATTTCCGCCTCCGTTCTCTGGATGCGGAAATCGCGACCGTCAACCACACGGTGCAGCTGCGCGAAGAGAGCGTGCGCGTGACGGGCCGCCGCTTCGACGCCGGCGACATCGGCGAATTCGACCTGTCGCGGGCAAAGACGGAACTGGCGACGGCGCGTTCGGAAGCGATCGGCCTGCAGCGCCAGCGCGCCGCGGCGGAGCACGCGCTGGCCGTCCTGCTGGGCAAGCCGGCGTCGAACTTCACCGCACCGTCGGCGCCGCTGTCGGATGTCGCCGCGCTGCCGGTGATTCCGGCCGGCCTGCCGTCCACGCTGCTGGAGCGCCGTCCCGACATCGCCAGCGCCCAGCGCTCGATGGAAGCGGCGAACGCCCGCATCGGCGTGGCCCGCTCCGCGATGTTCCCGGCGCTGAACCTGTCGGCTGGCGCCGGCGGCGTCGGCACGAGCTTCGCCGAGGTGTTCAAGTGGAGCAGCCGTTCGTGGCTGCTGGGCGCCGCGCTGTCGATGCCGCTGATCGACGGTGGCCGCAACCGCAACAACGTCGTGCGCAGCGAGGCCGCGCTGGAAGAAGCGGTAGGCTCCTATCGCCAGAGCGTCCTGACGGCCTTCGCCGAGGTCGAGGACAACCTGGCGGGCCTGCGCATCCTGGCGGGGCAGAGCGCCGAGATCGAGGCGGGCGTGATCTCCGCCCGCCGCTCGGCCGACCTGGCGCAGAAGCTGTACGACGCGGGCCGCGGCAGCTACCTCGAACTGCTGGACGCGCAGCGCAACCTGGCGAACGTCGAGCGCAACGCCGTGCAGCTGCGCGGCGACCGTGCGATCACCACGGTGGCGCTGATCCGCGCTCTGGGTGGCGGCTGGGATGCCACTACCCGCGCGGACGATACCGCGCAGGCGCGCAACTGAAGACGAAGTCCCTGGCCTTACTGTGATTCCGGTAATGCCCTTTGCGGCGGTACGTGTGAGCGTATCGCCGCTTTTTTCGTGCGCGGGCTAGAATCGCGCCATGACCGATTCTTCCCCGCTCACCGGCCTCGCGCCCGTCATTGCCCCCGACACGCGCATCCTCGTCCTGGGCAGCTTTCCGGGCGCCGCATCGCTCGCGGCCCAGCAGTATTACGCGCATCCGCGTAACCAGTTCTGGAAACTGGTCGGCGCGCTGGTCGGCGAGGATCTCTATTCACTGCCGTATGCGGACCGCCTGCCGCGCCTCCTCGCGCACCGTTTCGGCCTGTGGGACGTATTGGCCGCGTGCGAACGCGAAGGCAGTCTCGATTCCGCGATCCGCAATCCGGCGGCCAATGACTTCGAACGCTTGCACCGGTTGTGTCCCGAGCTGGAAACGGTCGGGTTCAATGGGCAGACGTCGGGCAAGTTCGCGCCGCAGTTCGCGGAGCAAGGGTATCGGACCGTCGTGCTGCCGTCATCGTCGCCGGCGCACATGGCGCTGACGTTCGAGCAGAAGCTGGCAAGCTGGAGGCGGTTGCTTGGCGACTGAACCGGTCAGCGAAAACCGCGCCTGCTCCAGTACTGGCCCGAATAATGGCCGCATGACGCAAGCTGCACGCGGCCGCTGCCATCGTTGACGATGTCCAGGCACTTGCCCGGGCCCGTGAACTGGTTCCACAAACGCAGGCCCGGGCCGGGGCCGGTCTGGTCCATGTGCCACAGCTGGCCCGTCACATTGGCGCAGGACGCCATGTGCACCTGGTCGTTGGCGCCGTCGTTGACCACGTCCAGACACATGTCCGCGCCGGTAAAGCGCGTCCGCAGGCGCACGAAGCTGTTCTCGGCGTCGGGCGCAATCTCCCACATCTGGCCCGAATAGCGCCCGCAGCGGGCCATGTGCAACTGGTCGCGGTTATCCGCGTTGACGATATCGAGGCAGTGATTACGCCCCGTGAATTCCGTGTGCAGGGTCACGGCGGGCGGGTTGGCGCTGGCGGCTTGGGAAACGGCAGCGAACAGGAGGGGGAGCAGTCGTCGCATTGTCTTCTTCTTGAGTGGATAAATCGGTTGGCGCGGCGGGCGCTATGCCTCCGCCGCGACCAGCGCGGCCAGCACCTGCGCCTCGAATTCGCGTACCGGCAGCGGCCTGCCGAACAAATAGCCCTGGAAGGAATGACATCCGTGCGCGACGAGAAAATCGCGTTGCGCGGCCGACTCCACGCCTTCGGCGATCACGTCCAGTCCCAGGCCCCGCCCCATGGCGATGATCGTCTGGGCCACCATCGCGTCGCGATGGCTGGCCGGCAGCTCGTCGACGAACGACTTGTCGATCTTGAGCTGCGTGAGCGGCAGCTTGGTCAGGTAGTTGAGCGAGGAATTGCCGGTGCCGAAGTCGTCGAGCGAGATGCTGAAGCCGTTGGTCCGGAGGACGTGCAGCTTGCGGATCGACGCGTCGAGGTCGCCGAATGCCAGGCTTTCCGTGACCTCGAGCTTCAGTTTGTCCACGGGCGCCCCCGACCGCCTGACTTCGGCGAGGATGTCGTCGACGAAGCTTTCCGACTCGAACTGGCGCGCACTGATGTTCACGGCGAGGGTCAGGCCACGCATGGCCTCATGACGCGCCCATGCGGCGAGCTGGCGGCAGGCCGTGGCGAGCACCCAGTGCCCGATCGGTTCGATCAGCCCGGTCTCCTCGGCCAGCGGAATGAACGCGGCAGGCGACAGGGCGCCGCGTTCGGGGTGCGTCCAGCGCAGCAGCGCCTCGGCCCCGATCGGACACCCGCAGGCATCGACCTGGACCTGGTAATGCAGCGTCAGCGCGTCGTCGCGGATGGCGTCGCGCAACGCTTTCTCGAGCCAGTTGCGGTCGTCGAGCTCGGCCTGCATCTCGTCCTCGAAGACACGCACCGTGTTCCGTCCGCTCTGCTTGCTCTTGTACAGCGCCAGCTCGGCCTGGCAGAGCAGGGCGTCGGGGCTGTCCGCGCCGTCGCGAAACAACGTGACACCGAGCGAGCCGGTGCAGGTCAGCCGGTGGCCGTCGAGCATCATCGGCTCGGCGATCGCCGTCCTGATGGCGTCGGCGGCAAGCAGCGCGCGGGCCGCCGCCGTATTCCTGTCCGTGCCGAGGCGTTCGGTCAGCAGCACGAAGCTGTCGCCGCTGAACCGGCCCAGCGTATCGTCGTCGCGCTGGATCGAACGGATGCGGCGCGCCACTTCCACGAGCAACTGGTCACCCACGGCATGGCCAAGGGAGTCGTTCAGCTTCTGGAAGTGGTCGAGGTTCACCATCAAGACGGCGCCGAACTCCCGGGCGCTGCCGGCACCGGCCATGGCATGGGCCATGCGGTCTGCGAGCAGGAAGCGATTCGGCAGGTCGGTCAGGTGATCGAACGACTTGAGGCGCTCGGCAAGGGCACGGGCCTGTTTTTCCGCCGTGATGTCCTGCAGGTTGCCGACATAGTGGATCGTCCGGCCCTGCGCGTCCGGTACCGCCGTGATCGAGAGCCGCGCCGTGTACAGGCTGCCGTCGCGGTGACGGTTGACCACCTCGCCGGTCCAGTACCCGGTCGCCGTCAGCGTCGACCACATGGCGTGGTAAAAGCCGTCCTCGTGCAATCCGGAGCGCAGGAGCCGCGGACTCTGGCCGATGGCTTCCAGGGCTGCGTAGCCGCTGATGCGGGTGAACGCGGCGTTGACGCGCTCGATGTGTCCCTGGGCATCGGTGATCAGCATGCCATCCTGGCTTTCGAAGGCGACCGAGGCGACGCGCAGTTCGCGTTCGGCGCGGCGGCGTTCGGTGATGTCGCGCGCGACGGCAAGGACACCCGCGGTCTCGCCGTCGTCCGCCCGGATCGGCACCTTGATCACTTCCAGGTCGCGCAGGGTGCCGTCCGGCGCAGCGATCGCTTCCTCGTACCTGTGCGTCTGGCCCGTGCGCAGGACCTGCTCGTCGCTTTCCTTGCTGAACGCGGCGAACGCCTTGTCCGCGAACAGGTCGTCGTCGGTGCGCCCGATGATCCTGTCCTCCGGCAGGCCGAGCAGGGACTGGGCGCCGGCATTGCAGTGGACGTAGACGTTGTTCCTGTCTTTCAGCGCCATGGCATCGGGGCTGTTTTCGACCAGCGTGCGGAGCTGGGCTTGCTCGACCATGAGTGCGCGGGCAGTCCGCTGGATCTCGGCGGTGCGCGCATGGACGGCGCGGCGCAGGAACCGGATCCACAGCAGGGTGGCGGCCAGCGCCGAGAGCGCGCCGAGGATCACGAACGCGAGGATGCGCAGATAGGGCCGGAACTGTATCGGCTGGTTGAACCACTTGTGCCGCAGCGCCTCGCGCTCCGCCGGCGTGATGCGCGCCATGCCCTGCTCGACGAGATCGAAGGTCGCCTTGTCGCCCTTGGCGACGGCCCAGCGAAACTGCCCCGAATACAGCGTAAAGGTTTTGGCGAACTTCTTCTGGTCGCGGTAGAGATAGAGATAGTAGTTCGCCGGACTGTCGTCCATGCAAAAGATCTTGATGTCGCCGGCGCGGACGGCATCCAGGATGGCGACGTAGCCGGGGTAGGCGACCTGGTTCGTGATGCCTTGCCTGGCCAACTGTTCGGCGCAGGCATCGCCGCGCTGCACGCCGACCAGGAAGCCGTTCAGCGACTGCACGTCATGGATGCCTGAAATCGACGGATCGACATAGATGCCGACCGTCTGCGTGTCGTACGGCCGGGAGAAATCGTAGAGCGCATCGCGCCCCGGCGTCCGGAAAATCATGTCGATTACGTCGGCGCGGCGGTCCTGCATCGTCTGGAGTGCGTTGCTCCACTGCATGGGCTGGAGGTCGACGTGGACGCCTGTCTTTTGTTCCCACAGGTGCCAGAGGTCGACGATATATCCCTCTGGGCGCCCGTTGGTATCCAGGAAAAGATAAGGGGGATAGTTGTTGTCGGTAACGACGTGCAGGGTCCTGCCGTCGGCGTGCAACGCGTATGCCAGCAGCGCGCACACCAGCACGAGCTGGCGGCGCAAGACGCTTCCCGGCGAGATGGAAGCCATCAAGCCCATTGAGTTCCCTCCGCACGCTGTGCCTCGGCTGCGTGCCGGTGCCGGCCCTGGCAGCACGGCGGTTATCTGTCTTGTGTCGGTCGAGGCTTAGTCTGCTGACCCGATTTTTTTGATTGAAAGCTTAGCATGGATATTGGGAAACTTTACAAGATTATGGCTTCGTGGCAACAAAAGCTGGAAGTGTCCCCCTTTTTTTTTCGCAGCAACGTCCCCATATCGGTGCCATCCCCATTCACGGCGCCACGAACCAAGCCGGCGCCGCTTTTCCCGACCCCAGCAGGCAATGCGTGACCAGCGTCCCGAGGATGACGCTGCGATGGCCGTTTCGCCATCCCGGGCGCGTGCCATACGGAGGGGCAGGGATCACATTGAAAGGAAATCCATGAAAGAAGATCTGATCGAAATGAATGGCAAGGTCACCGAAGTGCTGCCGGAGATGCGTTTCCGTGTGGACCTCGAGAACGGTCACCAGCTGGTCGCGTACACGTCCGGCCGGATGAAGAAGAACCACATCCGCATCATCGCCGGCGACCGCGTCACGCTGGAGATGTCGCCGTATGACCTGAACAAGGGCCGCATCGTGTTCCGCCATCTCGAAACCCGCGGCACCCCCGCGCCGTCGGCCGCGCGCCAGCGCCGCCGTTGATCGGCGGGCGACAGCGACACAACGGCCGCCGACGCGGCCGTTTTTCGTTCTAGTAGATGCGGACGCTGTTCGCGCTCTGGCGTTTCAGGTGCGCCAGCTTGGCCGAGTACAGCTGGCGATTGTCCGACTTCGTGCTCGTGTCGATCGCCAGCGCGAGCTGTTCGCGCGCTTCTTTTGCCTCGCCCAGCTGCAGCAGCGTCACCGCCAGCCAGAAGTGGAACTCGTCGTAGTAGGGCGCACGCTTGACTTCGCGTTCGAACAGCTTGCGCGCGGCGTCGTAGTCGCCCGCCTTGAGCGCGACCATGCCCTTGTCGAAGTACTGGAACGGCGGGACCGGCTCGATGCTGGCCACGCGCCGCGCCATCTCGGCCGCTTCGGCCGTGCGGCCCGTCGCGGCCAGCAGGGGCCCCAGGTTCTGCATCACGACGAGGCTTTCCGGTTCGCGTTCGAGGGCCGTGCGCAAGGCCCGTTCGGCCATGACGAGGTCGCCGTGGCGCTGGTAGATGACGCCCAGCGTGTTGTAGGCGATCGCGTTCGGCGGATTGGTCGCCACCGCGGCGCGTGCCCACCAGTAGGCGTCGTCGATCTTGCCCTGCACGAGCGACTCGGCGGCGCGGTTGTTGAGGTACAGCGCGACGATGTCCTCTTCTTCCAGCTGGCGCGTATGGAAGCGGCTCGCTTCCGGCGGCGGCAGGAAATCGACGACCAGTTCGTGCTCCGACGTCTCGTCGTACAGCAGGCCGTTGCGCTTGCGGTGGCCCAGCGCAATGTTGACGTGCGACGCCACGAGATAGATGCCGCCGTCGCGGCTCCAGGTCTCGTCCACGAGCACGCTGCGGAAGCGCACCGTCATGCCCAGTTCGCGCGCGAAGGCGGCCGTCATGACGACGAGCGACAGGCAGTTGCCGGTGCGCGCCTCGTACGTTTCGGCCGCCGTGCGGGTGCGGCTGGAATCGTATTCGAGCTTCAGGTCGGTCTTGCTGTACAGCGCGTCGATCAGGCCCCGTTCCAGCCCCTTGCTGCGCAGATGCGCTTCGAAGGCGGGACTGTGCACGTAGGCCTGCATGGCGGGGCTCAGCGTGAACAGGTTGTGTGCGCCGATGGTCTCGGACGGCGGCTTGAACGACGCGTCGGCGAACAGCGGGGGCGGGGCACTCAGTTGCGGTGTGCCGGCGCAGCCGGCCAGCAGCAAAGGTAATACGAGCAATAGGGACGCCAGGCGTTTCATGTCTCCTCCTCGGCCGGCGATTCGTCGATTCTCATTCTTGTGAATGAAGTATCTGCCGGTCCGGGGCGGAAGTAAAGACGCGCTACTGATCGTCGTGGAAGGCTTCGTGCAGTTCGTCGAGCAGCTCGGCCGTTTCCTCGTCGGAGAGGCCCAGGTAGGCGAGCGCGCGCGCGCCGCCCTTGTTCCATTCGAGCGATTCGGCGTCGCCCTGGTATTTGCAGATCGCGCTTTCGGCCAGCAGCGACAGCGCGACGAGCGAACGCACCGTCGGCGTCGTGTTGGCGTCGTCCAGGACCGCGTAATCGTGGTGGTGCAGGATGGACCACGCGACGTCTTCCGACAGGCCCCAGTTGCGCGCCAGCAGGGTGCCGATCGCCGTGTGGCTCGTGTTGTGGCGCTCTTCTTCCAGCGCCGTGAACGGACGCTCCGTCTCCAGCGACGCCGCGGCGTACGTGCCGGCGTAGTCGGGGAAGCGGTCCATCAGCAGCGGCACGCCGGTATCGCAGAACAGGCCGAACGTGTGCGCCACGTCGGCCTCGCCGATACGCAGGCGGCGCGACAGGAACACCATCGCCTCGGCGCGGCGGCTCGACACTTCCCAGAAGCTGGCCAGCGCCGCGCTGTTGGCCGGGATCGCCCGGCGCGCGAGCAGGCCCGTCATCAGGGACGCGACCTGGTTAATGCCGAGGAACAGGATCGCCTGCTCGATCGACTTGGCCTTGCGCCGGCCTCCGAAGATGGATGAATTGGCAAGTTTCAGCAGCGCGCCCGACATGCCGACGTCGCTGGCGACGATGCGGCCGATGGCGGCCGGGCTCGGATCGGACGATGCGAGCTCCCGCTGCAGGTCGGCGAGCAGGCTGGGACGCGGCGGGATCCGGATCGACCTGATCAGGGCGTCGACGGGATCCTCGGCGACGGCGCTCGGGCGCGCCAGGGCAGCTGCTGTACTCATGACGGGAAGGGAACAAAATGATGCTGCACGGAAATCCGTGCGAAGTTTGTCACTATAAACCAGTGCCGTTGAAGTTGCAGCAAAGTATTGCTTTTGTGTAGCAAAACCGACAGTGCGACCTGTCAGATCTTAACAATATAGAATTGCTCCATGTCCTCAACCATCCTTGCCGACATTGATTTTCTAGCACCCTCGCATCTGGTCGCGCGCCAGCTGATCGGCGTCACGGTGCTCGTCGATGGCGTCGGCGGCCGCATCGTCGAGACGGAGGCCTATGACGGCGAAGATCCCGCGTCGCACAGCTATTCCGGCCCGACCGATCGCAATTTCGCGATGTTCGGCCCGCCGGCCCACGCCTACGTCTACCGCTCGTACGGCATCCACTGGTGCCTGAACTTCGTCTGCCGGGAAGAGGGGCATGGCGCCGGGGTGCTGATCCGCGCGCTCGAACCCGTGACGGGCATCGAGACGATGGTCGAGCGGCGCGGCACGCGCGACCACTGGCTGCTGTGTTCCGGGCCCGGCAAGCTGTGCCAGGCACTGGGCGTGACGCGCGACCTGAACGGCCGCTCGCTGGCCGCGGCGCCGTTCGAACTGGCGCCGGCACCCGCCGGCATCGACGTGGTCAGTGGGCCGCGCATCGGGATTTCGAAAGCGGTCGACGTGCCCTGGCGGTTCGGCCTGGCCGGGTCGCGCTGGGTCAGCAAGCCGTTCCGCTGAACGCTTAGCGGCCGTTGGCGGCCCGCGCCCGCGCACCGTTTGCCTGCGGTCGTGGCGCTTCTTCCTCGTGTTGCATCGCATGATGCGCGAGCGCGGGCCGGCCGCGCATCGCGCTGTCCGCGGCACGCCGTTCGATCGGGGCCGGTGCCTCGTCCTGGGCATCCTCGATGCGGAAGATAGCCACGGCGCGCGCCAGGTTGACGGTCTGCTCATGCAGGCTGGCCGCCGCCGCCGCGGCCTGTTCGACGAGCGCGGCGTTCTGCTGCGTCATGTCGTCCATCTGGCCGACGGCGAGATTGACTTCGGCGATGCCCTCGGCCTGCTCGCTGCTGGCGGCGCTGATGCGGTTGATGATGTCGTTCACCTGCTGCACCGACGCGACCACGCTGCCCATGCTCGATCCCGCCTCGTTGACGGAGGCGCTGCCGTTGTCGATGATCGCGACCGAATCGGCGATCAGCGCCTTGATTTCCTTGGCCGCGGAGGCGGAGCGTTGCGCGAGCGTGCGCACCTCGCTGGCGACGACTGCGAAGCCGCGGCCCTGCTCGCCGGCGCGCGCCGCTTCGACGGCGGCGTTCAGCGCGAGCAAATTGGTCTGGAACGAGATGCCGTCGATGACGCCGGTGATCTCGACGATCTTGCGCGAGCTGGCGCGGATCGATTCCATCGTGGCGACGGCGCGGTCGACGGCCTGGCCGCCGCCGGTCGCCAGCCGCGCCGCCGCGGCCGCGAGTTCCGTTGCCAGGCGCGCGTTGTCCGCATTGCCCTTGACGGCCTGGGTCAGCGTCTCCATCGCGCTCGCGGTCTGCTGCAGGGAACCGGCCTGCAGTTCGGTGCGGGTCGACAGGTCCAGGTTGCCGCTGGCGATTTCCTTCGATGCCGTGTCGATCGAACGCACGGAATCGAGCACGCTGCGCAGCGTCGTGTTCAGGTTGGCGATGGTCTGGTCGAGCGCGCGCGCCGTGTCGGCGATTTCGTCGCGGCCGTCGTTGTGGGCGCTCACGCACAGGCGGCCTTCGGCCAGTTCGCCTACGACGACCGAGATGGCGCCGATGTCGCGCAACATCGCGCGGCGGACGAACATCGTGACGGCCAGCGACGCGGCGATCGACAGCAGCACCAGCACGGCCATCCACGTGCCCAGGTTGTGGAACTCCGTGCGCGCGGCGGCATAGGCCTGTTCGCTGAGGGTCTTTTCCAGCGCGGCCAGTTGGGCCAGTTGCTGGTTCAGCACCATGAATTCCTTTTCCGCTTTCTGCATCGAATTGGTGGCGATCGACTGGTCGACCTGCGCCATCTCGATGGTCTCCTGCACGGCCTTGCGGTAGGCCGCCAGCGCGGCCAGCGACGCGTCGACGGGCTTGCGTTCCGCGCCGTCGGTCGTGCGCGCGAGTTCCTGCAACTGCGCCTGCACGGCGGCGTGGCGTTTGCCGATGTCGGCGATCAGCGCGTCGAGGCGGTTCTTGGCGAAGCTGCCGTTGATCCAGGCCAGCAGTTGATAAGCGTTGGCGTGGACGTACTTGGCGTCGCCCGCCACGTCGGCCACGTTTTTCAGGCGCGCCGCGCGGACCTGCACCATGTTTTCCAACGACGCGTTCTGGCGCACCATCCCGTACCAGGCGGCACCGGACAGCATCAAGAGCAGCACCAGCACCATGCCCGGCGCCAGCAGCAGCTTCGGACCGATCCTCAGTTTTTTCAGCATGTTGCGCTCCCGCTTAAAAAAGAACGCGGGCATGCCGCCCGCCAGAACAACGAACGCGGGCATGCCGCCCGCGTGCACGACCTATTGCTTCTTGTAGAGCCCGGCCTCGAGCACGACGCCGTCGACGAGCAGGATGTACGTCGTCTTCGGCTCGATCTTGCCCGAGGTCGGATTCTTGTACTGGTAGTCGACCCAGCCCTTGCCCTTGGCGGCGGCCAGTTCGATGATCTCGCGGCGGTATTTCTTGCCGTTCGCATCGGGCACGTCCGTCAAGTCCTTGCCGACGATCGACGGGTTGTACGGATGAGCCAGCACGATGCCGGTCTTGACGTCGCGCATGTCGATGTACAGCGAGCCCTGGACGAATTCCGGGTCCTTGGCCGTGATGCGTTTCATGACTTCTTCCTTGCCCTTGGCCTTGACCATCGCGGCGCCGCGCTCGGCCATGGCGATCGCATCTTTCTCGGTCGGTTCGGCCGCCAGCGCGCCGGCGCAGGACAGGGTCAGGGCGGTAGCGACTACGGTTGCGGTCAGCTTCATAGGATGTCCTTTCGGGAAGGGGAAAGAGATAGGTCTGAATGTTGCCTATTTGCATTTCGTACTCTACGCCGTGGCCCTAGCCGGGCTGTTGTGCTAACGCAAGTAGCGCCTGATGTGCCGCCGCAACGGCAACGCTGATCTTTCGCAGTGCATGTGGAAATCAGTGAGAAACG
>Ga0308166_1004155_pt1 | contig 11754 bp, 9 predicted proteins | sample PhyCR2_2_FD_202137 | JGI IMG/M metagenome (GOLD analysis project Ga0308166, IMG submission 202137) | Phyllosphere microbial communities from UC Gill Tract Community Farm, Albany, California, United States - DLSLCC.R2 | ecosystem: Host-associated > Plants > Phyllosphere > Unclassified | place... | reverse complement strand
ATTATATTTGGCCAGCGTGTCATGCACGTAGTTATCGTAAAAATCCAGCATCGTCGGCGAGCCCATCAGCGCCGCCCGCCGGGCATCGCCGCTTTTCTTGATCTGGATATATTCTGACTCCTGCGCCGCCACCAGCGGACCGCCAAGCTGGTTGGTCTGCGTGGTGGGGATCACATCCAGCAGCACCTGAGCCAGCAGCGCCACGATACCGGTATGGGCAAAGTCATAGCCCCACGCCGCGCGGTCCAGCCGATCCTTATCGATAAACGGCACTTCACGCGGCCCTTCGCTTTCCGCGGGCGCCGCCTCCGACGGCAGCGCGCCGGACGATTCATTCAGCGCCTGCTGATAAAAAGGTTTGCGCTGATAATACTTATCGGCGTATTGCGGGCTGGCAAAGCGCTCGGTGCGCCAGGCGGTGATCCAGCTCAGCTGGTCCGCCAGCATCACCTCCAGCGCTTTGGCCTTCAGCGGCACATACACCGGATCCGGCAGCTTGCCCAGCGGACCGTTCTCCGGCGGCTTCGCGGCGGCGGCGGCTTTCGCTTTATCGCCATCCGCCTTGTCGTGAGCCGCCTTCAGCGCGGCGACCGGATCCCGGCCCTGAGCCACGGCGATGGCCACCACCTCCGCCTCGTTGACGGCCGGCGTTTCGCTCTTCGCCCCCGCCTGCTGCGCCCCGGCCTGCTGCCAGGCGTTAAACAGGGCGATGGCCTGGGCGGAGATTTTGAATTGATCTGCGACATCCCCTTGCATTACCCGATATTTTTTACCTTTGGCGCCGCCGGGCAATACCTCCTCAGGTACGCTCAGCGGCGCCCCGGCATCAAAAGCGGCGGCATACATATCATGCAGCACAATCTTTGACAGCAGACTGCGGGCGTCGGTCTGCACCTTACCGAGTTCGGTGGGCTTACAGTCGCCGCCAACATCGGCATGCATCCCGGGGTAGACCACCTCCACCGCCCCGGACGGGTATTTACCGTCCGGACCGCGAATGGAATCCAGCGGCAGGTCGCCATGCTGCTCGTGGCCGGCGACAAAGTGGTAGCAGCTTTTTAAGAAACCTTTGGTGGCCGGCAGCCGCAGGCTGTTGGCCGCCCAGCCCAGATGCCCGGTGGCCGACGGCAGGATATGCGGCACGCCAACCGCGGAGACCGTATCCAGCAGTCCCATAAACTCGATACTGATGGGGATGCCCAGCAGCGTGGGTCCCCCCGGAATCACCGTCCCCGCCGGCAGCATATTTGTCGCATCGAGCGGCATTTTAGCGTCATCGAGCAGCGACTCCAGCCCGCGGGCAAAGGCGCGGGCGGTGGCGGCCCCCCGGCAGTAGCCGTAGACAAAGAGCTTGATTTTGGCGATGCGCCGCTGCGAGCGCTGGATATGCAGCCGCGTTGGCTGCCGCGGCCACTGATTGACCACGGCCCCCAGATGGTCGTCGCAGAATTTGTCGAGTGCGCTTTTACGGTTGAACTTCTGGGTCAGCCGCGAGAAGGGCCAGACGGTGGCCATACTGTTCCGGTATCTGGTCAGTTCGCTGTCTTTGATCGCGGTTTTGTTCACCGCATAGCAGATGCTGCTGTAGGTTTTAAGCAGCGCCTGATTGATACGGTCCTCACCGCCGTTGGCAAACAGCTCGCCGTCCAGCGAGTAGTGCTCTTCGCCAATCTGCGGAAAGCGCGCCCCACAGCCGGGAAAATAGTAACTAAAATAGCCATCGTTTTCTGCAGTATTCTTTTGATCTACCCAACTGGCCGCATGATAAAGCCGGCCGATATTGGTCAACGGCGGGTTTCGCGAGCCATACACTTCATCACCATCTTCTTCATTACAGCAGGTACCGTCAAAGAACAGGCTGATATGCAGGCTGGCCGGGCAGCCCGGTTCCGTTTTTTTATCCAATTGATGATCGGACTCCCCGACATACCCCTCCAGGTACTGCCTGGCGTAGTTTCCTTCGGTCTGCGTTCTGCTCGCCGGCAGGCGGCCGCGCTCGTTTTATTCGGCTTTCTGCTGCACAGAGTTATCGGCAGACTTTTCTCCGTTTTTATCATCCGGCCCGGGAAACTTCGGCGGTAAGCTGGCCGCTTCCGCGGTGGAGGTTTTGACCGCGACCGGGGTGGCGCCGGTCTGAAAGGCGGCAATAAGCGCCTTCAGGGCATTCAGCGTGGACTCTGCGGTGTCGGACATACGATCTCCTCCTTGATATGTTTGAAAATGATCTTATCCGCTCGTTGCTCCCAGTCAGGGGGAGACTGGGGTACCGGGTAGCCCGGCTGTCCCGGTGGAATGCAGGAACGGACTATCCGCACCTTATCGCAGGGGAAAATATGCACATGAAAGCCGCAAGCCTGATCCTCTTCCCAGCGTTCAATGGGCACGGTGATCGGGCCATGGCGCTGATAGTATTGCGAATAGTTGTCAGGCATATCGCTTATTTTCATCCAGGAGTTAGGGTCGGAAGTCCAGGTAATTTTTGCCGTCAGCCCCGGGCGCCAGACATCTGGCACCATCACACAGCAGAAGCCGCCGCCGCCGCCGCCGCCGTAGGAATTGGCCCTTGGTCCCCCGTAGCCGTTCACCTGCACCGAAACGATGGCGTCCGGACCATGGTTTAAAAGGGTGATGTCAGCGCCGCTCATGCCGTCGCGACTGTGGTCACGACAGGCCGTCAGCAGGCAGAGAAAAACGGCGGCCAGCACCGCCAGCCCGCCGGGCAAAATACGGATATGCTTTATCATTGATGTGTCCTTACAAATACAAAGTGATGACTTATTAATAAATGGCGTAATTAAATGCTTGTATTTATGCTAATAGATGAACCTCTATATATAACTGATGATGATATTTGTAGCGGTCAATGAATATTGGCCACGATAAATATTCTCAGCAGTTATTTCATATCCGTTCGTGCGTGTATTAATTATTTCGCCGATATTAAGTTCAATAATTGTTTTACTCGCAGGCCCGGCAGGACGCTATTATCGTAAAAATCCAGCATCTGCGGCGAACCCAGCTGCGCCACGATGCCGGTGTGGGCAAAGTCATAGCCCCACGCCGCGTGGTCCAGCCGATCCTTGTCGATAAACGGTACCTCACGCGGCCCCACGCTCTGCGCAGGCGGCGCAGCAGACGGTATTTTTCGGCCCCAGCGGGCGGGAATATATCTCCAGCCCGGCAAGCACCGTTTCCGCCATCTTCATCGTCGGTAGTTCCGGCGTCAGCGCCACCACCGATAGCCACGGAATGGTGCGCAGATAGTGCGGCCGCAGTATGCTAACCAGCCCTTCGGTAAGCTCAGGCAGGTCGTCATCAATCTTTTCCCGCAAGCGCTCCATGGAAAAAGCAACCCCTTCAAACAGACGCTCTACGTAGGGATCCGGCGTACCGACTTTGTCGAGATCCAGCATCGAAATAGCGCAAGGTTAAATCATCGATCGTATGTTATCCGTTACTCGTCCATGACGATCATCAGGCGTTTAAACGCACAGCACCGCCGCGCGGGCGGGGTCAATAGCAATCAGGTCCGCCAGCAAACGGTCCATCTGCGACTGCAGACGAGCTCTTTCCGTTTCGCTGCGTCCGGCCTTACCGCGCAACAGCCGCAGATGACGCGCTCGGACTTCAAACAGTAGTTCCGGTTCCCATTGCGCCAGTGACAGCGTGGCTGCCAGCACGTCCAGTTCCGCCAGCAGATGTTGCGCCAGTTCGTTTTTCCCGCTCTGCTCGGCAATCCGCGCCATCAATAATCGCAGTAACCAGCGGCTTCTGGGGGTGGTGATATCCGGACGATGTTGCAGCCAGGTCAGCGCCGCCTCAGCGCCATCGCTGTCGACCAGAGCCAGCGCCTCCGGCTCTAACTGAAGGATGTTGTCGTCGCCGGAAGCGGTGACGGCGCGGGAAGCGGTGTCGTCCAGCCAGATGGTTGCATTATCCAGCACCTGTTGCTGTATCCAGTTCAGCGTCACCTCATCGGCAAACGGCGTACCATCGTTAAACGCCAACCCTTCCAGGCCGATCAAACGTGCCAGCAGTCCTTGCAGATCATGCTGAATAATAGCGGCCTGCGCGTCGCGCCCGGATTTCAACAGCGCCTGGTGAACATACCACTGCAGATCCAGCCACAGATGGTTTGCGCCGCGGGAAAACATCTCGCTGGCCTGCTCGAGTAATTCCATCCAGCTCTGTTGGAGATACAGCCTTTTCAGCAGCGCCCGCTGGTCCGGTTTTGGCGGATCAATACGAGTTCTGCCGTCCGCCAGTAACGGCGGCAACTGATGCAGCGTATCATGGCGAATGCTCTTTATCAGGTGATGGGCAGAGAGCCAGCCATCCGGCTGGTCGCTGAGATACTTTGCCAGCACCCGCGCCTGCGTCAGCAGCTCCTGACCAGAGGTGATACCGCTGAGCACTGGCGCGCTGCCCCCCACCGCCGCTAGCGGCGCATCGCTGATATTCTGCGGGACCACAGCTTCTGGCCCGCCGGATTTCATTAACCGGGTTTCGAGGGCGGCGCACAACGCGCCGGGGACCGCCCCTTCTTGCGTCTGCTCCATGATCAGCAACGCGCCGGTGATACGTAGCGCATCGCTGTTGCATACCTCCGGGTATAACGACAGGCTGTCGAGCATGCGCTGGCTCGCCAGCCAGTCAAGGGCAGCTCTCCTGCTGCGATCCCGCTGCGGGTGTAGACTCACGCCAAAACGCTGCATTAATCCAGCCAGTAATTCCAGCCCATCAGCCAGACCCGCTTCGCCATCGCGGTGCAGGCGGGCCCAGGCGTAGTATGAGGCGACGCGGATATCCTGGGTGACGGTGGTCAGCAGCTTTTCCGCAAGCTGACAAATCAGATCGGTATTGGCGCCGGATAGCTTATTCACTTCTTCGCGCATCAACTGGAAATCATCGTCATAGCCGGGATCATCGCCCGTTGGTTGCTCGGCCGTGACCGGCTGCAGCCAGTTTTCCCACAGCAGCAAACGCTGCTGGGTCTGTGCGGCCAGCGCTTCCGGCGCTACCTGGCTCGCACTAATCAATGTAAGAACTGATGCCATTAATAAAGATCCTCCCTGCGCTGTTCACTCTCCGCCTCGCAGCCCCATACGGACTCCGCCCCGCTGTCGCTCATTCCCGACGGGCTGTTGACGGGGAGTGTCTTACCAAATATCAACGCGCGCTGCGCATCGGCGAAATTCACCACTTCGCACTGCGCCTCTTCCTGCAGGGTGAAATAATAGAATATGCCGACTTCAGCCAGCAGGCGCTGAATAAACGCCAGGTCGCTCTCGCGATACTGGTTTATCTGTTCGCGTTTTGGGTAGCTTTGCTTGAGATTAAATTCATATTCCCAACCATGCAGGTTATGCTCCTGCGGTTGTGTTGCGCTCACGGCCCAACGAACTCATCCAGGTCATATTTTTTCTCCATAAGACCGCAATGCCCTGCAGATAGTGTTCTGCTTGCCCATCGCCCGCGCCATCCTGTACCGGGATGGCGTTGACGCGAAGAAATCCTCATCAGGAGTGGCTAAATTCCATGACCACGCCGCCTTCTTCATCGACATCCAGAGAAAGGCTCTGCGGCTTCAGCCCTGCCGCCAGATGGCTCAACAGTTGCTGACTCAGCACCGGTAGAATTTGTTGATTAAGCAGGCTGTCAATGTTACGCGCGCCGGTATCCGGCAGCAGGCAAGCGTCCGTCAACGCGTCGTACAGGCCTTCGGCAATATCGGTTGTCATACCGTAATGACGATACAAACGCTGGCTGACCTGGTTGAGTTTCATGTTAACAATTTTGCGCATCGCCGGATGGCTGAGCGGCCGGTAAATAATGGTCTGGAAACGCGCGAGCAGCGCTGGTTGAAAATGTTCTCGCAGCACCGGGCGCAACAGGTCATGTAAATCAGATTCTGTCGCTTCCGGCCGCTCCTCCAGCATCTGCATCAGCCGATCGCTGCCGAGGTTTGAGGTCATCAGGATCACCGTATTACGAAAGTCGATTTCGCGTCCCTCGCCATCGCGCATAAAGCCACGGTCGAACACCTGGTAGAACACATTCATCACATCACGATGCGCTTTTTCCACTTCATCAAGCAGGACCACGCTGTACGGGCGTTTGCGTACCGCTTCGGTGAGAATACCCCCTTGACCGTAGCCGACATAACCGGGAGGCGAACCTTTCAGTTGAGACACCGTATGCGGCTCCTGATATTCGGAAAGATTGATGGTAATCAGCGATCTCTCACCACCGAACAGCTCATCAGCCAGCGCCAGCGCGGTTTCCGTTTTTCCAGTGCCGCTCGGACCGACAAGCAGAAATACGCCCTGCGGGCCGTTATCCGGTGCAAGCCCGGTTTTGGTCGCCCGCAGTCTCTGGGCAATGGCGTTTAGCGCCATATTCTGCCCCACCACTCGTTTATCCAAATGAGATTCGAGACCCAGCAGTTCCGTCTGCTCGTCCTTCAGCAATGAAGAGAGCGGTACCCCGGTCCAGTCGGCAATCACCGTTGCTACGGTACGTAAATCGACATCCAGCCCCAGCAGCGGATGGTTATTCTGGACGCTGGCAAGTTGGCTCTGTAATGCGCCGATCTCCTTGCGGCGGGAAGGATCGGCTCGGCAGCTCAGCAGTTGCTCGGTCAGCTTCAGTTCCAGGCCGTACTGCGTTTCCAGATCGTCAAGCTGTAAAATAATACGCGATTCTTCCAGCTCAATTGCCGCCAGCCGCGCTTCGTCGCTACCGCTACCGACCATGGCATCTTCCAGTAGCGCCTGTTTTTCCATTTCCAGCGCCGTGATTTGCGCTTTCATACGCGTCAACAATTCCGGCACCGTATCGATTCCCATGCGAATGCGGGCCGATGCGGTATCCAGTAGGTCCACCGCTTTATCTGGCAACTGGCGACCGGTGAGATAGCGTCGGGAAAGTGTCACGGCGGCGCGAATGGCTTCATCGGTGATATGTACCCCGTGATGCTGAGCATAGCGAGATTTCAGCCCGCGCAGCATCAGACAGGCGGTGTCATCGTCCGGTTCGTCGACTTTGACCATCTGGAAGCGGCGCTCCAGCGCGGCATCACGCTCGAAGTACTGCTTATACTCACTCCAGGTCGTGGCGGCGATAGTTCGCAGTTCGCCGCGCGCCAGGGCCGGTTTGAGCAAATTAGCGGCATCCGCGCCACCGGCCTGGTTGCCTGCGCCGATGATAGTATGAGCTTCATCGATAAACAGCAGCACCGGGACAGGCGACTGCTGTACCGCTTCGATAATGTTCTTAAGCCGCTGTTCGAATTCCCCTTTGACGCCTGCGCCGGCCTGCAGTAAGCCGAGATCCAACGTACGCAATGAAACCGGCTTCAGACTGTCCGGCACGTTGCCCTCCGCGATACGCAACGCCAGCCCTTCGACCAGCGCGGTTTTGCCGACACCGGGTTCGCCAACCAGGATTGGGTTGTTTTTTCTCCTGCGCGACAGGATATCCACCATTTGACGAATTTCGTTATCGCGACCAAAAACCGGGTCGATTTTGCCTTCACGGGCACGAGCAGTGATATCAAGGGTAAATTTATCCAGCGCGTTCTGTAACGCAGGGTTCATCTCAGCGGACTTCACGGCCGATTCCACGGGGCGACCGACAAAATCCACATCGCCAGCGTGGCCAGGCTCATCTGGCTGTAATTCCGGGCGCTCATCAGACTGCATATCTAATAATGGTCGCAGGTGTTCAAGCTGCGCTTGTCCCAACGTTAACAGCGGCCACAGACTGTCACAGCGCACCCGCGATGGGTTGCTGACTAACGCCATCAGTAGATGAACACTGCGTAGAGAGGTCTCCCCCGCCAGTGAAGCCCGCAGCCACGCCTCCTGCATCAGGCTCTGGATGCTGCCGGACAGCTGCGGCCGGCTGTGTACCGAACGCGGAAGCGTTTCCAGAAAAGAGAGCAGATCCTGCCAGATAGCATCCATATCCCACTCATAACGCCGCGCTAAAACGGTCAGGTCCCCCTCGCCCTGCTCCAGTAGTTTTAGCAGCCAGTGTTCTGGAAGGATTTGCGCATGCGCGCGGGCCTGACACAGCGAAGCGGCGCCTTCCAGGGCGCGGGCGCAGTAAGGGTTTAAACGGCGTAACAGGATGGCTGGGTTTTCCATGAGGCTCTCTCTTTGTCGATTCCGGACACGCTACCGCCCATCGCCGTTTCCCGTGATGCAGGAGACCAAAGCGCGCAAGGTCGGGCAGGCTGATTGTTTTTTGCTAAAAGCCAGCGGTCACAGGCGCTTAGCAAAAAAGCAGACGGCGAACCGCCTGCTTCGGGCGTCAGGCTGTCGTTCGTTCATTCCATGAATCGGAATGAATGATGTTGCCGTCTTTATAGGTCCAGGTGATTTTTTCGTAGCGCAGTTCAATCTGCTCAAGATGGCTGTGCTTCTCGTAGGCTGGGTTCTTGATGTCGTGCATCAGCGGATTGACCTTCACCACTTTCACGTTTTCCAGTTTGGTGTTGAAGTATTCCACTTCCTGACCAGCATCATTGATTTTGTACCACTTGAATTCGGCAGACTTCAGCGTCTGGCCGGTAGTCACCGCCTTGTAGAGATAGGGGCTTGAGGAGTCGATTTCCTTGGTAAACAGAAACGGCGTGTGGATACGCGTGCCGGTTAGCTTTCCGGTGTTGTTGTCGGTCGGGATGTACAGGTTATGCTCCTGCGCCACCACTTCGATGCTGCCTTCACGATCCTTCACATCCACGGAACCTTTAATGTCCGCCCCGCCGTCGTCTTTCAACCACAAATAGACTGGTATTGCCATGTTAATTACTCCATTTCATTTTTTGACACGCCATCATCCTGAGATGGCGCGGGTGTGTTGTCTGTCGCCAGACAGGCTGTAGCCTGTCGAGCCAGACGACCTGGATAGTGACAGGCGTGTTACCCTTTCGCCTTCGGCATCTGGCTAACCAGAGACAAATTGACGTCCATGCCTTCCACCTGGAAGTGCGGCACCGCGTACAGCTTGACGCGGAAGAAGCCTGGATTATCCTCGATATCTTCCACTACCACTTTCGCATCACGCAACGGATGTGAGGCCTGCAGTTCGTCACCCGGATCGGTCATTTCCGTAACCAGGCCACGAACCCAGGTATTGAGCTCCAGCTCAAGCAGGCGACGATCTTTGGTGGTGCCGATGTTCTCGCGTTGGATCAGTTTCAGGTAGTGGGCGATGCGCGACAGCAGGAAGATGTACGGCAGGCGGGCGTTGATACGGCTATTGGCTGTCGCATCCGCGGTGTCGTACAGCGCGGGTTTCTGAGTTGAGTTAGCCGAGAAGAAGCAGGCGTAGTCACGGTTCTTATAATAAGACAGCGGAATGAAGCCCAGATTGGCGAATTCGAACTCACGGGTTTCCGGGATCATCACCTCGGAAGGGATTTTCACCTGATTTCCGGTGCCGAGATCATAGAGGTGAATGGGAAGATCTTTCACCGCGCCGCCCGCCTGCGGGCCGCGGATTTGCACGCACCAGCCATTTTGAATAAAGCTGCGTACCATGTTCGAGGCGAAGGCGAATGACGCGCTGGTCCACAGATACTTTTCGTGATCCGGCCCCTTTACCTGCTCAATGTAGTTAAAGCTGCGCACCGGAACCGTGTCCGGCCCATACGGCAGACGGCCCAATACCCGCGGCATGACCAGGCCGATATAGCGCGAGTCATCGGTATCGCGGAACGATTTCCATTTAATGTACTCAGCGCGATCGAAATAGATGCCGATATCTTTAATCGCCGCGACTTCCTCCATTGAATCCTTGAGGAAAAATTTCGGCCCTACGGCGCCGATAAATGGCATATGCGCCGCAGCGGAGACTTTCGAAATATTACGCAACAGCGCCATGTCCTGCGGGCTGGCGTCAAACTCGTACGCTGAAATTACCGAGCCTATCGGCTCGCCGCCGGGGGTGTCGTATTCGGCGGTGTAAGTATGCCAGTACAGACCGCTCTGTATCAGCTCTGGCGCATCTTCAAAATCCTGACGTAAATCGTCTTTGGACACATCGAGGATTTCGGTTTTCACGTTCTGGCGATAGTCGGTGTTATCTACCAGTTGCTTCAGGCCGCGCCACAGAGATTCCACCTTCTGGAACTCCGGGTGATGCATAACAGCATCGAGTTGACGGCTTATACGGAAATCCAGCTCCGCGATGTGGTGGTCAATAAGCGTTTTATCGAGTTTCTCCACCTGCTGACCGGATTGACGAATGCAGTCCATAAAAACCTGCATCGCCGCGGTCAGGCGTTCCCCCGCCGTGGCCTCTGATAGCGCCGCATCGTCCAGAAAGACATTAATATCGCCAAGGCTTGATGCCGGGCTCAGATTGATTTTTTCAAACAGAGAAGCGTAAACGCTTTCTTTGTTCATTACGGCGGTTTGCCCCTGCGCGGGGTTCGTTTCAGTATTTACAGACATCAGCATATTCCCGGTTAATCCATTAAAAGAGATGACCGCCGTTTACTTCCCGGCAAGGGCACTCATTTCGGCGCGTAATTCGCTGGACAGAGCTGGATCTTTAAGGATTCTCTCAAGCTCTTTTCTGAAAGTAGCGTTATCTAGCAGGTTCGATTTGAGATCGCGTAATAAATTACGCATCGCCAGCATGGCGCGGAGTTGAGGGATTTGCCGGGCAACCTGTTCGGGCTCAAAGTCTTTTATATCGGAAAAACGCAGTTTAACATTGTTTTCTGAGTTATCACTGGCCAGAGTATTCTCAACGGTGAGATTGATCTCTGGGTTAAATTCAGAAAGTACGCTATTAAAATTATTCTTATTGATATCTATTTTCTGGCGCTCGGCCAATGGTCGATGCTCTTTTCCATTACTGAAATCACCAACGGTGAGCAATTTAAGCGGTAGTTCAACCTTCTTCTGCGCCCCCCCGGTATGTAAGGATAATTTTAAATTAATACGTGCCTTCGGCACCTCATTCTGGAATGAATCAGCCATAGCGGTCCCTTTTCCTTAAGGAATGATTGTGGAGTAAATTTCGTTTTATTCACAACGTTATGTTTAAAGAAACCAGGGCAATATATCAACCAGCAGATACGAAGATCCAGAGATAACGAGTCATTTAATTGGCATAGATCAATATCGCTGGCAAGCAATAATTTCAACCAATAACTCATGCAATCTCAACACGACAACCAATATGTAATTTACTCAATCACAGATGGAAACTATTTAAATATTATAAATTCAACTTTCAGAGTCGACATAAACTCATTCCTTTTAATAAAGGAATTATTAAAAGGAACTATTAATATAGAAGTTAATAAAATAGTGTTCTGGGCGCCAAAAACTACCAGACTGGCATAGGCCAGTCTGGTATTCCCGTAAACACATTCTCTCAGAACCAGGCCTCAAACATACCGCCGATGTTCAGCGAATCCAACCGCTCGTCGCTGGTGCCGTCTACTTTCGCGGTGTGCTCGTTATTCACCTGGCCGCCGGTAACATAGAAGCGCAGCATCGGGCGGAACTCCGGCCCCATGCCGATGGCGATGTTCTGCGACAGCGTCAGCTTCCAGCCGTGGTTATCCCCGCCCTGGTCGTAGTCAACGCGCTGGTAGCCCGCTTCCAGCCAGGTCGAGTGCACATCGTTCCAGAAGTACATTGGCCGGACGATCGCGCCGTAGTTTTTACGGTTGTCGGTATTATCCTTGCCGTTGTCGTAGTCGTGGAAGGCCAGCAGATACTCGATCTG
>Ga0308166_1004154_pt1 | contig 11754 bp, 7 predicted proteins | sample PhyCR2_2_FD_202137 | JGI IMG/M metagenome (GOLD analysis project Ga0308166, IMG submission 202137) | Phyllosphere microbial communities from UC Gill Tract Community Farm, Albany, California, United States - DLSLCC.R2 | ecosystem: Host-associated > Plants > Phyllosphere > Unclassified | place... | reverse complement strand
GTGGCGCTCGACCAGGACAGTGTCGATGACCTTCTTGCCGATCTGGGATTCTAATGGATGAAATGCTCAAGGATTTCGTCGTCGAGGCGATGGATCTTGCAGCGAATGTCGAAGAGCATCTGCTGCACCTCGAACGCGATCCCACCAACAAGGAAACGCTGAACGCGGTCTTCCGTTCGTTCCACACCATCAAGGGTGGCGCGGGCTTCATGGGGCTGCCGGCGCTCGTCGCCGCCTGCCACCTGACGGAAAACCTGTTCGATGCGCTGCGCACCGGCGCCGCGCTCGTCACCCCGGGTGCGATCGAGGCATCGCTGCAGGCGTCCGGCTTCGTGGCCGACCAGCTGAGCGCCCTGAACAATGGCGCCACGCCGGACCAACTGCCGTCGATGCCGGCCGACCTCGAGCGCATGCTCAAGGACGCCATTGCCGGCACCGACGCTGCGTCGCAGGCCGCACCTGTACCGGCACCCGCCGCACCGGCTCCGGTCGCACCGGCACCGGCACCGGCACCGGTTGCCGCGCCCTCGGCCGACGGGCTGGACTGGGAAGGCATGTACATGGCCGTCGTACCGCCGGGTACGTACACGCCGGCCCAGGCCGCCGCGCCGGTCGCCGCCGAAGCCGTAGCGGCGCCGGCTGCCGCGCCGGTCCAGGCCACGCCTGCCGACGTGCCGGCCGCGCCCGCAGCGCCCGCCGCATCGGGCAAGCCGGGCTGGGACGGTGTCGAGCGCCGCGACAGCAAGCCGGCCGCTGCCGGTCCCGCGAAGGACGAGAGCATCCGTATCGACGCGGTCAAGCTGGACGCACTGCTGGAAGTGGCCGGTGAATCGGTGCAGGCCGCCAACCAGGCCGCCGTGCTGCTGGAACGCCTGTCGCAGTTCAAGTTCGAAGGCCAGGCCGCCACGCTGATGGCGACCTTGACGGAGACGCTGGAACGCGCGTCGCGCTACTCGGCCGAACTGCAGCGCGCCACGCTGGCGACCCGCATGCAGCCGGTCGGCCGCCTGTTCCAGAAGTTCCCGCGCCTCGTGCGCGAACTGGCGAAGGACCTCGGCAAGGACGTCGAGCTGACCATCGAAGGCGCCGAGACGGAAGTCGACCGCGTCGTCGTGGACAGCCTGTACGACCCGCTCGTGCACATGCTGCGCAACGCGCTCGACCACGGTGTCGAGGGTCCGCAAGACCGCGTCGCCAACGGCAAGCCGGCCAAGGCCTTCATCCTCCTCAAGGCATGGCAGGAAGCGAACAGCGTCATGATCGTGCTGCAGGACGACGGCCGCGGTATGGATCCGGCCAAGCTGCGCAAGAAGGCGATCGAAAAGGGGCTGATCGGCGACCATCAGGCGACCAGCGACGACGAGGCCTACCAGCTCGTGTTCCTGCCGGGCTTCTCGACCAAGGAAGTGGCGTCGTCGGTCTCGGGCCGCGGCGTGGGCATGGACGTGGTCAAGACCGCCGTCGAGAAGAACCGCGGCGCGATCCGCATCGATTCGAACCTCGGTAAGGGCACCCGTTTCTCGATCCGCCTGCCGATCGAACTGTCGATCGTGCCGACCATGCTGGTGTCGACGTCGAACGCGCAGCTGGCGCTGCCGATGGCGGTGGTCGAGCGCGTCGTCGAGCTGCCGGAGACCTTCATGCAGGTCGGCGGCGCCCCGGTGCTGAAGGACCAGGGCCGTCCGCTGCCGGTACGCTCGCTGGCGCTGTCGCTCGGCTACGAGGAATGCATCGAACGCGTGGGCATCGTCATCAACGCCCCGCAGCCGTACATCCTGGCGGTGGAAGCGGTCGACGGCACGGCCGACCTGGTGATCAAGCCGATGACGGCGCTGACCGTCGAAGGCATCACCGGTACCGCGCGCTCCGCCGAAGGTTCGCTCGTGCTGGTGGTCGGCCTGTCGTTCCTGATGGACGGCTGCCGTTCCGCGGTGCGCCTCGCCGCCTGAGGTGCGTCGGATGCACTGAAAATGTGCTGAAAGCGGCCCGCCGCATTTTTGCAACAAAGCCACGAAAAGCCTGCGCAGGAAATGCGCGGGCTTTTTTTATTTGCAAATCAAAAATCAAGGGCAAACAAAATTCGTTTATGGATGAGTTCATTGGAATAATCGTGCCAAAGGGGCTTGCTTTCGCAGTGCACAAATATGGCATAATCAAAGACCATGCCCGCATGTAGCGGTCGTTTGAATGGACTCCAAGACTCATCATGTTAAAAACGCTCTACGACAAACTTTGGGATTCGCATGTCGTGCGTGCCGATGCGGATGGCACCACCGTGCTGTATATCGACCGTCACCTGGTCCACGAAGTCACCAGCCCGCAGGCGTTCGAAGGCCTGCGCGAAGCCGGCCGCCCGCTATGGCGCACTTCTGCCAACCTTGCCGTAGCAGACCATAACGTGCCGACCACCGACCGCTCGCACGGCATCGCCGACCCGACCTCGCGCCTGCAGGTCGAGACCCTGGACAGCAATGCCAAGTCCTTCGGCCTCACATACTTCAACATGAACGACAAGCGCCAGGGCATCGTGCACGTGATCGGTCCGGAGCAGGGCGCGACCTTGCCGGGCATGACGGTCGTGTGCGGCGACTCGCACACGTCGACGCACGGCGCGTTCGGCGCGCTGGCGCACGGCATCGGCACGTCGGAAGTGGAGCACGTGCTGGCCACCCAGACGCTGCTCGCCAAAAAATCGAAATCGATGCTGGTGCAGGTCGACGGCCGGCTGCCGCAGGGCGTCACCGCCAAGGACATCGTGCTGGCCGTGATCGGCAAGATCGGCACGGCGGGCGGCACCGGCTACGCCATCGAATTCGGCGGCTCGACGATCCGCGCGCTGTCGATGGAAGGCCGCATGACCGTCTGCAACATGGCGATCGAGGCGGGCGCGCGCGCCGGCATGGTCGCCGTCGACGACACGACCATCGACTACGTCAAGGGCCGCCCGTTCGCCCCCGCCGGCCCGCAGTGGGAACAGGCCGTCGCCTACTGGCGCACGCTGCACTCGGACCCGGGCGCGAAATTCGACCTCGTCGTCCAGCTCGACGCCGCCGAGATCCGCCCGCAGGTCACCTGGGGCACGTCGCCCGAGCAGGTGACGACGATCGACGGCCGCGTGCCCGATCCGGACAAGGAAAAAGACCCGGTCAAGCGCGACGCGATGGAAAAGGCGCTTGTCTACATGGACCTCAAGCCGAATACCGCGATGGAAGACATCCGCATCGACAAGGTGTTCATCGGTTCCTGCACCAACTCGCGCATCGAGGACCTGCGCGCCGCCGCCGCCATCGTGCGCGGTCGCCAGCGCGCGTCGAACGTCAAGCTGGCGATGGTCGTGCCGGGCTCCGGCCTCGTGAAGGAGCAGGCGGAACGCGAGGGTCTCGATGCGATCTTCAAGGCCGCCGGCTTCGAATGGCGCGAGCCGGGCTGCTCGATGTGCCTCGCGATGAACGCCGACCGGCTGGATCCGGGCGAGCGCTGCGCGTCGACGTCGAACCGCAACTTCGAAGGCCGCCAGGGACAGGGCGGACGCACGCACCTGGTGTCGCCGGCGATGGCTGCCGCGGCCGGGATCGCGGGCCATTTCGTGGACGTGCGCCAACTCTGAAATTCGGGGTCAGAGCACGAATTTCCGAGTGCCCGGACCCGATTGACTACAGCAAATGAAAAACGTAATCGCACTCGCATTCATCGTCCTGGCCGTCGCCGGCTGCAACACCATTTCCGGCATGGGCCGGGATGTGCAGAAGGTCGGCCAGGTCATTACTGGTGCTGGCGGCAAGTAAACCAGGCAATTCAGGGCAGCGGAATTCGGGGGGGGCAGAGCCTCTGTTCGAAATTCGGGGTCAGAGCCCTAAAAAAGCAAATTCGGGCTCTGACCCCTGCCCTGCAGAAAGCAAGACAAGGATCATGGATAAATTCACCGTACACGAAGGACTGGTGGTCCCGCTGGACCGTGCCAACGTCGACACCGACGCCATCATTCCGAAGCAGTTCCTCAAGTCGATCCGCCGCACCGGCTTCGGTCCCAACCTGTTCGACGAATGGCGCTACCTTGACCACGGCGAACCGGGCATGGACAACAGCACGCGTCCCGTCAATCCCGATTTCGTGCTGAATCAGCCGCGCTATGCCGGCGCGTCGATCCTCCTGACGCGCAAGAATTTCGGCTGCGGCTCGTCGCGCGAGCATGCGCCGTGGGCCCTGCAGCAGTACGGCTTCCGCGCCGTCATCGCGCCGAGCTTCGCCGACATCTTCTTCAACAACTGCTTCAAGGGCGGCCTGCTGCCGATCGTCCTGTCCGAAGGCCAGGTCGACCAGCTGATGAACGAAGTCAAGGCATTCCCGGGCTACAAGCTGGTCGTCGATCTCGAAAAGCAGACCGTCGGCACGCCGGACGGCCATCTCGCGTTCGAATTCGCCATCGACGACTTCCGCAAGTACTGCCTGCTGAACGGCCTGGACGACATCGGCCTCACGCTGCGCCATGCCGACGAAATCCGCGCCTACGAAGAGCGCCACCTGCGCACGCAGCCGTGGCTCGCCAACACCATCTGACGAGAACAAGAACATGAAGATTGCCATCCTGCCGGGCGACGGCATTGGTCCCGAGATCACCGCGCAAGCCGTCAAGGTGCTCAACGCGCTGGGCGAATCGTTCGAACTGGAACACGCCGACGTCGGCGGCGCCGGCTATGCCGCGCACGGCCATCCGCTGCCGCAGGGCACGCTGGCCCTCGCCAAGGCGGCGGACGCCGTGCTGTTCGGCGCCGTCGGCGACTACAAGTACGACACGCTGGAGCGCGCGCTGCGTCCGGAGCAGGCGATCCTCGGCCTGCGTAAAGAGCTCGGCCTGTTCGCCAACCTGCGTCCGGCGATCCTGTATCCGGAACTGGCCGGCGCGTCCACGCTGAAGCCGGAAGTGGTGTCGGGCCTCGACATCCTGATCATCCGCGAACTGACGGGCGACATCTACTTCGGCAAGCCGCGCGGCGTGCGCGAATGCCCGGACGGCCCGTTCGCGGGCCAGCGCGAAGGCTTCGACACGATGCGCTACGCGGAAGGCGAGATCCGCCGCATCGCCCACGTCGCATTCCAGGCCGCACGCAAGCGCGACCGCCGCGTGACGAGCGTCGACAAGGCCAACGTGCTGGAGACGTTCCAGTTCTGGCGCGACATCGTCACGGACGTGCACAAGGAATACGCGGACGTCGAGCTGGAACACATGTACGTCGACAATGCCGCGATGCAGCTCGTGCGCGCGCCGAAGAAATTCGACGTCATCGTCACCGGCAACATGTTCGGCGACATCCTGTCCGATGCGGCCGCGATGCTGACCGGTTCGATCGGCATGCTGCCGTCGGCGTCGCTGGACGCCAATAACAAGGGCCTGTACGAGCCGTCGCACGGTTCGGCGCCGGACATCGCGGGCAAGGGCGTTGCCAACCCGCTGGCGACCATCCTGTCCGCCGCGATGATGCTGCGCTTCTCGCTCGGCAAGGTGGAGCAGGCCGACCGCATCGAGAACGCGGTCAAGCAGGTGCTGGCCCAGGGCCTGCGCACGCCGGACATCTTCGAGGAAGGCACCACGCGCGTGGGCACCGAGCAGATGGGCGACGCGGTCGTCAACGCATTGGCTTGACGGACGTTACGATACTTCAAGGAATACGCCCCGGCCCGGGGCGGAACAACATCAAACGAGGGGTTAACATGAAATTGGTAGGTCTGGTTGGTTGGCGCGGCATGGTCGGTTCGGTCCTCATGCAACGCATGCAGGACGAGGGCGATTTCGCCCACATCGAGCCGGTGTTCTTCACGACGTCGAACCCGGGCGGCGCCGCCCCTAAGATGGCGAAGAACGAAACCACGCTGAAGAGCGCAACGGACATTACCGAACTGTCGAAATGCGAGATCATCATCTCGTGCCAGGGCGGCGACTACACGACCGACGTGTTCCCGAAACTGCGAGCAGCCGGCTGGAACGGCTACTGGATCGACGCCGCGTCGACCCTGCGCATGAACGACGACGCCGTGATCGTGCTCGACCCCGTCAACCTGGACGTCATCAAGTCGGCCATGACGCGCGGCGTGAAGAACTTCGTCGGCGGTAACTGCACCGTGTCGTGCATGCTGATGGGCCTGGGCGGCCTGTTCAAGCACGACCTGGTCGACTGGATGACGTCGATGACGTACCAGGCCGCATCGGGCGGCGGCGCGCAGCACATGCGCGAACTGCTGACCCAGTTCGGCACGATCAACGCGGCCGTCAAGCCGCTGCTGGACGACCCGGCTTCGGCGATCCTGGAAATCGACCGCGGCGTGCTGGCCACCCAGCATGGCTTGTCGAGCGACGAGACCAAGCAGTTCGGCGTGCCGCTGGCCGGCAACCTGATCCCGTGGATCGACAAGGACCTGGGCAACGGCCAGTCGAAGGAAGAGTGGAAGGGCGGCGCCGAGACCAACAAGATCCTCGGCCGCAACGCCGCCGGCGGCAATGTCATTCCGGTCGACGGCTTGTGCGTCCGCATCGGCGCGATGCGCTGCCACTCGCAGGCGCTGACCATCAAGCTCAAGAAGGACGTGCCGCTGGACGAGATCAACGACATCATCGCGAACGACAACCAGTGGGTGAAGTTCGTGCCGAACACGCGCGAAGCGTCGATGCGCGACCTGACCCCGGCCGCCGTCACGGGCAGCCTGACGATCCCGGTCGGCCGCGTGCGCAAGATGTCGATGGGGCCGGAGTACATCTCGGCATTCACCGTCGGCGACCAGCTGCTGTGGGGCGCCGCCGAGCCGCTGCGCCGCATGCTGCGCATCGTGCTGGACAAGTGATGTAATCTGTCGCCTGCGGGCGTATGGAAAGGCGGCCGCGGGCCGCCTTTTTTCATTTGCCGGCTGCCGCGATGACTCATCCTTCGACAGTATCGAATTGACACGATATCATCCAAAAAACATTAGAACCATGAATAGACTGTCTACATACGTCACGGAGAGTGATTGTTTCTTTCTGTAGAGCTTGCATGCCTTAGTGCATGATGATATGTTGCCGAGACGTCCGGGCCGAGACGTCCGCCTCCGTCAACCCACACCGCTTTCGAATCTATGCATGTCACTCACCGTCTCCCGATGAAGTCGTCCGCGCTGAAGAAGCTCACTGCGGCGGTCGCAAGTGCGCTTGTCCTGACGTCGGCGGCCCATGCGGCCGGCCTCGGCAAGCTCACCGTGCTGTCCGCGCTCGGCCAGCCGTTGCGCGCCGAAATCGAACTGACGGCGGTGTCCGGCGACGAAGCCGCCGGCCTGACCGCGAAGCTGGCCTCGCCGGACGCGTTCAAGGCTGCGAACATCGAATTCAATCCGGCGCTGCTGTCGCTGCGCTTTGCCGTCGAGCAGCGCGGCGGACGCCAGTTCATCCGCGTCAGCTCGACGCAGCCGCTGAACGAGCCGTTCGTCGACCTGCTGCTGGAACTGTCGTGGAACAACGGCCGCCTCGTGCGCGAGTACACGTTCCTGCTCGATCCGGCCGAGCTGCGCGCGACACAGTCGGCCCAGGTCGCGCCGGGCGAGACGCGTGCCGCGCCGGCGTCGCGTGCGCAGCCCGCCGCCACCGCGACCGCGGCGGCCGACACGGCCCGTGCCGCCGACGCCGAGCGTCCGGCGCGCGGCCAGCGCGGCCGCGCCCGTCCGGCGGCGGACAGCGACGACGCGCAAGCGGCCGATACGCCGTCGAAGTACCGCGTCAAGCAGGGCGACAGCCTGGGCCGCATCGCGTCGCGCCTCAAGCCGGTCGACGTGTCGCTCGACATGATGCTCGTCGCGCTGTACCGCGCGAATCCGGAAGCGTTCATCGGCAATAACATGAACCGCCTGAAGTCGGGCCGCATCCTGTCCGTGCCGGCCGCCGACGCGGTGCGCGCCACCGACAATACCGAGGCGCATGGCGTCGTTGTCGCCCACGCGGCCGACTTCAACGCCTATCGCAACAAGCTCGCGGGCCAGGTCGGCGCAGCGGAACCGGCCAAGGCCCCGCAGGCGGGCCAGGGCGCCGGCGGCAAGATCTCGGCCAAGGTCGAGGAACGCCCGACCGCCGCCAACGAATCGCAGGACCAGCTGCGCCTGTCGAAGGCCGCGCCGTCCGCGCCGGCCGGCAAGGGCGCGACGATGAGCGCGGAAGAGCGCATCGCCAAGGAAAAGGAACTGGCCGACGCCCAGTCGCGCGTGCGCGAGCTGGAACGCAACGTGACCGATCTCGAGAAGGTCGCCACGATCAAGAACAAGGCCGGAGCCGAAGCCGAGAAGAACGCGTCCGTGCCGGCGGCCGCGCCGGCACCCGCATCGGCACCCGCCGCCAGCGTGCCGCCGCCCGAGGCCGCACCGAAGAAGCTGCCGGCCATCAAGCCTGCCGCCAAGCCGGCCGCCGCGCCGGCGGAGCCGGGCATGTTCGACTTCATCATGGACAACCTGCCGCTCGTCGGCGGCGGCGCGGCCGCGCTGCTGCTGGCCGGCCTGCTGGTCGCGCAGCGCCGCAAGAAGAAGGTCGTCAAGGTCGTGCCGGAGCCGAGCGTCCTCGGCGTGCCGCCCGCGGCGGCGCCCTCGATGTTCGCCGAGACGGGCGGGCAGAGCGTCGACACCACCAACAGCGTGTTCAATTCCAGCTTCGCGCCGTCCGCCAGCCAGCTCGACACGAACGAAGTCGATCCGGTCGCGGAAGCCGACGTCTACATCGCCTACGGCCGCGACGCGCAGGCCGAGGAAATCCTGAAGGAAGCCCTGCGCACCCATCCGGAGCGCTACCAGGTGCGCCTGAAGCTGCTCGAGATCTACGCGGCGCGCAAGGATACGCGCGCATTCGAGACCCAGGCCTCGGAGCTGTACAGCATGACGCGCGGCCAGGGCGACGAGTGGGCGCAGGCCGCCGCGCTGGGCCTGTCGATCGATCCGTTCAATCCGCTGTACACGCACAGCGCCGCGCCGACCGCGACGGCTGCCCCGGCGCCGTCCGGCGAAGCGCTCGGCCAGCAGGGGATGCTGTCGAACGACCTGGACGACGCGTTCGGCCAGCCGCTCCCGCACGAGCTGGAAACGCGCATGCACGAACCGCTCGACGCGCCGCTGGATTTCAGCCAGCACTTCGCCGACGCGATGGCGACGGCGCAGCCCGCGCCGGCACCGGTGACCAATGCGCCGTCGCCCGAGCCTGCAGCGGCCGGCGACGACAACGTGCTCGACTTCGACCTGGGCGGCCTCGCGTTCGAACCGGTCGAACCGGCACAGCCGGCCGCGGCGGCGCCGCAACCGGCCGCCGCGAGCGACGTGTCCGACTTCGACTTCGACATGAGCGCGTTCGAGACGCCGGCCCCCGTGGTCGCGTCCGTCCCGGCGGAACCGGCCGTAACGCTGGACAAGGCCGAACACGATCCGCTCGACTTCTCGTTCGACATGGACTTCGCTGCGCCGGCGCCGGTCCCGAATCCGGTGCCGGCGCTGGAAGAACACACGGCCGACGACCTGCTGGCGCCGGCCGCCGCGACCGCCGCCGCCGCCGACATCGAAATGGCCAGCCTGGCGCGCGAATTCGACCTGCCGACCGAACTGCAGGCCAGCCTGCCGGCCGAGCCGGCGCCGACCGCCGCGCGCGAGGCCGATCCGTTCGACCTCGACACGATGGACTTCGGCCTGACCGACACGGCACACGCCGGCAGCGCCGCATCGATCCCGCCGGCCGCGCTGGACGACCATCTGTTCGACATCCCGGCCACGCCGGCCCCGGCCGAGGCACCGTTCGCGGAAGCCGACCGGGTCACGCCCGACCGAATCGTACTGGAACCGGCGGCGCCGCAGTTCGACATGGGCGGCTTCGACCTCGACCTGTCGGCCGACGGCGGCCTGCCGCTGCCGGAGGTGCGCCCGCTGTCCGAACCGCTGCCCGAGCCGCAGTTCGCCGCGCCGGCCGACGCGGCCAGCGCGGACGCGGGTTCGCTCACGCCGGCCCAGATGGAAATGGAAACGAAACTCGACCTCGCGCTCGCTTACCAGGAGATCGGCGACAAGGAAGGCGCGCGCGAACTGCTCGAGGAAGTCATCCGTGGCGGCAACCCGGAGCAGGCGGCACGGGCCAATTCGATGCGCGCGACGCTGGCGTGAGGTAAGAAGCACTTGGCACGCATCGCTTTGGGTGTCCAGTACGTGGGCACCGCCTGGAACGGGTATCAGAAACAGCCATCGCGCGACACGGTCCAGGACCGGCTGGAAATCGCGCTCGAAAAATTCGCCTGCACGCCCCTCGCGACGACCTGCGCCGGCCGCACCGACGCGGGCGTGCACGCGATCGAGCAGGTCGTCCATTTCGACACGGCGCTCGACCGCGCGCCGCAATCCTGGGTGCGCGGCACGAACGCCTTCCTGCCCGACTCGATCGTCGTGCGCTGGGCGCACGTCGTGGCGCCCGACGCCGAAGGGCAGGACTTCCACGCGCGCTTCTCGGCCCGCTCGCGCACCTATCACTACGTGTTGTACAACCACGCCAACCCGTCCGCGCTGCTGGCCGGCCGCGCCGGCTGGGTGTTCCGCCCGCTCGACGTCGAGCGCATGCGCGCCGCCGCCGCGCACCTGATCGGCACGCACGATTTTTCCAGCTTCCGCGCGTCCGGCTGCCAGGCGAATTCGCCCGTCAAGCAGATGCATGAAGTGAAGATCGAACGGATGGGCGACCTCATCGTCTTCACCGTGCGCGCCTCCGCGTTCCTGCATCACATGGTGCGCAACATCGTCGGCTCGCTGATCTACGTGGGCACGGGGCGCAACGAGCCGGGCTGGATGGCCGATGTGCTGGCCGCGCGCTCGCGCGACGCGGCCGCGCCGACGTTCATGCCCGATGGGCTGTACCTTGCTACAATCGACTACGATCCGAAGTGGGGACTGCCGCAGGAGCCGGCGCCGCCGCTGCCGTGGCTGTAACCTCGCTGCTCCTGAATCGTCATCCCCGCGCAGGCGGGGACCCAAGTTTGCCTAGGGGGAAGCCCTAGGGGTCAGAGCCCGAATTTGCTTTTTTAGGGCTCTGACCCCGGAGTTCAGCCGCACAGCCCTATTCACCCTACAACCCGAAACCCAATAACTGGCTGAGCCACGGCCTGCGACTCCGGGGTCAGAGCCCCTCGAGAAGCAACACCGGGCTCCGACCCCTTCGATAACCCTTCGATATGACCCGCACCCGTATCAAGATCTGCGGCATCACCCGCACCGAAGACCTGCAGGCCGCCGTGGCCGCCGGCGCCGACGCCCTCGGCTTCGTGTTTTACCCGAAGAGCCCGCGCCATGTCAGCCCCGAACGCTACGCCGAACTGGCACGCGCGCTGCCGCCGTTCGTGAATGCCGTCGCGCTGTTCGTCAACGCGACCGAAGATGCCGTGCGCGCCGTGGTCGCGGCCGGTCCGGTCGGCCTGCTGCAGTTCCACGGCGACGAGACGCCGGACGCCTGCGCGCAACTGGCGGCCGCCGTGCAGCGCCCGTTCCTGCGGGCATTCCGGGTAAAACCTGACACGATGCCCGCCGATTTGCTAGAATCGGAAGCTCAATACCGCGCCGCGTCTCCCTGGTTCTCGGGCCTTCTGCTCGACACGTACGTGGACGCCTATGGCGGCGCAGGAAAGGTTTTCGAGTGGTCTGTTATTCCAAAAGAGCTCGCGCCTCGGGTCGTTTTGAGTGGTGGCTTGAGCGTACACAACGTGACTGGCGCGGTGGCGCAGGTACGCCCCT
>Ga0308166_1004149_pt1 | contig 11773 bp, 8 predicted proteins | sample PhyCR2_2_FD_202137 | JGI IMG/M metagenome (GOLD analysis project Ga0308166, IMG submission 202137) | Phyllosphere microbial communities from UC Gill Tract Community Farm, Albany, California, United States - DLSLCC.R2 | ecosystem: Host-associated > Plants > Phyllosphere > Unclassified | place... | reverse complement strand
CGCATCGGCGAGCGCATCGGCTTTCTCGGCCTGCCGACCGTCTTCGTGTTCGAAGGCGGCTCGGTCGTGCCCGAACTCGGCATCAACGTGGTCAACGTGCTCGAAGGTTTCGAGACGGCGGCCTGACAAGGAAACGACAATGATCGAATGGCAGTGGAGCGGTTTTGCCGACCTGACGGCGGCAGAACTGTACGAGATGCTGGCGCTGCGCCAGCAGGTGTTCGTGCTCGAGCAGACGTGCCTGTACCCGGACATCGACGGCCTCGATCCGGGCGCGCATCACCTGCTCGGCTGGCGCACCGTCGACGGCAAGCGCGAACTGGCGGCCACCCTGCGCTGCCTGGCGCCGGGCGCGAAATACGAGGAGATGTCGCTGGGCCGCGTCGTCACCAGCCCGTCCACGCGCGGCACGGGCCTGGGCCGCGAACTGGTCGCGCAAGGCATCGCGTGCGCGCAACGGCTGCATCCCGGCCACGCGATCCGCATCGGCGCCCAGGCGCACCTGGAAGCGTTCTATGGGAGCTTCGGCTTCGTCACGGTGTCCGCGCCGTACGACGAGGACGGCATCATGCACATCGACATGGTGCGCACCGCTACTTAAGAAGGCCGGCCTTGGTCGGATCCGGCATGCGGATCGCGACGAGGCAGGCCAGCGCGCACATGACGCTCACGTACCAGTAGAAATACGGCTCGTGGCCGGCCTGCTTGAACCACAGCGCCACGTATTCCGCCGAGCCGCCGAAGATCGCGTTGGCGACCGCATACGACAGGCCCACGCCCAGCGCGCGCACTTCGACCGGGAACATCTCGGCCTTGATCAGGCCACCAATCGACGTGTACAGGCTGATGATCGCCAGCGCGCACACGATCAGCGCGCCGGCAGTCAGCGGGCTCGATACGTTACGCAATGCCATCATGATCGGCGTCGTGAACACGGCGGCGAGCGCGCCGAACGCGATCATCGACGTGCGCCGGCCGATGCGGTCGGACAGCGCGCCGAACGCCGGCTGCAGCAGCATGTAGACCAGCAGGCAGACGGTCATGATGCGGCTCGCCGTCTCCGTGCTCATGCCGGCCGTATTGACGAGGTATTTCTGCATGTACGTCGTGAACGCGTAGAAGATCAGCGAGCCGCCGGCCGTGAAGCCCAGCACCGTGACGAACGCGCGCCGGTGGTGCTTCAGCAGCGACGCGACGCTGCCCGCGGCCTCGCTCTTGCGCTCGCTGGCGGTGGTCGTCTCGTGCAGCGAACGGCGCAGGTACAGCGACACGAGGGCGGCGCAGGCGCCGACGACGAACGGGATGCGCCAGCCCCAGGCCTTCAGTTCGTCATGCGTGAGCAGCAATTGCAGGATGCCCAGCACGAGCAGCGCCGCGAGCTGGCCGCCGATCAGGGTCACGTACTGGAACGACGCGAAGAACCCCTTGCGCCCCGGCTCGGCCACCTCGCTCATGTAGGTGGCGCTGGTGCCGTACTCTCCGCCGACGGACAGGCCCTGGAACAGGCGCGCCACCAGCAGCAGCATGGGCGCCGCCGTGCCGATGCTGGCATAGGTCGGCAGCGCGGCGATCATCAGTGAGCCGCCGCACATCATGAGCACGGAAATCATCATCGCGTTGCGCCGGCCGTAGCGGTCGGCGATGCGGCCGAACAGCCAGCCGCCGATCGGGCGCATCAGGAAGCCCGCCGCGAAGATGCCGGCCGTGTTCAGGAGCTGGGTCGTCGGATTGCCTTTCGGGAAGAAGGCAGACGAGAAATACAGGGCGCAGAACGAATAGATGTAGAAGTCGAACCACTCCACCAGATTGCCGGACGACGCGCCGACGATGGCGAACACGCGCTGGCGCGATGTGAGATGTTCGATGGCATGCGGGTCTGCTGTATCCGTCGTGGTCATAGCTATCCTCCGGGTCCGGACCCAGCATAGCAGTTCCTCAATTTTTACGGCGCCACAACAGTACGGGGATGCCTGCTAGCAGCAAAAACGCCGCCGCCGGCTCCGGCACGGGCGTGAGCAGGACCGGCGCGCAATACCCGAAGTCGTTGCAGCTGTTGGCCACGATCTGGCCGGCGTCGTTGATGCCGACGGCGTCCATCAGCACCTGGATGCCGAGGCCGTCCGTCACGTTGTTCAGGTCGACCAGGCTGCCGTCCGCATACACGAACGCGTGCGAGAAACCGTCCCCGACGAAGCTGGAATAACCGACCACCATGCCGGCCGCGTTGATGGCGTGGGCTTCGCCGAAGTCGCCGCCGAAGGAACCGAGGTCGTGCATCACGCCGCCGCTGTACAGGAACGGATGCCAGACGGCCGCGGCGCCGATGAGGCTGTAGCCCGCCACCTGGCCGGCATCGTTCACCGCCTCGGCCCAGCTGAAGCCGCCGCCCAGCGTGCCGAGGTCCTGCATGGTGCCGTCGTGGTACAGGAATGCGTGGGCGCCGTCGTCCGGGAAGCCCGGGCCCGGCTGGGAACCCCCTACGATCATGCCCGCGCCGTTGATGCCCCGCGCCCGCGCATCCGTCCCGCCCAGCGTGCCGATGTCGGTCAGCGTGCCGCCGCTGTACAGGAACGCACGGCTGTTGCCGGACGCATCCGTGGAATCGCCCACGACCTGGCCCACGGCGTTGATGCCGTACGCGATGCTCTCGCCGCCGTACAGCGTGCCGGTGCTCCGGATGTCGCCGTTGCGGTAGATGAAGCCGCGCGTAAAGTCGCCGGACAGCGAGGCGCCGACCACGGCGCCGCCGTTGGTGGCGGTCGCCCAGGCGGATGGGCCGCCCAGCGTCGGCAGGAACGTCGTCGTGCCGTCCAGCCACACGAAGGCGCGTTGCTGGTTGTCGAGATTGATGCCGCTGCCGACGACGCTGCCGTCGTTGCCGATGCCGTAGGCCGTGAAGTTTTCGGGCAGGAAGGTCGCGGTGTACAGCGGGTCCGCCAGCACGGCCGGTGCCGCCACTGCCAGGGATACGCCGAGCATCAGCGCCGGCTTCACGCGGCGCCGGCGCGCGCGCCAGGCCAGCAGGCCGAGCCCGGCGGCCAGCATTGCCCAGGTGGCCGGCTCGGGCACGGCCGACACGAGGTCCATGCGCACGTCCGCGCACGTGCCGAGGCGGCAGGCACGGCCCAGGATCCGGCCCGCGTCGTTGATGTCGGTGGCGTCGATGATCTCCCAGCCGTTCGCCCCCGTCACGAGCGTGTTCAGGTCGACCATGTGCCCGTCGAGATAGATGAAGGCGTGATAGCCCCAGCCGACGTCCGTGATGAGGTCCGACGCGCCGACGATGACGCCCGCATTGTTCAGCGCCCGCGCATAGCCCCAGTTGCCGCCCAGCGAACCGAGGTCGACCATGTGACCGTCGCGGTACGCGAAGGGCCGCGTCAGCGCGCCGTTGTCCAGGACGACGTCCGTTTCCGACCAGCCCACCGCGAGTCCGGCGTCATTGACGTCGTAGGCTTCGCTGCGCAGGCCGCCCAGCGTGCCGAGGTCGAGCATCGTGCCGCCCTGGTAGAGATAGGCGTGACGGTCCGGGTCGAATGTGCTGGAGGCAAGCGTGGCCGTGCCGGCCACCGTGCCGGACGCGTTGATGGCCGCGGCATAGCTCCAGTCGCCACCGAGCGTGCCGATCAGGTGGATGCCCCCGCTGTCATACAGGAACCCGCGCTGTGCCTCGCCGATGTAGGGCTGGGCATTGCCCGCCACCATGCCGGCGTCATTGATGCCTCTCGCGTTCGAATACGCGTACATGTCGGGCAGGCTCGCGGCCACCGGCACCACGCTGCCGCCCACATATGCGAACGCGCTGCCGTTGTACGGGCTATTTTGTGCGCCGGCGATGTCGCCATGGTTATTGATCGCGAGACCGTAGCTGTCAGGCAGCACGCTGCCCAGGCTCGTGATGGTGCCGCCGGACAGGATGGCGGCCGCACCGCCGTACGTACCGACGATCTGGCCTGCGTTGTTGAGCGCGGACGGCGCGAAACCCGCAGGCAGGAAATCGAATGTATAAAGCGGATCGGCCCACGCGTGCGCGCTGGCGAAGAACGGCAACAACAGGGCGAACAGGCAACGGCGTATCGACATGGCAGGCTCCGGATGACATTCAGGCGTGCCAACGATACGGCCCGATGCGCCGCGCGGAACTGAGCCAGATCAGGCGTGCGCGGAACGCGTTCAGAACGTGATGACGAAGCGCGCGCCGCGGCTCACCGGGCGCGCGTAACGTACCGTGCCGCCATTGCCATGTACCAATTGACGCACCATCGCGAGGCCGATGCCGCCGCCCTGCTTGCGTGTCGTGAAGAAGGGCGTGAAGATGTGCGCGGCCAGCGCGTCCGGCACGCCGGGACCGTCGTCGTCGACCTCGATGCGCAGGCGCGCGCCGCGCACCAGGCGGGCGGTAACGCGCGCGCGGCCGCCCGCATCCGTCGCCTCGAACGCGTTCTTGAGCAGGTTGATCAGCGCCTGTTCGAGCTGGCCCGGGTCGGCCATCAGTTCCAGCGACGCCGGCTCCACCGAGAACGCGACGTCGCCGCCGCGCTCCCGCCAGGCCGGCCCCACCAGCGCATCGAGCCGCGCGAACAATGCAACCAGCGGCACCCGCTCGGGCCGCGCGTCCGGCACGTTGGACAGGCTGCGGTAGCTGGCGACGAAACCGGCCAGGCTGTCGGCGCGGCGGCCGATGGCGTCGAGCGCCGTGCCGAGGTCCGCCGCCACGTCGGCCGGCAGCGCGGGCCGCGCTTCCTCGACCAGGTCGCGCGCCGTGCGCGACAGCGACGCCACCGGCGTCAGCGAATTCATGATCTCGTGCGTGAGTACGTGCACCAGCCGGCGCCAGGCGTTCAAGGCTTCGGCTTCCAGTTCGCTCTCGACCGGCATCAGCGCGGCGAGACGCTGCGGACGGCCGTGCAGGGTCAGCATCGACACCGTCGCCAGCGCGCGTTCGGTGCCCCGCTCGGTCTCGAACTGCAGCAAGGTGCGGTCGCCGTGCGGTTGACGCGCCAGCTGGCGGTACAGGGCGGCCGCATCGGTGGCGCGGCCCGGCGCGACCAGCTTGCGCGCGTTCGCGTTCAGCGGCTGCACGTGCTCGTCCCCGTCGATGCCGAACAGCGCGACCGGCGCGTGTTCCAGGCGCGCTTCCAGGGCCAGCGCATTGTCGACCAGGCTTTGCTGCTCGACGTTCAGCACGGCGCGGGGTTCAGGCGCGGGCAGCCGGCGCAGCGCGGCCAGCGCGGCCAGGCTGCGCCACAGGACCAGCACCGCGACCACGGCCGCCAGGCCGCACAGCACGAGGACACGCGGCGCATCGCCCGCGCGGCCGGCGCCGAACGCCAGCGCCGCCAGGCCGGCCGCCGCCAGCAGCGCGATCGCCTTCGCGCGCGCTTCAGATGCCATGCTTGCCCAGCTTGCGGTACAACGCGGCGCGGCTGACGCCCAGCATGCGCGCGGCGAGGCTGATGTTGCCCCTGGCCTTGTCCAGCGCGGCGGCGATGGTGTCGCGTTCCAGCGCGCCCAGCCTGAAGTCCTGCTCCTTCTCCACCTGGACGGGCGCAGGCGGTGCAGCAGGCGCGAGGCCGAAATCCTCGTAGCGGTAGTCGGCGTCGGCGCCCAGGATCACGGCGCGCTCGCAGGCGTGGCGCAGCGCACGCACGTTGCCCGGCCAGTCCCACGCGCACAGGCGGTCCAGCGCGGCCGGCGCCAGCTCGCGCACGGGCCGCTGGTACTGGCCCTCGTACAGCGACAGGTAGTGGTGCAGCAGCGCGGGGATGTCGTCGCGCCGGGCGCGCAGCGGCGGCACGCGGATCACGATCGTATTCAGGCGGAACAGCAGGTCGGCGCGGAACACGGCCGGATCGAACAGGCGGTCTTCCGCCAGGTTGGTCGCGCTGACGATGCGCACGTCGACCGGCTCGGGACGGTCGGCGCCGATCGGCGTGACTTCCCTGCGCTCGAGCGCCGTCAGCAGCCTGGCCTGCGCGGGCAGCGGCATGTTGCCGATCTCGTCGAGGAACAGCGTACCGCCGCGCGCGGCCTGGAAGCGGCCGGCGCGGTCGCTCTTCGCGTCGGTGAACGCGCCCTTGCGGTGGCCGAACAACTCGCTCTCGCACGTCGCCTCGGGCAGCGCGCCCATGTCCACGGCGAGAAAGGTGCCGGCGGCGCGACGCGACGCCTGGTGGACGGCGCGCGCGACGAGCTCCTTGCCGACGCCGTTCTCGCCCAGCACCATCACGTTGGCCTCGGTGGGCGCGACACCGGCGATCATCGCCTTCACCTCGCGCATCGGCGCGGAGTCTCCCATCAGGGCCGACGCGCCGGGCACATTCGCGGCCGTGCGGCGCGCCAGCGCGGCATCGACGGCGGCCACCAGGCGCGCGTTGTCCCACGGCTTGGTGATGAAGTCGGCGGCACCGCGCTTCAGCGCTTCGACCGCGAGCGGCACGTCCGCATACGCGGTCAGCGCGATCACCGCGGGCGGCCGCGCCAGCGTGCGCAGGCGGTCGAGCACCGCGAGTCCCTCGGCGCCGTCGATGCGGCCCGGCGTGAAGTTCAGGTCGAGCAGGACGACGTCCGGCACGCCGTCCGCCAGCAGCGCCTCCAGCCGCGCCGGATCGTCGAGCGCGGCGACCGCGCCATGCCGGCGGCGCAGCAGCATCTGCGCGGCGCAGGCGACATCGCGGTCGTCGTCGAGGATCAGGAGGCGGGTGCGGGATTCAACCATCGGGCCATTCTAGCAGCGCGCATCGCGGCGTTGTACTGCCCGGCGGCCACCTGTTCGGAAGCGCACAGGGGTACCTGTCCGGATCCGGACAGTCGCGCGATAAAACCCCTGTCGGCACGGGCAAAACGGTCGTGGCACGGGGCTTGCAAACGATGCCGGCATGACCAATCCATCTCCCCACCTCGTCACCGGCGCCGCCATGGACGTGCGCGTTCCCGTCCGGCGCGGCCGGCTCGCCGTACGCGCCGGCTCGCCGTACGCGCCGGCGCGCTGCTGGCCGCCGGCGCGCTGGCCGCCTTCGCCGCGTGGCAGGCCTTGCCGCACGGGCTGCAGGTGGCAGCACGCGACGTGCGCATCGCCCGCGTCGCACCGGGTGTCTTCCGCGACGAGATCGTCGTGCGCGCCAGTGCCGAGCCACTGCGCGCCATCGTGCTCGATTCGGTCGAATCCGGCCGCGTCGAGGAAGTGGTCGCGCACGACGGCCAGCGCGTGGCGAAAGGCGATTTGCTGTTCCGCCTGTCGAACCCGCAGCGCAACCTGGAACTGCTGGCGCGCCAGACCGAGTACGCGCAGCAGATCTCGAACCTCGCGACCCTGCGCGTGGCGCAGGAAGCCAGCCGCACCGACCACCAGCGCCGCCTGGCGGACCTGGAATTCGCGCTGGAGCAGGCGCGCAAGCAGCATGCGCGCAACGCCAGCCTGGCCGCGCGCGGCTTCCTGTCCACGGCCGCGCTGGAGGATGCCGCCGACAAGCTCGCGCAGCAGCGCCGCCTGCTGGACGACGAACGGGCCAGCAGCGCCGCCGAGGAACAGGTGCGCGGTCGCGTGCTGCTGCAGATCGAAGACGTGATCGCGGGCCTGCAGGCGGGCCTGAAGCTCGTGAACGCGACCGTCGACGCGCTGGCCGTGCGCGCGCCGGCGGCCGGCGTGCTGACCGATTTCAGGCTGCTTGTCGGCGAGACGGTGCGCCCCGACCAGCGCATCGGCCGCATCGACGATCCGCAGCGCTTCAAGCTGGTCGCGCAGGTCGACGAGTTCTATCTCAGCCGCGTCACGACCGGACGCCCGGGCCTGGTGGTCCAGGACGGCGCCAGGTATCCGCTGCGCGTCGCCACGATCTACCCGCAGGTCAAGGACGGCCGCTTCACCGTCGAGATGGTGTTCACGGGCCCGCAGCCGCCCGTGATCAGCCCCGGCCAGGGCCTGGACGCGCGCCTGACCCTGGGCGAGCCGGCCCGGGCCCTGCTGCTGCCCCAGGGCGCCTATGCCGGCGACGGCGGCGGCGCCTGGGTGTTCGTGGCGGCGCCGGACGGCCGCCACGCCGAACGGCGCACCGTGCGCCTGGGGCGCCGCAACGACACGCAGGTGGAAGTCCTGTCCGGACTGGCCGCCGGCGAGGACGTCATCGTGTCCGGCTACACATCGTTCGGCAAGGCCGGGCGGCTGGAATTGACGAAGTGACCCGCACCCTCCAACATCACATCAACCACGAAAGAACGACATGCTCCGACTATCAGGCGTCAGCAAGATCCACACGGCGGGCGAAGTCCGCACCACGGCCCTCGACCGCATCGACCTCGAGATCGCGGCCGGCGAATACGTGGCCGTCACGGGGCCGTCCGGCTGCGGCAAGTCCACGCTGCTGTCCGTCCTCGGGCTGCTCGACGTGCCGACGTCCGGCGAGTACTGGTTCGAGGGCCGCAACGTCGCCGGCTGGAGCGAGGCGAAGCTGAACGCGCTGCGGCGCGGGAAGATCGGTTTCATTTTCCAGAGTTTCAACCTGATCGAGGAATTGACGGTGTTCGAGAACGTCGAACTCGCGCTCGAATACACGGGCATGCCCGCGGCCGAGCGCCGGCGGCGCGTGCGCGACATGCTCGATCGCCTGGGCGTGGCGCACCGCGCCGGGCACCGGCCGTCGCAGCTGTCGGGCGGCCAGCAGCAGCGCGTGGCGATCGCGCGCGCCCTCGTGGCCGGGCCGGCGATGCTGCTGGCGGACGAACCGACCGGCAACCTCGACACCGCGCACGGCGACGACGTCATGCGCCTCCTGCGGAACATCAACGCCGAGGGCACGACGGTCGTGATGGTCACGCACTCGCCCGCGCACGCGGCGCAGGCGTCGCGCACGCTGCGCCTGCTCGACGGCCGCATCGTCGTCGACGCGCTGCTGGCGGCATAAGGAGGCCACGATGAATTTGCGCGATTTCCGCATCGGCTGGCGCCTGCTCGTCAAGGAGCCGGCCTATTCCGCGGTGGTGGTGCTCGGCCTGGCGGTCGGCGTCGCCGTGTGCTTTTTGCTGCTCGGCTTCGTGCGCCATTCGTTTTCGTACGACGAGCACGTGCCGGAACGGGAGCGCGTGTTCCAGCTGCAGCAGCGGTGGAACCTGGCCCTGCTCGGCAATGGCTGGAGCAGCGACGCCAGCCTGCCCGCGCGCGACGCCGCGCTGGCGAGCGGCCAGCCGGTGCTCGCCAGCGCCTTCCTCGACCGCGGCCTGAACGTGCGCGTGGGCAGCAGGGCCCTCGCTTTCGGCGTCGCACTGGTCGATCCCGATTTCGAGAAGATCTTCGCGCCGCGCGTCCTCGCGGGCGACCTGCATGCGGCGCTCACGCGGCCGGAGGCGCTGGCACTGACGGCGGACACCGCCCTGAAGGTATTCGGCCGCGTCGATGCGGTCGGGCGCACGCTGTCGGGCGACCGCCAGACCTACGTGGTGGCCGCCATCGTGGCCAATCCGCCCGCCGCCACCACGATGTCGTTCGAAGCGCTGGCCGGCACGGGCAGCCCTATCCTGGCCGCCGACATGCGCGAGTTCGCCTCCCGCGCGTGGGGCTTCTCGCCCGGCCGCGTCTACCTCAAGCTGTTGCCCGGCGCCGATCCCGGCGCCGTGCTGGACACGTTACGACGGGGCCAGCGCGCGTCGCCCCTCGTGCGGCAGACATATGCCCAGCAGGTGGCCGCGCTGGGCGGCCGTGACCTGATCGACTACCGCCTGCAGCCGATCGCCGACGTGTATCTCGCACCCGACCTGAACGACCTGTTCGCGCCGCACGGCAACCGTCACGGCGTGATCGGCCTCGGCGCCGTCGCCGTGCTGGTGCTGCTGCTGGCGGCGACCAACTACGTCAACCTGGCCACGGTGCGCACCCTGGCGCGCCAGCGCGAGATCGCCGTGCGCAAGGTACTGGGTGCGTCCGCGCCGGCCGTGGCGCGCCAATTCCTGGCCGAGTCGGTGCTGGTGTGCCTGATCGCGACGGTCCTCGGACTGCTGCTCGCGTGGCTGCTGCTGCCGGTCTTCGCCGACCTGGTGCAGCGCAAACTGGACGGCATGTTCAACGTCGGCGCGGTGGCGGCGACGCTGGCGCTGGGCCTGCTGCTCGGCCTCGCGGCCGGCGCCTATCCGACCTGGTCGGCGTTGCGTGTGCGTGCCACCGCCGCCCTGGCCGGACGCGGTGCCGCCGAGACCGCGCGCGGACTGTGGGTCCGGCGCGCGCTGACCGCGCTGCAGTTCGGCGTCGCCATCGGCCTGACCGCCACCACGCTCGCCGTCGCGTGGCAGACGCGCTATGCCAGCACCCTCGATCCCGGTTTCGATGCGGCGCCCCTGCTGATGTTCCCGGCCGCGAACGACATGCGCGATCCCCGCACGCAGGCGTTGCGCGACGCGATCGCGCGCTTGCCGGGTGTCGCGGGCGTGTCGGTCTCGCACCTGCCGTTCAGCGTCGGCCACAACATCGTCACCTTGCGTCGCGCCGGCGGCACGGCCACCGACATCAACCTGTACGCGGTGAGTCCTGAATTCTTCGGCGTCTATGGCGTCAGGCCGGTGGCCGGGCGCCTGTATTCGCCCGCGTTCGACAAGCTCAACGACGACGACCGCGTGGTGATCAACGCGGCGGCGGCGCGCCAGCTCGGCTTTCCCACGCCGCGCGATGCGGTCGGGCAGATGGTGACCAACACGCAGGGCGGCGACAAGCCGATGCGGATCGTAGGCGTGGCGCCGGATTTGCGCCAGCGTTCCGCGCGCGACGGCCAGCAGCCGAGCGTGTTCTACCTGAACGACCGCGTGGGCGGGTTCACGGTAAGGTGCAGCGGCGACGTCGATGTGGTCCGGCGCGCCATCGAGGCCCTGTGGCCGCGCTACTTCCCCAACGAGCCGGTCGACGTCGTGCGCATGTCGGCGCTGATGACCGACATCTTCTATGCCGACGACCTGCGTCTCGCCAGGCTGCTGGCGGCGGCCAGCGCGATCGCGACGGCGATCGCCGCCTTCGGCATCTACGTGCTGGCCGCGTACAGCGTGCGCCGGCGCGAACGGGAGATCGTGCTGCGCAAGCTGTATGGGGCCGGCCACGCGGCGATCGCAAAACTGGTGGCGCGCGAGTTCGCCGCGCTGGTCGGCGCCGGCGCGGTGCTGGGATTACCGTTCGCGTGGGTGGCGATCCAGCGCTGGCTGGGCGGGTTCACCGAGCGTGCGCCGATCGGCGGCTGGACGCTCGCCGCCGCGCTGCTGGTGGCGGGCGTCGTGGCGCTGGTGTCGACCCTGCGCCACGCGCTGGCGGCGGTGCGGATCCGCCCCGCTAGCGCGCTGCGCGAATGAATCAGCAGGCCGCGCTGCCGCAGACTTTGACCAGTTCGACTTCGAACACGAGGCCGGTGTTGCCCGGGATGGCGCCCGGCACGCCGCCCACGCCGTAACCCAGGCTGCTCGGGATCAGGATCGTGCGCTTGCCGCCGACCTTCATGCCCTGCACGCCCTGGCCGAAACCGGGGATCACGGATTCGTTGGTGTTCACGGCGCCGATGACGAAGGTGAACGGCTTGCCCGGCAACGACGCGTCGAACTTGGTGCCCTTGAAGTCGGCCGCGGCGGCGCTGTACAGCCAGCCCGTGTAGTTGACCTGCACGCGCGCGCCGTTGACGGCTTCGGCACCGGTGCCGATCGCGATGTCGGTCTTGGTCAGCGCGGCGGGATTGTTGACGACGGGAGGGGTGGTGCTGCCCGAATCGCCACCGCCGCCGCATGCGGACAGGCTCAGGATGGCGGCGAAGGC
>Ga0308166_1004147_pt1 | contig 11776 bp, 13 predicted proteins | sample PhyCR2_2_FD_202137 | JGI IMG/M metagenome (GOLD analysis project Ga0308166, IMG submission 202137) | Phyllosphere microbial communities from UC Gill Tract Community Farm, Albany, California, United States - DLSLCC.R2 | ecosystem: Host-associated > Plants > Phyllosphere > Unclassified | place... | reverse complement strand
TGCATTCGCGAGCAAGCCCGCTCCCACAGGGTCTGCACCAAGCCGAAGATCTCTATTTATTCACCATCCCAGTAATCCACACCATCCGCCTGCCGCGCCACGGCAACGAAGCCTGACGCATTGCCTTGGTCATCGACTTTGAAGTTGTCCATCACCGCGTATTTGTTGGAGTCCGGGTACTCACAGATATCCGGTTGCTGCTGGGTGCTGACCGCCAGGTAACGCAGCTCCCCGTCGCTGGTGTTGATGATCTGATGCGCCGTTTCCGGGCCGCCCGGCAGGCAGGCGATCACGTCGCCCGCGCGGATCTGAAAGCGTTCGGCCCCCAGTCGCACTTCGCCCTCCCCGGCCACCACATAGAACATCTCTTCATTGACCCGATGGCTGTGAAACGGACTGCCGCGCATGCCGGGTGGCAAGGCGTACAACCGATAGCCGAGTTTCTGTGCGCCAAGCTGCTGGCCGATGCGCGCCATGCGTTGTTGATAGCGGCCAGCGGTTTCACCTTCCGGGGCAAGGGCTTCGGGCAGGGATTCGAGTTCGACCTGGTGTAGGTTGAGGATGGGCGGATGCATGGGGAGCCTCGGTCACGGTTTTTGTGGGTGGCAAGTCTGGGCTGGCTGGGGAGGCAGTATAGGCATGGATGTCTGGCTTGAGACCGTGGTGCATCCTTCGCGAGCAGGCTCGCTCCCACAGAGGATCTACAGCGAACACACAATCTGTGCATGACAAAAATTCAACTGTGGGAGCGAGCCTGCTCGCGAAGAGGCCCGCCCAGCCAGCACAACTCATCAGCTCCGGGCAAACGCCACCGCCGCCGCAAACTGCTCTTCATTTGGCCGCACCCCGGTGTACAGGACAAACTGCTCCAGCGCCTGGATCGCAATCACTTCAAGCCCGGTAATCACCTTCTTACCCTCGGCCCGCCCGCGCACGATCAGCGGCGTTTCCGACGGAATCGCTACCACATCGAATACCGTGTCGGCGGCCTGGATCACTTCAGGCTCGAACGCCAGTTGCCCGGCCTCCGGCCCGCCGTCCATGCCCACCGGGGTGACGTTGATCAGCATCTGCGGCCGCTCTTCGCCGAGCTCCGCCTGCCAGCGATAGCCCAGCGAGTCCGCCAGTGCCCGTCCGGCGCGCTCGTTACGCGCAACGATCAAGCCATTCTTGTAGCCACCATCGCGCAAGGCACTCGCCACTGCTTTGGCCATGCCGCCGCTGCCGCGCAGGGCGAACGTCGTCTCTTGCGGTACCGCGTGGGTTTCCAGCAACTGGGCGATGGCAATGTAATCGGTGTTGTAAGCCTTGAGATGGCCGTGGGTGTTGACGATGGTGTTGATCGACTGGATCGCCGCTGCCGACGTATCCAGTTCATCGACCAGCGCGATGCAGGCTTCCTTGAACGGCATCGACACCCCGCAACCACGAATCCCCAGCGCACGAATGCCGCCGACGGCCCCCGGCAGGTCCTGACTGCTGAACGCCTTGTAATAGAAGTTCAGGTCCAACTGCTCATACAAATGGTTATGAAAGCGCAGACCGAAATTCCCCGGGCGCCCCGACAGGGACATGCACAGCTGGGTGTCTTTGTTGGGATTCATCTGCATGAAACTTCTCCTTCAAAACGGACTTTCGGATGGACGGAGTTAGCCATTCCATCGGGTTCTGGACGATCATAAGCGCCTGTCTGCAACGGGCCGCGTGCCCCTTTGACCGACTGGTAAAGAAGCCGGTACAGACCTTACACAAAATTTACCCAGCGGCTGTGCTGATTTTCAGAATTTCGCTGTCATAGAAGTATCCCCGCGACAACTTTGGGCCTGGTGCAGGCCCGGACGCCGGGTCGAAGAACCGAGGAATTATCATGATTCGTAAACTCCCCATCGTGGCCTTGTTGATTGGTGCATTCGCTATCACAGGTCAGGCAGAAGCCCACGGCGGTGGCTGGCAGGGTCCGGCAGTGTTTGGTGCGATCGTCGGCTCGGCCATCATCGGCTCCGCGTTGATCAACCAGGACCGGCCGGTCTACGTGCAACAGCCTGTTTACGCTCAACCGGCACCGGTTTATGTGCAACAACCGCCGCCACCGGTCTACTACCAGCCGGCCCCGGTCTATGTGCAACAACCGGTCTACGTGCCTGGCCCGGTCTACTACGGCCCACCACGCGGCTACTACGGCCGGCCACACGGCTACTACGGTGGTCCGCGCTGGTAATCGCAACCAACAAGCCCCGCTTTATAGCGGGGCTTTTTTATGACCGTCGGTCGGGCAGAGTCTGAAAAAATCTCGCCAAGGTCGCTGTGAGGACAGTTCCAGCAGCTAAAGTCGGCATGATGGACTTGACCGTTGGGGGCAAAACACAGAACGGTCATCTATTTGTCATGACGGAACCGCAATCTGAATCCGTCCGTAAACAACAGGTTGATAAAAACAAGGACGACCCATGCCTACACAAAATCCGCACCGCATCGTCGGCCTGTGCACTTCAAGCAAGGTGTACAGCGCGTTGACTGAACTGAAACACCTGGAAGGCCACCGCTGCGCCAAGTTTCTTTCGCTGCTGGCGGAGAATCTCGTGCACAAGGGCCTGCTCAATGAGCACGAAGTGGTGCACATGCTCGACCAGGTTGTCGACTGATGCAGTCCTCACTGTGATCAATGACCACTATCGAAAGCGTTGATTGTCCCTGAGCGCAGCGAATCCATAAGGTAGCTCCACAGATTGATGGAGGTACTTGTCATGGCTCAGGTTCAAATCATGTCGGTAGTCGGCAGCGCTGTTCCCGCATCGCTCAGAGCGTCGGGATTGCTCGCCTGCTGGTATGTGGTGCGCGATGGCGAGCCGATCAGCGGCCCGCTCACTTCGCTGCCCGCGGCGCAGGCCCTGTCGCAGAAAATCGTCAGCACGCCATTCCACGCTTAAGGCAACTGGACTTTCGGTTTGGTCTCGATGAACAGCGCCCAGCTCGACATGAACAGGGCTGCGATCAGCGGCCCGATCACGAAACCGTTGAGGCCGAACACTGCGAGGCCGCCAAGGGTCGAGATCAGGATCATGTAATCCGGCATGCGCGTGTCCTTGCCGACCAGGATCGGGCGCAGCACGTTGTCCACCAGACCGATCACAAACACCCCGAACAGCCCCAGCACCACGCCTTGCCAGATCATCCCGCTGAGCAGGAAGTACACCGCCACCGGCGCCCAGACGATCCCCGCACCCACCGCCGGCAACAGCGACAGAAAGCCCATCAGCACGGCCCAGAGCAACGCACTGGGAATATCGAGAAACCAGAAAATCGCCCCGCCCAAGGCCCCTTGAGTGACCGCCACCACCAGGTTGCCCTTGACCGTCGCGCGCACCACCCGATTGAACTTCAACTGCAAACGGCGCTTGTGGCTCTCCTCCAACGGCACCGCGGTGCGTACCTTGCGCACCAGCTCGGCGCCATCGCGCAGAAAGAAAAACAGCAGGTACAGCATGATGCCGAAGCTGACCACGAACTCGAATGTGCCTTGACCGAAACTGAACGCCTGACTGGCCAGCACCTGACTGCCCTGCATCGACGCCTTGACGATTTTCTCGCGCAAACCGTTCAACTCGCCCATGCCGAAGCGATCGAGCAAATGCTGAAAATACGGCGGCAAGCTGTGTTTGAACTGTGCCAGATAGGCACCGATGTCGAGTTGGCCGCTTTCGATGTTGTTGTAAACCGTCGCGCCTTCCTGGACCAACAGGATGCTGAGGATGATCACCGGCAGAATCGCGATCACCAGGCAGATGCCCAGAGTGCAGAGCGCTGTCAGGTTGCGCCGCCAGCCAAATTTGAGCTGTAACTTGCGCTGCATCGGCGCAAACAGAATGCCGAGAATCACCGCCCAGAACACCGCGCCGTAGAACGGCAGCAGAATCCAGATGAAGGCGACCGTCACCAACAGCAACAGCACGGTGAGGGATTTGAATTGCAGGGTTTTTTCGTTCATGTCCAATCCATGTCAGTCAGGCGTCTCGCACGCCCCGAACCTTAGTCAGCCGGGGCGCGCGCGAGTGCCATCTTTGTTCATGGAGCATAGATTGCCTGGACGAAGCAGCCCGGCTAATCAGCGCACCGGCAGTTTAACGATCTGCGCAGTGCTCAACACATCGCCGAAGGTGTCTTCGACTTCCGCCAGCGCGGCCTTGTGCAGCGAATCCTTGTCGATAGACACGCCGTTGGCGCGAGTGATGGCGCGGGTCGCCGAGGCATCGGACGCGACAATCACGTTGTAGCCCAAAGGCGCGGCGTCCCGCGCGGCACCCGCCACACAGGCGTGGGTCATCAGGCCGGAAATGATCAGGGTCTGGATGCCGGCGTTTTTCAATTGCTGGTCAAGGTCGGTGCTGGCGAACACGCTGACGGTGCTCTTTTGCAGCACCACGTCTTGCGGGCGCGGCTGCATGTCCGGGTGAAATTTAACGATCTGGCCATCGATGGCAAACACTGGCGAGCCGGCCGGGGCAACGTGCTGCACGTGATACACCGGGATCTTGTGACTGTCAGCGAAAGTGATCAGCTCACGAGTCTTGGCCAGGGCAGCGGCACCGTCCGGGATCGGCATCCGGCCGCTGAAATATTCATTCTGGAAGTCGATCACCACCAGCGCAGACTTGCCCGCTGGCAGATGATCGACCGGTGTAGCGCCGGACAATGCCCGAATGGTCGGGTGGTTGTCGGCCATCGCTGCGCTGCTGGCCATTACACCGGAAAATGCACAAGCGGTGAGAAAGCGGCGAGTAAAGTTCTGCATGGGAAAGTCCTGCCTCGGTTGATTTGACAAGCGAATCTTAAGCAGCCACCGCCGCACCGAACACAGTGAAACCGGCACATGATCTGTGCCCTTTCTGCACAGATAAAGTCCACGCACTCAAACGTAGATCCAGATCAATAAACCGCACTTGTCACTGCACTACCCTGCTGCGCTTTTGCGACCGATGCCGCCATGAAGCCAGACCTCCCCCTCGCCGCCCCGGAATTGCTCGCCCCTGCCGGCACCCTGAAGAACATGCGCTACGCCTTCGCCTACGGTGCCGATGCGGTCTACGCCGGCCAACCGCGTTACAGCCTGCGGGTGCGCAACAACGAGTTCGACCACGCCAACCTCGCCCTCGGCATTCGCGAAGCGCAGGCACAGGGCAAGCGCTTCTACGTGGTGGTCAACATCGCCCCGCACAACGCCAAACTGAAGACCTTCCTCAAGGATCTGGCGCCAGTGATCGAGATGGCGCCGGACGCGCTGATCATGTCCGACCCGGGCCTGATCATGCTGGTGCGCCGGCATTTTCCGCAGATGCCGATCCACCTTTCGGTGCAGGCCAACACGGTGAACTGGGCAAGCGTTGAATTCTGGCAGCAACAAGGCCTGAGCCGGATCATCCTGTCGCGGGAGCTGTCACTGGAAGAAATCGGCGAAATCCGTGAACAGGTACCGGGCATGGAACTGGAAGTGTTCGTCCATGGCGCACTGTGCATGGCCTACTCCGGGCGCTGCCTGCTGTCGGGCTACATGAACAAGCGCGACGCCAATCAGGGCACCTGCACCAACGCCTGCCGCTGGAAGTATTCGGCGCAGCAAGCCACGGAAAACCAGCTCGGCGAGATCGTGCAGACCTTCCAGCCGGAGCCGACCCTGGGCATCGGCGCGCCCACCGATCAGGTGTTCCTGCTGCAGGAAGCCAATCGCCCCGATGAATTAATGCCCGCTTTTGAAGACGAGCACGGCACCTACATCATGAACGCCAAGGATCTGCGCGCGGTGCAGCATGTCGAACGCCTGACGCGCATGGGCGTGCATTCGCTGAAGATCGAGGGCCGGACCAAATCGCACTTCTATTGCGCACGCACCACCCAGGTCTATCGCCGGGCAATTGATGATGCGATGGCCGGGCGCGAGTTCGACCGCAGTCTGATGACCGATCTGGAATCACTGGCCCAGCGCGGCTACACCGAAGGTTTCCTGCGTCGCCATGTGCATGACGAATACCAGAACTATCAGAACGGCAGCTCGGTGTCCGAGCGCCAGCAGTTCGTTGGCGAACTGACCGGCGAGCGCCGCGACCGGTTGGCCGAGGTCAAAGTGAAGAACCGTTTTGCCTTGGGCGATCATCTGGAATTGATGACTCCGAAGGGCAATTTCCACTTCGATCTGCACCAGTTGCAGAGTGCCAAGGATGAAACCATTGAAGTCGCCCCCGGCGACGGGCACACGGTTTACCTGCCAATTCCGGATGCGGTGGATTTGCGCTTTGGCCTGCTGATGCGCGACCTGACTCCTTGACCCCCTCCCCTGTAGGAGCTGTCGCAGGCTGCGATCTTTTGATCTTGTTCTTCAATAACAAAGTCAAAAGATCGCAGCCTTCGGCAGCTCCTACACAGGGAATGCGGGCGTAGCGGAATCAGAGGAATTCTTCACGCAACATCGCCACAAACGCTTCACGCGCCGGGTGTACCCCGGCGTTTTCGTGCCAGTAAAACAGGTTGTCGATCGCCGTCAGTTCGGGAAACTCATACCCCACGCATCCAGCGCCCTTGGCGTATTGCTCGAACACGCCTTTAGGCACCAAGGCCACGCCGGCGCCAGCACTCACGCAACCGACAATCGCCCCATAACTCGCCAGGCTGACAATCGGCAGCGCCTGCCCCTGACGCAACAACCAGTGCTCCAGCGCCGCCCGATACGGGCAACCCTGCGGCCACATGAACACGGTTTTGTCCTGCAGATCGTGGATGTCGCGCACGGGGCCGAATGACGTCGAGGCAATCAGCAGCAATTCTTCGCGGTACATCGGCGTGCGTTTCAGTTGCGAACGCTCGACGTCCACCGCGACGATGGCGCCGTCGAGGCGATGGCTGACGGTGTCGTCGAGTAATTGGCCCCAGGTGCCAGTGGTCAACTCCAGCGCCACCTGCGGATAGCGTTGGTGAAACTTGGCCAACAGTCGGGGCAAACGCCCGGTGGCCGAGGACTCGATCGCGCCGATACGCAGCGGGCCGGACGGTTCGGCGGCGGGATCCACCGCGCGCTTGGCTTCGGCGGTCAGCGCCAGAATCCGCTCGGCATACGCCAGGAACGTCTGCCCCGCCGGGCTGATCCGCAGCCCGCGCCCTTCGCGCAGAAACAGCGCCACACCGAGTTCAGCTTCCAATGCCTTGATCCGTGCGGTGATGTTCGACGGCACACAAAACAATTTTTCCGCGGCGCGGGCAATGCTGCCCTCGTCAGCCACGGTCTTGAACATGCGGATCTGCGCCAGCTCCATACTCATCACTCAAAGTGAACATTCAGCGCAGTATAAGTCAGTTGCGGAGACTTGTCGGCCGCCCGGATACTCGGCGCATCAACCCTTGCGGTGCGCCGATCATGCCGTCTCCTTCTCCCTTGAAAATCATTCTGGCCATGGCGTTCGTGGTCGGCTGCTGGGCCTATTCGCCGACCGGCATTCACATCGGCCTGCAAGCCTACGACCCCGGGCATCTGGCGCTGCTGCGGTTTCTTTTGGCGTCGGTGTTCATGGCTGTCATCGCTGCCTTCAAAGGTATTCGCCTACCGCAACGGCGCGATGTGCCGCTGCTGTTCGCTTTGGGCTTGTTCGCGGTCAGCCTGCATCACGTGGCGCTGAACATCGGCCAGCAAAGTTTCAGCGCCGGCGCCTCCAGCGTACTGGCGCAGTCGAGCCCGCTGTTCAGTACGCTGCTGGCGCGTTACGTGTTCAAGGATCAGGTCAGTGTCTGGCGATGGGGCTGCGTCTTGCTGGGACTGGTCGGGGTGGTGATCGTGGTCAGCGCCGATCGGGGCCTGGGGCAGATCGACGCGCATGGCTTGCTGATTCTGCTGGCGGCGCTGTCATGGAGCATTTATTTCGCCCTGCAAAAACATCACGCCCGACGTTATGACGGCTTCAGTCTGGCTTGTTATGCGGTGTGGTCGGGGACGCTGCTGTTGCTGATTTATCTGCCGGGGCTGGGTGCGGCGGTGGTGAAAGCGCCGCTGCAAGTGCAGTGGGCAGTGCTGGCGCTGGGGGTATTTCCCAGTGCACTGGCCTATCTGGCCTGGGGCTTTGTGCTCAAGCATGTGGACTTGAGCCGGGCGACGATGACGTTGTACCTCATACCACCGACGGCGATGGGGATTGCTTCGCTGGGATTGGGCGAGCGGCCGACGCTGATGGTGCTGGTGGGGTCAGCGGTGGTGCTGATCAGTGTGCTGGCGTTGAATCTGGAGCGGCGGGTGGAGGGTCGACCGATTGAGGTCTGATCGAGGTTTTTACTGAGGCTATGACCCCATCGCGAGCAGGCTCACTCCTACAGGGGGATGCGTTCTACCTGTGGGAGCGAGCTTGCTCGCGAAAGGGCCGGCGCAGACTATAAATATCTCATGCCGGGTTAGCCTCAGCGCCTGTCATCCGACAATGGCGTCGGCTCATCCGCCGGTGGCACATCATCATCGTCCGCCGCCGGGTCCTTCCAGTCTTCCGGCCGATCGGCATCACTCAACGGATCGCGCCCCGGACTCATGCCCGGCGGCGCATCGTGATCGGCCAGTGTCGGCTCATCCGTGCCGGGTACCGGACGGGTCGGATCGGTCGGCAGCACACCACCTTGAAACAGCAAATCATTAGCCATGACACACCTCACCAAGGAGGTCCGGAGAACCCGGGCCATACAGCTTGGAAGCGTGCCTGCGCAGGCGGTGCTATCGAGCAGACCAACGGCAATCAGCCCTGCGCACTGAAACGGTCGCGGCTGTTGGTCAGGTGCAGCCACATGGCCGCGCGCGCCGCGTCCGGATCCTGCCGCTTGATCGCATTCAGGATCGCTTCGTGCTCCAGATGGGCCAACTGCCCCAGCTTGCTCAGATCCGCCGCGCCACGCTCGGCGGCATTGAGCCGCTGACGTGGAATCATCGCGCTGCCCAAGTGCTGCATGATTTCGCTGAAGCAGACGTTGCCGGTGGCTTCGGCAATAAGCAAATGAAAGCGTCGGTCGGCCTCGACACAACTGTCGTTGCTGTCCAGCAGACGCTGATAGTCATCCAGCGCCTGACGCATCTGCAGCAATTGCTGCTCACTGCGACGTGACGCGGCCAACGCGGCAGCCTGGGTCTCCAAGCCCATGCGCAATTCAAGAATGCTGCGCACGCCGAGCGCGGTGTCGACATTCAGGCGCAAGCCCTGCTCCGCGACGCGCTCGATGACGAACGTGCCGATGCCGTGCCGCGTCTCCACCAGCCCCGACGCCTGCAACTTGGAAATCGCCTCGCGCACGACCGTGCGACTGACGCGGTGTTCCTGAACGATGGCGTTCTCCGACGGCAGCTTGTCGCCGGGCGACAGCCGGCCGAGCAGGATGCTCTGGGTGAGTTTTTCCACCAGATCGTGTGCGAGGTTGTGCGCACGTTTGGGCGCGGGGGCGTCGAGGTCTTCTTGCATGTTCGGTTCCGGTCTTCGGGGCTTGCCGATCGTAGCACTGCGTGATGGCTGACGAGTCGATTTTAGCGCCGAAACCACTTTCAACTTGTATGACAACACTCAATAAAACGAAAAAAACGCAACAACCAAACGCTACGCCCTGTTTGAACATTTGGATCGTGAACCCAAGGGGCGCGTCTGACGGCCGCGATTAAAACCAATAAAAACGGGGAAAAACACCAAAAAGAAATAAAGAATTCGTTCACCAGACAAATTTAATCGCTCCACCCCACTTGTAGGACAAAAAATCTCAGTTGTATGATGTCTATCAACAACGCACCATCCAGCCCTACCCCGCATAAAAATAATCAGTGGGAGAAAACCAAGTGAAAACCTCCGTCTCCGGGATGAACGAGGGCGTCGATTCGACACTCGCGTCCGCCATCTCGAAAGTGAAACGCCACGTCCTGCCGCTCTTCGTGATCATGTTCATCGTCAATTACATTGACCGGGTGAACATCGGTTTCGTCCGCACTCACATGGAACATGATCTGGGCATCGGGGCTGCCGCCTACGGCTTCGGCGCCGGTCTGTTCTTCATCGGTTACGCGCTGTTCGAAGTGCCGTCCAACATGCTTTTGCAAAAAGTCGGCGCGCGTATCTGGCTGACCCGCATCATGCTCACCTGGGGCCTGGTCGCCGCCGGCATGGCGTTCATCCAGAACGAAACGCACTTTTACATCCTGCGCTTTCTGCTCGGCGTGGCCGAGGCCGGGTTCTTTCCCGGGGTGATCTACTACTTCACGCGCTGGCTACCCGGCGCCGAACGCGGCAAGGCGATTGCAATTTTCCTCAGTGGTTCGGCAGTCGCCTCGCTGATCTCCGGCCCGTTGTCCGGCCTGCTCTTGCAGATCAACGGCCTCGGCATGCACGGCTGGCAATGGATGTACTTCATCGAGGGGATGTTTTCCGTCGGGCTGTGCGTGTTCGTCTGGTTCTGGCTCGACGCCAAACCCCACGACGCGAAATGGCTGACCCGCGCCGAACAGGACGCACTGGTCAACGCCATCGACGATGAACAGAAGGCCCGCGAAGCCGCGACGCCGATCCGCCCATCGATGGGCAAACTGCTCAAGGACCGGCAAATCATCCTGTTCTGCCTGATCTACTTTTTCATTCAGCTGACGATCTACGCCGCGACGTTCTGGCTGCCGAGCATCATCAAGAAAATGGGTGAGATGAGTGACTTCCAGGTCGGGCTGTTCAACTCGATCCCGTGGCTGCTGTCGATCGTCGGCATGTACGCCTTCGCCGCTTTCTCGGCCAAGTGGAAGCACCAGCAAGCCTGGGTCGCCACCGCGTTGTTGATCGCCGCAGCAGGGATGTTCATGTCCACCACCGGCGGGCCGATCTTCGCCTTTGTCGCGATCTGTTTTGCCGCGCTGGGCTTCAAGTCCGCCTCATCGTTGTTCTGGCCGATTCCGCAGGCCTATCTGGATGCACGGATCGCCGCGGCAGTGATCGCACTGATCAACTCGGTAGGCAACCTCGGCGGCTTCGTCGCGCCGACCACCTTCGGCCTGCTCGAAGAACACACCGGCTCGATTCAGGGCGGCCTCTACGGCCTGGCCGCGACCTCGATCATCGCCGCGATCATCGTCTTCGCTGCACGCACCACCCCGAAACCCGCTGCTGACCTCGCCGTGGCCGAGGCCGCGCCAAAGCACGCATGACTTCCTTTTTAAAGATGCTGACAAGGATAAAAACATGACCGCACACGACACTGCCAAAGCGCCAATCATCACTGAAATGCAGGTGATTCCCGTGGCCGGCCACGACGGCATGCTGCTCAACCTGAGCGGCGCCCACGGGCCGTTTTTCACCCGCAATATCGTCATTCTCAAGGACAACGCCGGCCACACTGGCGTCGGTGAAGTGCCCGGTGGCGAGCGCATCCGCCAGACACTGGAGGACGCCCGCAGCCTGGTGCTCGGCAGCACAATCGGCAACTATCAGAAGATCCTCAATCAGGTGCGCCAGACCTTCGCCGAACGTGATGCCGGCGGCCGTGGTCTGCAGACGTTCGACCTGCGCATCACCATCCACGCGGTCACCGGACTCGAAGCCGCCCTGCTCGACCTGCTCGGGCAACACCTCGACGTACCGGTCGCGGCGCTGCTCGGCGAAGGCCAGCAACGCGATCAAGTGAAGATGCTCGGTTATCTGTTTTATGTCGGCGATCAACGCGAGACCAACCTCGCCTACCGCAGCGAACCGGACGCCGATAACGACTGGTTCCGCGTGCGTCACGAGAAGGCCATGAGCGCCGA
>Ga0308166_1004146_pt1 | contig 11778 bp, 9 predicted proteins | sample PhyCR2_2_FD_202137 | JGI IMG/M metagenome (GOLD analysis project Ga0308166, IMG submission 202137) | Phyllosphere microbial communities from UC Gill Tract Community Farm, Albany, California, United States - DLSLCC.R2 | ecosystem: Host-associated > Plants > Phyllosphere > Unclassified | place... | reverse complement strand
GCGCGCCTGGGCCCCGACTGGCAGGAATTGCCGGCACGTGCGCGCCACGCGGCCGGCGAAGGCATCCACACGGCCGCCATGGGCCTGCTCACACGCAACGGCACCGTGTTTTCTGCCGGAACCACCGACTGGGCGCAAGTCCTCGACGCCGGCCGGGATCGCCAACTGGAGCGCGTCACGCGCAATGTCCTCGATGGCCTGTTGCGAAGGTAGCGCGGTAACTCAGGCGACAAAGGAGCAACAAGTGTACCGTCGACCACTGCTGCAGCGTCTCGATCCGCCTTCGGTGATCGTATTCCGCGCCCTTCACCTGGGCGACATGCTGTGCACGGTGCCCGCCCTGCGCGCGCTGCGCGCCGCCTTGCCCCGTGCCCACATCGCGCTGGTAGGTTTGCCGTGGGCGCAGCAATTCGCAGACCGGTTCAGTGCGTACGTCGATGAATTCATCGCCTTTCCCGGCCACCCTTTGCTGCCCGAGCAACCTGTCCGGCATGATGCGCTCGCGCGTTTCTACAACAGCCTCTGCACCCGCCAGTTCGCGCTGGCGCTCCAGTTGCACGGCAGTGGCGACGTGAGCAACGATATCGTCAGCGGCTTCGGCGCACAGGCGATGGCCGGGTTCTGCCGTGGCGCGCCCGTCGCCCGCGACCGCACCGTCCTGTTTCCCTATCCGGAAATCGGGGCGGAACCGGAGCGCCTCCTGTCGCTGATGGAGCAACTGGGCGCGCCGTCGACCGGCGTCCACCTGGAATTCCCGCTGTCGCGCGACGACGAAGACGAGTGGCGCGCCAGCGGCCTCGGCGCCTCGCTCACGCCCGGCGCCTACCTGTGCATCCACCCGGGCGCGCGCAAGCGGGACAAATGCTGGCCGGCGGCCTTGTTCGCGAAAGTCGGCGACCGCCTCGCCGCCGAGTTCGGCCTCAAGGTGGTGTTGACGGGATCGGCCGAGGAAGCGGACCTGACGGCCGACGTGGCGTCCCGCATGCACCACCCGCCGGTCGACGCCGCCGCGCCCATCTCGATCGGTGCGATGGCCGTCCTGATGCGTGATGCCAGGCTCTTGCTCTGCAACGACACGGGCGTGTCCCACATCGCGGCCGGCCTCAGGCTCAAAAGCGTCGTCGTGTTCAGCAAGGCCGACATCGCCCGCTGGGCGCCGCTCGACCGCCACACGCACCGCTGCATCTGGGATCCCGGTGCGGAGCGCGCCCAGGTGGTGCTGCAACATGCACGCGCATTACTGGCCGGCATGGCGCCGAGCCGCCAGCGCAGCGTCGGCATGTGGCCTTACTGGTGACTATTGACGAGCCAATGCCGCATGGGCCAGCGCCTCCACCTCGTCGATGCCGACATCGGCGACGAAGCTCACATCGTGCGGACAGCGCGCTCGCAGATTGTCCTGATCGCAGACAGGGCAGCGTGTCCGCACCGACATGGCCGCATGCAAGGTCGAGGGCCGCAACGGCAAGCCGTCGATCAAATTCGTCAGCCAGAAGATGCCGACACTCGGCACACCAAGCGCCAGGCCCAGGTGCAGCGGGCTGGTGTCGTTCGACACGAGCAGCGCGGCGCGCGCCAGCAGGCCGCACAGCCCGCCCAGACTCAGCCGGCCTGCGAGTGCGGCGGCCGGCGCGTGCATGCGCGCCACGACCTCGTGCACGAGATCCACTTCGTCCGGCGAACCGTTGACGGCGACACAGGCGCCGTCCTGCGCAAGCCGGTCGCCCAGCGCCGCGAACGATGGCGCCGGCCAGCAGCGGCGCGAATCGGTCGACCCCGGCTGCAGCACGATGAACCGTTTGCCAGCCAGCCCGGGCATGATCGCCGCGGCCTCGTGCCGGTCGGCTTCCGTGAGCGCGAGTTCCGGTTGCGCATCAAGCGGCAACCGCATGGCCGCACCGGCCAGGCTCGCGATCTCGAGCAAGGCCAGCCTGCGCGGGCTGGGCGCGCGAAACGGCACCCAGCGATCGAGCAAGGGGACGCCCGGCGCGCATGCCCCCGCCGTCAGCCGCGCACCGCAGCGCAACAGCAACGGATTCGAATGCCGCCCGCCCCCATGCATCTGCAGGGCGAGATCGAAGCGCTCGGCGCGCATCGCGTCGACGAAGCGCTCGACCTCTTCTTTTGAAGTCTCGTGTGCGCCGACGCCTTGCACGGGCGGCACCTCGACGACCCGGTCGACCGGCCCCGGCCTCCCCTGCAGGAACGCACGATGCCAGGCTTTTCCCGCCAGGACCAGTTCGGCCCCGGGATACGCCTGCTTCAACGCGTGCAGGGCCGGCAGCGCGAACACGAAGTCGCCCACCGCACCGGGCCGCAACACGACGATCTTGCGGACATCGCGGACGCGCATGTCGTGGACACGCGTGTCAGCGAGACGGTCATGGATCGGTCGCATCGTGCGGCTCGTCGTGTGGCTCACTGAGCGGCAACACATACGGCGCATCGATGGCCCGTGCCGTGATGGTCGTCGGCAGTTCCATGTGATACGCGCCGGACGGAAATATCGCGCAGCCGCCGTAAAGCGCCATCACACGCTGCTGGGCCAGCACATCTTCTCCGCAATGCTGGGCCGGCAGGTCGCGCCAGAAGTCGAAGCCGCCCACCGCGCGCAGCTTGGCCGTATCGAACATCACGCAGCCGCCGACCCAGGCGATCTTGTATCGCCGCGTTGCTCCGGCTTCGTCCGCCAGGCGGGTCTGCACGTGAAAGAGGTTCGCCGCGCTGTGCAGGTGATGACGCGCCCACGCCGGGCTGCCGGGCCGCACGGTTTCCGGCGTCACGGGACCGTCCCAGAATTCGATCGCTTCCTGCATCGGCCGCAACTGGCCCAGGTGGCTCAATCCGTGCAGCGCACTACCGACGAGGCCGCATCCCTCTTGCCGCAGCGCGGCGTGCAGACGGGCGACGAGGTCCGGTTCGAGGATCACGTCGTCGTCGACGAACAGGCAGCACGGCGAGCGCACCTGGGCCAGCAGGAAGGCGCGCTGTTCGGCCATGCCGCGGCGGCGCGGGCGCCGGAACGTGTCGACGCCGCGGCCGGTGACGCGCAGGTAGCGCAATACCGCCTCCACCTCGCCATGCGTGCAGGCGCCGTCGCCATCCGACTGGTCGGCAAGCACGATGCGCAAGGCCGGCCAGGTCTGCGCGCCGAGCGCCGTCAGCGTGACCGCGAGCGCCGCGGGGCGGTTGCGGGTCGGGATCAGGATGTCGATCGTCTCGTTCACGGTGCCGCCCTTCCATCCCCCTGCACCTGGCCGTTGAGGTACGGGTTCAGCGCGGGATCGTTGTACATCTTGAACTGGCGATAGAGCTTGAAATAGGCCCGTCCGGCCCGCGCTTCCGTGAGCAGCAGGTCGAGGCAGGACATCAGGTCCTGGCGCTGTGCGAGCAGGCGGTCGAGCTTGGCGGTGCACGCGCGGACGTGGGCGTCGTCCGCATCGACGCGCTGCGTCTGCGCGCGCATGTGGTGGATCTTCAGCGCGAGGATCGACAGGCGGTCGATCATGGCGCCGGCCGTTTCGCTGGAGAGCCGCGCGTCGGGCACGCAGACGACGTGGCGCAGGCTGGCCAGCAGCGCTTCGTCGATGGATTCGACCGCGTCGTTGCGTTTCTGGTTGTAGCGGTCGATCAGGCGCTTGCCGGCCGCGATTTCGGAAGGGGGCACGTCCAGCCGGCGCGCCCGGTCTTCCTCGCGCCACAGCAGGCCGTTGTAGCGGTGATTGGCGGCGACCCATTCCCATACGCCCAACCGGCCCGCATCGGCGGCGACGTGCGACATCACGGGCCAGTCGCGTTCGCGCAGCTGGCGGTCGTGGAACCAGACGACGGACACGGCATCGATTTCGCTTTGCATGGCAACTCCGATCCTGGGCAGACGAGTGACGTTTGCTTGGAGTACGCAGGCGTACTGGAGTTCTGCGGAATGCGCGCGGCCTTGGCACAGCGCAAAAAAACGGGGCGGCGCCATCGGCGACCGCCCCGGAACAGGAAGATACGTGAGAACGGATTACTTCAGCAGGCGCGAACGGCTGGCCACGAAGGCGATCAGGCAGGCGAGGCCGCCGATGTAGGCGATGGCGATCTGCATGCCCATGCCCTGGGCGATGGCGCCGATGACCGGCGGGCCCATCAGGCTGCCGCTGTAGGCCATGCTGGCCACGCCGGCCAATGCCGCCGGACCCTGCGCGCCTGCCGCGCTGAACACGAACGGGAACACCAGCGCCAGGCCCATGCCCGCGACGGCGAAGCCGAACAGGGCGAACCAGGCATTCGGCGACAGCACGGCGAAGAACAGGCCGGCGGCGCCCAGCATCGAGCCGCTGGTGACGAGCGAACGGGCACCGTAGCGAACCTTGAGCTTGTCGCCGACGAGGCGGGCAAGCAGCATCATCACGGAGAACGACGACAGGGCCAGCGGCGCCAGGCCGTCCGACGCACCGAAGTGCTCTTTCAGGAATACGCCGCTCCAGTCGGCGATGCTGCCTTCGGCCATCGAACCGAAAAAGCCGAGTGCGCCCAGGAACAGCAGCGGACCGCGCGGCAGCGAGAACGATTTTTTCTCGACGACTTCACCGGCGTCGTCCGCATCCAGCGACGCATGACCGTAATAGAGCGCCAGGGCCAGCGGACCGGCCAGCATCACGAAATGCGTGAGCGGCGCGATGTGCAGGCCGGCCATCAGGCTGCCCAGGGTCGCACCCGCCAGGCCGCCGGCGCAGCCGAGGCCGTGCAGTTTCGACAGTTCCGACTTGCCCGACTGCTTTTCGCGGCGGGTGGCGGCCGAGTTGACGGCGACGTCGAACGTGCTGGCCGTGATGCCCAGGCCCAGGACGGCCATCATCAGCAGCGGCACGGTCGGTGCGCCGCCGATGGCGACGAGCACGGCCAGCAGGGCCAGGCCGGAAAACAGCATCGTCTTGCGGGCGCCAAGCGAGCTCATCATGCGCGATGAAATCGGGTACGACAGAACGGCACCGAGGCCGCCGCACAGCAGCACCATCGACAACGCGGAGTGCGACACGTGCACGCGTTCGGCCATGGCCGGAATACGGCCGGCCCACGAACCCATGATCACGCCGAATACCGTAAACAGGAGCGGCAGGGCGAACGACTGCGATTGCGCGAGCGGGAGGCTGCGGGAGCGGGCGGCAGTAGTAACGGGCAAATGATTTTGCATTTAGTAGATGACTTTTTTTAAAAAAATGTCTGAATCAAAAAGCAAACGCCAACCGAGCGGTTGGCGCGTGGAAAGCTGATGGGAGGCAATTCTAAACGGTTTGCGAGAACTTTGCTTTGCCACTCGGAAAAAATTTTCAGCGTTGCGGGATGCCGACAAACACCGGCAGTTTGTAACCAGATGTGAACTTATAACGAGAAATAAGCGCGGGCGTTGTAAAAAATATAGTGGAGATGAAAACGATTCCAAACTAGAATGGCCGGGCCCAAAAAACGGACAGGAATACCATGACGCCCTCCTCCGACATGCCCCGTACCGACTCCCGCCTCGACCTCGTCGACGCCCTGCGCGGCTTTGCCATCGTCTCGATCATGCTGCTGCATAACATCGAGCACTTCGATCTCTATTTTTCGCCATCGGGCGAGCCCGCCTGGCTGAAGGGACTGGGACAACACATCTGGGACGCGATGTTCGCCCTGTTCGGCGGCAAGTCGTATGCCATCTTCGCCCTGCTGTTCGGCCTGACGTTCCACCTGCAGGACGACGCCCGGGCCCGGCGCGGGGAGGATTTCCGGCCGCGCTTCGCGTGGCGGATGCTGCTCCTGCTCGGGTTCGGCCTGGTGAATTCCGCGTTCTACCATGGCGACATCCTGTCGATCTATGCCGTGCTCGGCCTCGTGCTGATCCCTGTGGCGCGCCTGGGTACGCGCACCGTCTTCCTGCTGGCCTGCTTCCTGAGCCTGCAGCCGTTCGCGTGGATCGATGCGCTGGCGGCACTGGACAGCGCGCCGGGCAAGCTGCCCGATCCCGAATCCTGGTCGATGTTCGGCCGCGCAAACCAATACCTGATGCACGGTTCGGTACTCGATGTCTGGATCGGCAATCTCACGAACGGCAAGCACGCCGTGGTGCTGTGGAGCTGGGAAATGGGCCGCGTCCTGCAGATTCCCGGGCTGTTCATGTTCGGCATGCTGGCCGGACGCCTCGGACTGTTCGCCGTCAACGACCGGAACATCGGCATCTGGCAGCGCATCTTTTTCGGTGCGCTATTGCTGCTCGGTCCTCTGTTCTTCATTCATAGCCAGCTGGAAGCATGGATCGCCGCCGAGGCCCTGCGCCGGCCGGTGGCATCCATCTGCAACCCGCTGCTCAACCTGGACGTCATGCTGCTGCTCGTGACGGGTTTCGCGCTGTTGTTCCGCCGTGCCGCGGGCGCGCGCGTGCTGGGGAAGCTGCGCTGGATGGGACGGATGAGCCTGACGAGCTACATGATGCAATCGATCGTCGGCACGACCTTGTACTATGGCTTCGGCTTCGGCCTGTACGCGGTCGCGGGTACCGTGATGGCATTGTCCATCGGCATCGTGCTGGCCGTGCTGCAGGGCACCTTCAGCGCCTGGTGGCTCAAGAGCCACAAGCAGGGCCCGCTGGAAACCGTATGGCACCGCCTGACGTGGATCGGCGCGGCGTCAACGCAAAGCGCTCAGCCCGCCACGCGCGTAAACAACCCCTCGTAGCGCAGCACGATGCCGTCGACGTCGACGTCGAGGTCGGCGGCGAACGGCCGGGACAGGCTTTCGAACCGCACCCGGTCGGGCGTCACGCGCGTGTACGCCTGCGCAACGGGCTGGACGTCGAGCTTGGGCAGGTCGACGTACGCGACGCGGATTTCCTGGCGGTCATGCAGCGCATCGCCGAGGCGCCGGATCGGCAGCGTGTTCGTGAAGGGACTGCCGGACAGGTCGACGTCCGTGCAGCCCTGCAGCGCCGGCAACGGGGTGCCGTCCGCGTCAGTCCAGTTGCCGGCCCCGTCGGCGTGCAGGCTCACTCGCCCCTTGCCCGCGACATGGACGTCGAGGCTGCGCACGCGCCATTGTTCGTCGCAGCACAGCAGATAACTGCAGGCGAACAGCCGTCCGCCGGCAGGACCGATGAGGACGCCTTCCGCCGTCACGCCGGCCTCCCCGGTCTCCAGTTCGATATGCTCCAGGCCGCCACCCTGCTCCGTTGCCCAGCGATAGCTGCGTTTCACGTGGCCCTCCCTGTGCTCCATGCACGCTTGATATAGCACCGAATGTAGCACCCCCAGGCGGAGTTGCGCGCCAGCGAAGAAGGCGTCGCCGTATCATCATGACAAGGCCCGCCGCCGTGGCGGGTTGCTGACAGGGAGACGCCGTGTTCGGTATCGATGCGCGTACGGCCCGCGTGGTGTGGACGGCCGCGCTGGTGATAGCAGGTCTGTACGGCGTCTTTCTCGTGCGGACGACGCTGCTGGTGATGTTGATCGCCGTGCTGTTCAGCTACCTCATCTATCCGTTGTTCGTGCTGGCCCAGCGCGTCGCCGGCGGCCGCGTGCCGCGCACGCTCCTGCTGTGCCTCGTCTACCTCGTCGTGGTCGGGCTCGTCGCGCTGGCCGTCGGGCTGTTCGGCAACACGGTGGCCGAGCAGGCGACGGCGCTCGCGCAACAGTTGCCGACCCTGCTCGATCCCGCCACGCTGGAGCGGCGCCTGCCGCTGCCCCACCTGCTCGAACCCTTGCGCGCGCGCCTGGCCGCTTTCCTGCGCGACCTGTTGCAGGGCGGTTCGGCGGAGGCGATGCCGTTCGTGCGCAACATCGGCTACGGCCTGGTGCACCTGGCCGGCAACCTGATCTACGTCGTCGTCGTCCCGATCCTGAGCTTCCTGATGATCCTGCAGGCGCCCGTGTTCGACGAGCTGCTCGTGGCGATGCGCCACCGCCGCAACGGCGGCTTCTGGACGGACGTGCTGCACGGCCTGAACACCGTGCTGTCGAGCTATGTGCGGGCACTGGCCCTGCTGTCGCTGGCGACGCTCGTCGCCTACGGTCTCGTGCTGTCGCTGATGAGGGTGCCGTTCGCGCTGCTGCTGGCCGGCGTCGCGGCCGTGCTGGAAGTGATTCCCGTGCTGGGGCCGCTCGTCGCGGCGGCGGCCATCGTGGGCGTCGCCCTGTTCAGCGGCTACGAGCACGTGGGCTGGATCATTCTCTTCATCGGCGGCTACCGCGTCTTCCAGGACTATATGTTGAGCCCCTGGCTGATGAGCGAGGGCGTCGACGTGCCGCCGATCCTCGTCGTGTTCGGCCTGCTCGCCGGCGAGGAACTGGCCGGCGTGGCCGGCATCTTCCTCTCCGTTCCCTTCCTGGCCGCACTGCGGATGTTTGTCGTGCAAATGCGCCTGCATCGGACCAAGATCACGACTCCACCAACGTCTGGTGATGCAAACGTGTTGTAAACGCCACACGCTCTCAATGTAATGCCGCCATGCACAACTGATAGCGCTATCAGTCCCGTTTTCGCGGTTTCCCTCTGACGCAACAGCGATATGCCCCCCATTTCATGCAAATTGCATGAGTCGCCTGCCGCCCGGTTTGCTCCGCAACATGAATAACGCTTTACAAACCCGCCGCCTTATTGAAGACTTGGCAAAAATGATAGCGCTAACGGTCGCTGTGAATTGACAGAAAGAGAGAGAGAATGGCATCACCAAGCGATGTATCCAACCAGTCGGGCGAAGGCTACCGCTGGGTCGTCATGGGCGTCTGCGGCTGCGGCAAGAGCACGATCGCTGCCGCCCTCGCCGCGGCGTTCGACGTCGCCTTCCTCGAGGGCGACGCGTATCACCCGGCGCCGAACGTGGTCAAGATGTCGGCCGGCATCCCGCTGACGGACGACGACCGCGCCGGCTGGCTGCAAGCCCTGGCCAACGAGATCGGCGCCGCACGCGAACGCGGCACGGGCGTCGTCGTGTCGTGCTCGGCGCTCAAGCGCCGCTACCGCGACCTGTTGCGCCAGGCCGACCCGAACCTGCGCTTCGCCCATTTACATGGTCCGCGCGGCACGATCGCGGCACGCATGCAGACGCGCATCGGCCACTACATGCCGATCACCCTGCTGGACAGCCAGCTGCGCGACCTCGAGCCGCTGCAGCCGGACGAAGCCGGCATTACCCTGGACATTACCCAGCCGCCAGACGTCCTAGTGGCCAGCATCATCGCATCGATCAATCAATAAGTCAGTCGTCGCACCCGGCCCAGCCGCCCATCCGAGGCGGCATGCCGACCACATCAGAATAATGGAGACTACCATGCGTACACCACTACAACGCACCCTCATCAACCTCGCCGTCGCCAGCGCGTGCGGCATGCTCGGCGCCGCTCACGCCCAGCAGGCCGAACCGGCACAACAACCCGCTACGGACACACAAGCGGCCCCGGCCGACCAGACCGCCGGCACCGCGCCCGCCGTCCCGGAAGCGAACGTCGTGCGCATTTCCGGCTCGCGCATCGCGGCCCGCGGCTTCACCCAGCCGACGCCGACGACGAGCCTGTCCAGCGCCGACCTCGAAAAGGCCGCCAAGCCGAACCTGTTCAACACGCTGGCCGAACTGCCGGCGCTGCAAGGCAGCACGGGCCGCACGACGAGCACCAACAGCACGTCGAGCGGCATCCAGGGTTTGAGCTCGCTGAGCCTGCGCGGCCTGGGCACCATCCGGACCCTGACCCTGCTCGACGGCCAGCGCGTCGTCGGCGCGAACGTCACCGGCGTCACGGACGTCAGCCAGTTCCCGCAACTGCTGGTGAAACGCGTGGACGTCGTCACGGGCGGCGCGTCGGCATCGTACGGTTCGGATGCGGTGGGCGGCGTCGTCAACTTCATCACCGACAAAAAATTCACGGGTTTTAAAGCCAACGTCGAGGGCGGCCAGACGCGCTACCACGACGACAAGAGCGGCACGCTGCAGGCCGCCTGGGGCAAGGGCTTCATGGACGACCGCCTGCACGCGACCGTCAGCGGCGAGTTCAGCAAGGAAAACGGCATCGATTCGCCGGGCTTCGGCGAAGTGGGCGCGGGTGGCCGCACGTGGTACCGCAACACGGTGTTCCAGCGCCGTCCGCTGTCGCAGACCACCGATGGCAGGCCGGAATACATGGCGATCGACCATGCCCAGCAATACCAGTATTCGAAATACGGCCTGATCACGAGCGGCCCGCTGCAGGGCACCGCGTTCGGCGACGGCGGCGTGCCGTACCAGTTCAACTACGGCTCGAACGGCGTGCCGACCGGCACCGGCCAGGTCACGAACTGCGTGAATCCATTCTGCGTGGGCGGCGACCTCTCGGGCAGCGTGGGCGCCGGTACGAACCTCGCGATGAATTTCAAGCGACAAGTCGCCTACACGCGCTTGTCTTGGGACCTCGACGCGGATAACGAGATCTATTTCACCGCGAACTATGCGCAAGTAAAATCGCACTTCTCGCCGAACCCGGGTGCGGCCAAGCAGGCCAACCTGACGATCCAGTGCGACAACGCGTTCCTGCCGGCGTCGATCGCGGCGGCCTGCGCGGCCAACAACATCAAGAGCTTCCAGTACGGCACGGCGAACGCGATCTTCCCGGAAAACATCAACGTCCACCCGACGCGCACGCAGCGCCGCTTCGTCGTCGGCGCGGACGGCACGTTCAAGCTGTTCGGCAAGGACTGGTCGTACGACGCGTATGCGGAACACGGCGAGAACACGACGAACATCAACGTCCACGACATCACGCTGAACACGCGCTACAACAATGCGATCGATGCCGTGCGCGATGCCAGCGGCAAGATCGTCTGCCGCAACGCCGTCGCCGCCGCCAACGGTTGCGTGCCGCTGAACATCATCGGCAACAACCCGGTCGATCCGGCCGCATGGGGCTATATCGCGCCGGGTGCCGGCCCGATCCAGCGCACGACGCAGAGCCAGGACGTGGCCAGCGCCAACTTCAACGGCGAGATCTGGGAAGGCTGGGCCGGCCCGCTGTCGATGGCGACGGGTGCCGAATGGCGCCGCGAGAAATACGACGTGCACGGCGACCCGTACGGCGCCGGCGTCTCCCCGGATTCGATCGGCGGTGCCGCCTACCCGCTTGATCCGACCCTCAACAGCACGGTCGGCAACAACTGGTATGCCGGTAACTATCACAACGGCGCGGGCTCGTACAACGTGCGCGAGGCGTACGTCGAGCTGAACCTGCCCGTGCTGAAGTCGGACACCTGGGGCGAGGCGAACCTGAACCTGGCCGACCGCCAGACCAAGTACAGCACCGCCGGCAGCGTCAGCAGCTGGAAGATCGGCGCCACGTGGAAGACGCCGATCGACGGCCTGCGCTTCCGCGCCGTCAGCTCGAAGGACGTGCGCGCGCCGAACCTCTCCGAACTGTTCGCGGCACCGGTCGTCGTCAACAACCAGGTGCAATACCAGGGCAACACGGTCAGCGTGCAGCAGCGCACCGTCGGCAACACGAACCTGCGTCCGGAAATCGCGCGCAACAACTCGTTCGGCATCGTACTGAGCCAGCCGAGCTGGGCGCCGGGCTTCTCGACGTCGCTCGACTACTACGACATCAAGGTCAACGACGTGATCTCGACCTTGTCGATCCAGCAGGAAGTCGACCTGTGCGTGGCCGGCAACCAGGAAATCTGCCAGGCGATGGTGCTGAACAGCCCGGGCAACAACTACGTCACGGTGCAGAACTTCAATCTCGCTTCGCTGCATCTGAAGGGCTTCGACATCGAGTCGGCGTACCGCACGAACCTCGATAAATT
>Ga0308166_1004140_pt1 | contig 11792 bp, 17 predicted proteins | sample PhyCR2_2_FD_202137 | JGI IMG/M metagenome (GOLD analysis project Ga0308166, IMG submission 202137) | Phyllosphere microbial communities from UC Gill Tract Community Farm, Albany, California, United States - DLSLCC.R2 | ecosystem: Host-associated > Plants > Phyllosphere > Unclassified | place... | reverse complement strand
CCAATTGACAACTACAAGAAAAGTATTGATACTCTAGTCGGTACTGAATTGAAGATGGATTGGGAAGGTTTACGTGCTGAGATTGCGGTTCATGGTATTCGTAACGCAACAACAATGGCTCTAATGCCAGCAGAAACATCTGCTCAGATTAGTAATAGTACTAATGGTATTGAACCGCCACGTAACCTAGTTTCAATTAAAGCATCGAAAGATGGTATATTGAAACAAGTTGTGCCAGAAATTGGCAAACTGAAGAACAAGTATACTCTACTTTGGGATCAGACAAGCAACGAAGGTTATATCAAGATTTGTGGTGTTCTACAGAAATATATCGACCAGAGTATTAGTGCTAACACTAGCTACAATCCAGCGAACTATCCTAACGGTAAGTTGTCTATGGATATGTTGCTAACAGAATTACTATTAGCTTACAAGTACGGACTTAAGAACTTGTACTACATGAACACGAACGATGGTTCAGGTGAAGTAGATCTAGATAAACTAGAAGGCGAAAAGAAAGAAAAAGGTATTGTAGTACTTCTACCTCCAATGGAAGCTGAAGACGACTGCGATAGCTGTAAGATTTAAAATAAGATCCCCTCCACGTGAGGGGTTTTTTGTCGGATAAGCAATATGAAAGTTGACTATACAAAACCAATGGATTTAGATTTCATTGAAGAATTTTGGGAAGACTTAGATATGAACCAGGTTGTTCAATATCAAAAGTTACCTCAAGATTTCATTGAGAAACATTTTCATAAACTTGATGCGAACGCTTTAGTACGTTATCAAACTATGACAATGGATTTCATTAAAGAGAAGTGGGAATGGTTCAATAAGAACGTAATAGCACAGTACGTGGTTATGCCTATTGAATGGATTAAAGAGAAGTGGTCAGATTTTCAAAGTACTGCTGTTGAAACCATTGCTAAGTATCAAAAACTAACTCAGGATTTTCTTTCTGAGAAATGGGATCAGATGGTAGCCTTTTCTGATAAGGTTGCTGGACAGATTTCACGTTACCAAACAATGGCTGTTGATTTTATTAAAGAGAAGTGGGAATATCTGGATAAGAATTACATTTCTAAATATCAGCAACTAACAGTGGACTTCATCAAAGAGAAATGGTCAGAACTAAGTATCGCAGCAATCGCTACATTCCAGATTATTGAAGATGATATTCGTGATTTGCTAGGTTTACAACCACCAGCCAAAACAATTACTGGTGCTCAGATTCTTGCGTTTGACCCTTGTGAAGATGGTATGACACGTTATCATGCTCATACACCACTAGACACTACCGTTCTAACATGGAACGAACTATTAACCCTACACAATACTACCAAAGATGGACAGCGTGATATTCACTGGCTTTCATGGAAACTTGGTAAAAAGATTAACACATAAGGAAATACAATGTCAGTATTTAAAAAGAATGAAACTTCCCATCTAGAAAAGAATATGTTCCTAGATGAATCGGTAGACATTCAACGTTATGATGCGGTAAAGTATTCACCATTTGAAAAAATGACTGAAAGCCATCAAAGTTTCTTCTGGCGTCCTCAAGAAGTAGACTTATCTAAAGACCGTATTGATTTCAAAGCACTACAAGACCATGAGAAACATATCTTCACTGCGAATTTGAAACGTCAGATTCTTCTTGACTCAGTACAGGGTCGTGGTCCTAACCTAGCTCTATTACCAATCGCGTCTCTACCAGAGATCGAATCCTTCATTGAAACCTGGGCTTTCTTCGAAAGTATCCATAGTCGTTCGTATACTCATATTATCCGTAACGTCTATCCTAACCCATCAGAAGTATTCGATACCATGTTGGATATTCCTGAGATTACCGATTGTGCTGAAGACATTGCGAAGTACTATGATGACCTAGATAATTACATTCTAAAGTATCGTATGCTTGGAGAAGGCACTCACACCGTAAATGGTGAAGAAGTTGTTGTTGATATGTATGAACTGAAAAAGAAACTTTGGTTGTGTATCAACAGTATCAACATTCTAGAAGGTATTCGCTTCTACGTATCATTTGCTTGTTCCTGGAGTTTCGCAGAGAATGAGAAGATGGAAGGTAATGCGAAAATCATTCGTTTCATCTGTCGTGATGAAAACATTCACTTAGGTGCAACGCAAATGATGCTTCGCCTAATGAAGAAAGAAGATCCAGACTTTGCTAAAATCGCAGAAGAATGCTATGATGAAGTACAGCAAATGTTCATGGATGCGATTCAGCAGGAAGAAGAATGGGCTGACTTCTTGTTCAAAGATGGTTCTATCATCGGGCTAAACGCTACCATCCTAAAACAATATGTTCGTTGGATTGGTTGTAAGCGTATGAGTGCTGTAGGAATCAAATGCCCTTATAGCATTGGACAGAACAACCCGCTACCTTGGACTATGGACTGGATTACTGGTGCTGACGTACAAGTAGCTCCCCAAGAAACTGAAATCAGTTCTTACCTAATCGGTGGAGTTGATAACGACATTTCAGAAGAATCCTTCCAAGGGATTGAACTATAATAACAGGAGGCTATGCCTCCTTTTTTCATGGATAGAATATGGCTAATACACAACCACAAATCAAAGATATTTTCACCTTTGATCCAGAATACCAATACACATTCTTTTTGATTAATCAGGTTAATCTTACTGGATATGTTATTGACGCACGAGATAATGGAATTATCTTGAACACACTAGAACATATCCCAACGGATAAAATTGCATTCTTCGTTCCTGTCATTGACGGGCAAAAAGATGAAACGGCATAACTTTTTGTGCTATAATGAACGTGTTAAAACAGTGAAAAGGAAAATATCACAATGAACAACGAACTGAATAAAATGGTCGAGAAAAACATCGAAGCATCAGAAGAAATCACCGGATATGAAATGACTGCTGAAGAAATGGAATATACCCGTAAGATGATTGCTCGTCTGTCTAACTACTACATGAAGAAAGATTCTGATGTAGCAGAGAAACGTAAAATCAAAACTAAACGTCGTGCTGCGAACAAAGTTGCTCGTAAGTCTCGTCGTCAGAACCGCAAATAAGAGAAGTCATTATGCAGTACTCTTTCGAGAAAGTCAAAGAAAAATATCCGAAAACAACACTTCGCAGTAAACGTTCCTTGAAAAAGTTACACTTAGCTGAATTTGCTGATACTTTGGTTTCTATTGATCTATCAGCAGGACTATTCGATAACCCATTAGAATACAAACTACTGGATGCCATGTATGAATATGACAACGGTATGTTTGTTGGTGGGAGTCTAACTGGAACTAATGTAATGCTCCAGATTAAAACCTCAGAGTTCTCTGAAGAATTTGTTAAAGAGTACTGTAAAGGTTTACTTCTGATTCTATCAGAAATTGAACCAAGTTTTGCTGAAATAGGAAATGTCACTGTCAAGTACGGTGACGCATATTATGGAGAATGGTAATGTTTAACACAACAAATACCAAAGAACAATTTGATGCTGTAGTCGAATTCATGACTGTAGCTGGACAGGAAGTAAACACTACTTTCGTTGAACCTACAACTAAAGTTGGTAACTTTCGTCTTTCTTTGATTAAAGAAGAAATGGCGGGAGCGAATGAACTATTTGATAGTATCTCGAAAGATAATTTGAAAGGGATTCTTGATGGTATTTGTGACGTTCTGTACGTTGCTTACGGTGCTCTTGCTACCTTTGGTATCGAGTCACCAACCTATGATGTTCCACGTCAACGCACTGGCTCCAGTACTCTACTGACCATCAGCGTTGCTAGTACTATGTCTAAGTACATTAATGATTGTTATGAGAAAACCGCACGTGGTCTTCTGATGGGTGACATGCGTACTATTCAGAGTGGCTTGAACAGTCTGATTTATAACACTATTGATTTGGCTACACTACACAACTTTGATTTAGATGGTGCTTTCAAAGAAGTTCACGCATCTAACATGGCTAAGTTCTGTACCAGTGCTCATGATTGTGCTACAAGTATTGCTAAACGCCGGGAAGAAAAACCAGAAGATTACACTGGTGCTGAGGGTCATGAAGTTCAGGTTAACGGCACTTCATATTTTGTAATTCGTCGTGCTGGAGATGGTAAAGTACTGAAAGGTCTTAACTTCTTCGAACCTGATTTACAGAAGTTCATTAACGATTAAAAACAAAAAGGGAGCTTTAAAGGCTCCCTTTTATTTTAATTGACAAGTAACTGAACACTTGTGATATATGGTCGTAAACCATTGACAAGATCTTGAACTTGAAGGTTATCGTATTCTGACCCCAATGTGATCATCACATACCCAATTACGCCAACATCGACGTTTTGGATTATTGGAATAGATATTACACTTTTATATTGTGAACCAATCTTCTTGTATCTCTCGCATGAAAATAGTTGAGATGCATTAAATTGGTTCTCACATAAAAGTTGAATTGTAGCAACGTTTTCGTAGTTGATCTTATTCAATAGAATATCTTGAATACTGTTAGTACTATCTACCATAGGATTGATATTGCTATCAACCGGTAATTTAGAGCCATCGTGTGTTTCAGATGTTATATTGATTTGACCAGTATATATGGATGTTCCGCTATCTTGCACGAATTTATATAAAACCACAGAATGTATATCAGGATATTTTAACATCATTTTCCTGAACTCCACATTAATGTTCTCATTGTTTTGCTGACTAGCATAAACACTGTTCATCATTATTGGGAATACTTCTGCTTCGGCTTTACCTTGTATAAAATTCGCGTTGATCAGGACGAACACACCAAGTACGAAACACGCAACAACAGTAAAAAATCTTTCCAATATGGAAGGTTTATCTTTACGATTAAACATGCTTATTCTCCTTAGTATGAGATATAATACCCTGTTTCACCAGAAATCGAAGTAGCCATGTCTATATAACGTTGTAATTCTTTAGCATCGGTCGGAACCTTTGTAAAGAACACGCTAACATATCCTTCAATCCTATTAGTTTTAATAGGTACTGAAACCATATACTTAGCTCCATCGTTGTATATCGCCACTATATTTACAGGTGAGAGATATTCATCGCGTAACTCATTATCAGGATTTAGATATTCGCGGCATATAACTCCTATATCACCTACAAATGTCTTACCTTTTAATATCATATTTGATTGTGCTCTGAAAGCACTAATAGGCAACCATCTCAAGTTATACTTATCATAGTTTAGACTCGTATTTTTACTTGTTATTCCTGTTACCAACACACGCCCTTGATAGAATGTATCATTCTCTGGTACTAGCTTATAAACTAGTATCATCCCCACTTCATCGTTTCTCTGTACGTAACCACTTATTGTTGAGTTAATACTCGCTAAGTTTTGTTGTTTAGGTACATAAGTTGCTGGCTTGAACATATCGCTCTGTTGAGAAGATGTTAGCTTGGAACCTACCCATGCTGACCATGAATCGGAGGTGACATAAGCACCACCTAACATAGTAAGACATAGAGATAAGACGACCATTCGAAGTGCTGACATTCTAGAGAATACTTCAAGGATTTTTTTAATCACGTCAGCGTTAATATTGAACATAATCCTGTTATCCTCTCCATTATTTAATAGTTATACACATATTTACCTGTACATGGTTAAAAAGTGTAAAAAACTGGAACGAGAATTGGATTTGTGCTATAATCTTTACAAAACTTACTAAGAGCGTCTTATGTTTCCAACTATTTATAACATTATCATGATTATAATCACTTCGCTGCTTTATTATGCAGGTTATGTGAATTATCTTCTATCATTATACCTTTTCTTATCTCTCGGTGCTCTATTTGTCACCTTCAGAATAGATGCGTGGATTAAACGCTATCCTAACCTGAAACCTGAACACAAAGAAGCCGTTGAATTAATTTTCGATGAATCAGAATATAAGATACGATTAGTGAACTTTATCGGTTCATACATCTGCCATGCTATTATCATCGGAGTACTTCTTCAGAACTACTCAGTACTGATGGCAATTACTGGCGTATTATTCTACCGTATAATAAATCTTGTACACGCATATAACAAAGTGAAAGAACATAAAAATGAATAAAATGATTCTATGTACTGATTCCAAAAATGGGATTGGTAAAAACGGTACAATTCCGTGGCACAGTTCTGATGACTTTAAACACTTCAAAGCTGAAACTCAAGGACAGAAAGTTCTTATGGGTTACAATACGTGGCAAAGTCTTCCACGTAAACCACTTCCTGATCGTCTGAATATCGTTGTAACGTCGCGTACAGTTTCAGACGACGAAATCAATAAGCATCGTGACGTTATCTTTATTCACAAGAACAGTCTTCAGGATTTCTTGCGTTATAATGATAACATTATCGTAATCGGCGGTGCTACCATCTACCAGGCAGCGTTGCCATTTGTAGATGAAATTATCCTAAGTAATATTGATGGTGATTACGAATGCGATACATTCTTTGATGTACATGCTAGTACTACGAATGTATTTGTTCCTACAAGTTCCAAAGTCCTCGATGATGGTACAATCGTATTCTATATGAGTCGTGCTTTCCAACAAGAAGAAGTACGGTGGATTTAAATGTATAGAGCACATTGTGACGGATCATGTTTAGGAAATCCAGGGCCAGGAGGCGTTGGTATAGTAATTCTGAAAGATGGTGAAGTAATTTCTGAACTATCTTTTGGTGAAGGTATGACTACGAATAATCAAATGGAATTAACAGCAACCATTGCTGCGATTTCTTATATTCGTACCGAATTCGATTATGCCGGTACTATTGAGATTTATACTGATTCACGATACGTTGTTGATGGTATGAATTCATGGCGTCATGGTTGGAAAAGGAAAGGCTGGCGAGATTCAAAGAATAAACCAGTTAAGAACCTCGAACTCTGGCAACTGCTGGATTCCGTAGGTGATGAATGCACATATACTCATGAGTATGGACACTCAGGAAATGTGTATAATGAAATGGCTAATGATCTTGCTCAGAAGGCCGCAAAGGAGATGAAATGAGTATTACGCTTACGGACAAGCAACAAGATATTTTTGATGATGTAATTGACAGAATCAATAACTTTCCAGGTCGAACTGAGGCAGTAATCGTTGGTTATGCCGGAACTGGTAAAAGTACTTTGGTATCTGAAATCATCGGGAATATATATCAGGGATATAACATTGCTGTAACTTCACCAACGCACAAAGCAAATGCTGTACTGCGTAAGATGTTACTCAATGCTGGATTAGATAAAGAAGATGCTCTAGTCAGTACTATACACTCGTTCTTAGGATTGAAGTTAGTCTATGAGAAAAGTCGTCAAGTACTGAAACATGACCCACAATCCAAGAACAGTACAGCTATGGTGGATGTATTGTTTGTAGATGAATGTAGTATGATTTCAGAAGAAATGTACAAACACATCATGGATCAAATTCACCGTGTACGCCGTGCTATTATCTTTATCGGCGACAAATGCCAGCTACCACCAGTTGAATCTGAAGGTACTACTGGAGAAACAAGGCTAAGTCCTACATTCGATATTCCGCTACAATACGAATTAAATGAAGTACTTCGTCAAGCACTAGATAACCCAATTCTAAGTGTTGCTACACAAATCCGTCAATGTATCGGTACTCGCAATGATCCAATGGCTATCTTGAACCAACTAGATGACCTTGAGACTATTACACCGATTGAAGATGAAATGGTATTCCTGGATGTGTATAAAGAGTATATCAAGGAGCACAGTACTTCATCATTGAAGATTTACGATTTCGTTCAGGAGAACAAGATCATTGCTTATACTAATTACCGTGTGAACTTCGCGAATATGTATATTAGGAATGAAGTCTTCCATGAACATACTGACACTGAATTTATTCCAGGTGAGCCAATCGTATTCGAGAGTATCACTGAGAACTGTCCTTACACAGTACAACAGGTTATTCAGTGTCCTGAAATTCGCCAGGAATCATTCTTAGGAATTGATTGTTGGCAGTTCAAATTACCAAATGGTAATTTCCTTCTAGGCGTCGGACCATATACCCGAATCAAGCTAGAAGAATACTTGAAGGATCTTGTTGACAAGATTGAAAAACGTGTCGAAAATCCATTGACCAAAAAGCCTTACATGTGGCAAGATTACTATGTAATCAAGAATAAGATTAACGTCATTAACTATCCATATGCGACTACGGCTCACAAATCACAAGGAAGTACTTTTGATAATATCTGGTTCGATACCGATTTTATTGAACGAATTCCGAACAATGATACGAAGTGCCGTATTCTGTACACTGCTTTGACACGTCCACGTTATAGTGTGATGTTGCGTAAAAGTGGAAGATTCTAACATAAATAATAGAAAGTTCTTTATATGGAGACTACAATGAACAACTTATTCAACGCATTTAGTATTAAAGTACCTGGTGAAGTACTTGACGATAAGAAATTTTTCGAGTACGCTGATTACGACAATACAAGCACAACCGTTCCAACGGACGCTGAAACCTTGACAAAAGCTAAGGCTTTTGTTAGACTAAAACACGTTGAGCGTAAACTATCAGAACTATCAGTTCCTGTATATTTTACAATCAAATACGGTACAGAAGGTACAGCAAGCACTGTTCCATCTGACGCAGAAATCGTAGTAGGCTATATTAGCATTGAGCCATTCCTAAGTACTCTAGAAGTACTGACGAGTGATCACTTTGCTGATGCGGCTGGTGTAATTAAAGCTATCATTGATGAAGCTTTAAGTGCTGAACTACTAGACGAATTCTTTGAAGTACAAGTTACTTACTCTAAAGCACAGTTCCCTGGCTCAAGTACAACTAACGATTATCGTGAATTGAAAACTGAGTATATCACAGTGGCTGATGCTGGTGTTGAAAGTACTGTTGTACATATCGTTCTAACTGCTTAAAACCTACACAACATGGAGTTGACATGGATAGCAAATCCTTTTATGATCGCATTCTAGAGGACGTTGGTGCGTTCGACCAAATTATTTTTGATCTTGAGAAAATGTCTCAGGAAGCACCGTACCCACGTACACGTAGCGTTGCTGATACAGCTATCGCTAACTTGAAATTTGTTCAAGAAATATGCAAGGCGTTAAAAGACGCCGAAACCAAGCAGTAAGCTGCTTGACGGGCTGGTATCTTTCTGATACCATCTCCTACGTAAACAAACCCCCACGGAGTTACAAATCCAATATGAAATCTGTTATTGCCAACGAAAAAATTACTGCTAAGAATGTTCGTGTCGTACAAGGAGATTCTAGTAAAGTAATGGCAATTGCTGAAGCACGGAATCTTGCTTACAGTAAAGAAATGGATCTTATCCAAGTATCTGACCAAGATGTTCCTGTAGTGAAAATTATGGACTTGAACAAATACTTGTATGAGCAAAAACAAGCTGATAAAAGCAATAAAAAGAAACAGCGTGAAACTGCCGTTCAGGTTAAAGAAGTTCAGTTCGCTTTCAGTACTCAGGAGAATGATCTCCAAACTAAGTTGAAAGCTGCTCACAAATTTATCCAGGAAGGTAAACATGTACGGGTAGTTATGAAAATGACTGGTCGTGCTAGGTCTAATCCCGATATGATCGCAGCGAACATCGCAAAGATGACCCAATTCGTCGCACGTATCGAGGAATCCGATTTCGTCCAAAATGTCGCAGTACAAGGGAACAATGTGACCTGTACGGTAAAAGCGAAGTAAGTACAGTAAGGGTGCTAAATACAAAAAAGCACCCCCTAACACACATCTGGAGTATTATTATGAAACATATCGTGCGTGAAGTATTTTCCCTACCTGCTATGGATGTGGTTAAGGCTTCTTATAAAGATTCAGTATACTACATTGCTGGCGACAGTGATATTACTGACTACGTTAGTATCGTTAAATCATCTTTCGCAATTGATGAAGTTGAAGCGATCAAACATGGTTTAGACGCTTTCCTGCGTGACCATCCGAAAAATAATCATTTGGCAGTTCCAATGTACAATCTGGTTATTCTTGATAATCCAAAATCTTCAAAAGACTTCGTTGTTCAAGTCATTGGCGACTTGTTCCGCAAAACTTTCGAAGAAGCTACTCAAATGGCTGACCTTGTTCACTATAACGGTTCATGCATCGTAGGTACTTATACTTACGAACTCGCTCACACGTTTGCATGTATGGTAGAAACCATCAACGAACAGGTTGATGAAGAACTGGAAACTGACATTATCGAAACTTTCAATGCTTCCAGCATGGACAGCTTAGAAGTACTGGAACGTCTGATTCGTCGTGATTTCCCAGGCGACATTTAATATTCTTACCTAATTAGAAACTCCAAGGTTTTGAGAGATAAATACTCAAAATTAACCTTGGAGTTTTTTTATTATGCAGAAAAAAGAATTATTACAAGCTATTCTTGAGGCAATCGCTCCTACCGATGTTGAATCATCTCACCTTCGAACAATAGAACATAACGGTAAAGAACTTTACATTACCTTCAAAAATGGCAGTACTTATGAGTACGATAACGTACCAGAAGCACTTGTACGCCAGATGCTTAAGGTAGATAGTAAAGGTAAGTTCTTGTGGCGATATATTCGTGACAAGTATCCGTACCGTACAGTTAAATCAATCCCACAACATAAATTCAATACTAACCCTGACGCAGTTAAACCTCGTTTGAAATACAACGTAGAAACTGGTGAATGGGAAGACGCATTGAAACCAGACGTACTCCAATCAGTTGAAGTTCCTATCGGGCATGAATTCCGTGCTCCAGATGGTGATACTTATACCTTCCAAGGCCAACAATGGAGAAATAAAAGAACTGGTAAAGTTGCTAAACGTGAAATCAGTAAGAAAATGTCTGATATTGCGAAACGTATGATTAAGTTAAAGGGGAATGATAGTGAGATATAATCAACTCAACGAAGCAATTATCAAAGTACCTCAAGAGATACTTCAAAAAGTGAACACGTATGTTGCGTCGTATTTGTGCTTTAAGATGAATCAATACATAAATCGTATTGATTTCTTCATGCCAAGTACTACAACACCAGAGGAAAAACAACGTGTCATTGCTGATGCTAAACAAGCAATAGGCAAACTACAGCGTCAATACGGAGCTAAGAATATCTCCGCTGAGACTGCTCAAAATATTGTAAACAAGAGTATTAATATTCCATTTGATGTGGAAACGTTCTTCCAACAATTGAACTTCAAAGGTGCGAACCCAGGTTTAATTGCTCTTTTGAAGGATCGTTTGAAACTGAACTTAATGATTCTATCTGATGCTCAAGGCATTGGTGGTTCACAAGAGAACACATCAACATATTCAGTACTGGTTACTGTTGTTACAAAACAACTAGGCCCAAAACCATCATTCCTTGATAACGCAAGTAAAATCATGAGTAATACTTACCATGAGATGCAACACGCAGTTCAATCAATGGCATTGTCATTTATTAATAAAAATGATGAACAGCTTAAGATGAATGATGATTACAGCCATGAATGGGATAAGACTGATTACTATAGTTCAGGTATTGAATATACACCACAACTTGGTAATGTTATTGATCTAGTTCAACTTGAACTAGAAAAGAGTTCTCTTAAGAATGAATTGAATCCTGATAAGAACAAAGCTATCAATGCTGCTATCAGTAAAGCAATGCAAGAATCAGGAACCTCTCGACAATTCTTAACAGTACTGTACAAGAAACATCACGATAAGTATAAGAAAGCATTAAGTGCTGTCTATA
>Ga0308166_1004138_pt1 | contig 11796 bp, 8 predicted proteins | sample PhyCR2_2_FD_202137 | JGI IMG/M metagenome (GOLD analysis project Ga0308166, IMG submission 202137) | Phyllosphere microbial communities from UC Gill Tract Community Farm, Albany, California, United States - DLSLCC.R2 | ecosystem: Host-associated > Plants > Phyllosphere > Unclassified | place... | reverse complement strand
CGTTGTTCACCAGCACCAGCGCCTGCTTCGGATAGACGCCGGCGCGTCCCAGGGTTTTCCCCTTCCAGCCGCAGCGGTCGATGAGCCAGCCGGCGGCCAGCTTCTCGCTGCCGTCCGCCTGCGCGTGGTGCACGAGGTCCGGCCACGTCCGCAGCAGGCGCGCGCACTGCTCGCCGGACACGACCGGATTCTTGAAGAAGCTGCCGGCATTGCCGATCTCGGCCGGGTCGGGCAGCTTGCGGCGGCGGATCGCGATCACGGCGTCGGCGACCTGGCGCGGCGTGGGCATGTCGATACCGTGCAATGCCTGCGCCAGTTCCGCGTAGCGCAGGTTCGGCGTCCACGCGCGCGGCAGCGCGAACGTCACGTCCAGCACGACGAGGCCGCGGCCGTCCGGATGCTTGAACACGCTGTCGCGGTAGCCGAAGCGGCAGGCGGCCGCGTCCAGCACCCGCGTCGCGCCGGTCGCGAAGTCGAACACGGTGAGGGCGTGGAAGCGGTCCTTGACCTCGGCACCATAGGCGCCGATGTTCTGGATCGGCGACGCGCCCACCGTACCCGGGATCAGGGCCATGTTTTCCAGTCCGCCCAGGCCTTGCGCCAGCGTCCATTCGACGAACGCGTGCCAGTTCTCGCCCGCCTGCGCGCGCACGAGGATGGCGCCGTCCGTTTCCCCGACGACTTCCTTGCCGAGCAAGCCCATGTGCAGCACGAGCGCGTCGACCTCGTCCCGCGTGATCAGGAGGTTGCTGCCGCCGCCAAGCACGAGCCGGGGCAGCCGCGCCAGCGCCGGGTCGCGCGCGACGGCCTCCAGGTGCGCCACGTCGGTCACGCGCAGGTAGCGCCGGGCGCGGGCGGGAATGCGGAACGTGTTGAAGGCGTCGAGGGGGACGTCGGAGGACAGGGGCAGGTCGGATTGCATGGCTGGGGCGGCTTTGTGTATGCCGCATTATAGTGGCCGGCGCGTTGTTGGTTACAATATCGACTGTCTACGCAATAAAGGAACAATACAATGCCATCGTTTGATGTGGTCTGCGAAGCAGACATGGTCGAAGTCAAGAACGCCGTCGAGCAATCCAACAAGGAGATCGGCACCCGCTTCGACTTCAAGGGCAGCTCGGCCAAGGTCGAGCAGAAGGAACGCGAGATCACCGTGTTCGGCGACTCCGACTTCCAGCTCGGCCAGGTACGCGACGTGCTGTTGAACAAGATGACCAAGCGTAAGGTCGACGTGCGCTTCCTCGACGAAGGCAAGGTCGAAAAGATCGGCGGCGACAAGGTCAAGCAGGTGCTGAAGGTGCGCAACGGCATCGAGACCGAGGATGCGAAGAAGATCACCAAGCTCATCAAGGAAAGCAAGATGAAGGTGCAGGCGTCGATCCAGGGCGAGACCGTGCGCGTGACCGGCAAGGACCGCGACACCCTGCAGGAAGCGATCGCCCTGCTGCGCAAGGACGTCAAGGATCTGCCGCTGGAATTCAACAACTTCCGCGACTGATCGCCGCACCATGCGCCGCACGACCGTGCGGCAAATGGTGCTCTGCGCCCTACCCCGCCTGGGGTAGAATGCGGGTGCGCGGGGAGGCCGCGCCAGAGAGAGAGAATCGTCCGGGCCGGACCCGGGTTGTTAAGGATAGCAATGAAACGTGTTGATGATTTCCGCCTGCGCTTGGGCAACAAGGAATATGTGCCCATCATGATCGGCGGAATGGGCGTGGACATTTCCACGTCGGAACTGGCACTGGAAGCGGCCCGGCTGGGCGGTATCGGCCACATCTCCGATGCGATGGTGCCGGATGTGTCGGACCGCAAGTTCGACACCAGCTTCGTCAAGGAAAAGACCAAGCTCTACAAATTCAACATCAACAACATGGACAAGTCCGTCGTCCAGTTCGACCTCGAGCGCCTCGCCGAGGCGACCCGCCTGCACGTGGGCGCGACGATGGCGGCGAAGAAAGGCGACGGCCTGATCTTCGTGAACTGCATGGAAAAGCTGACGATGAATGCGCCGAAGGAAACGCTGCGCACCCGTCTGTCGGCGGCCCTGGACGCGGGCATCGACGGCATCACGATGTCGGCCGGCCTGCACCTCGGCTCGTTCGAACTGATCAAGGACCACCCGCGCTTCCGCGAGGCCAAGCTGGGCATCATCGTGTCGTCCGTACGCGCGCTGCAACTGTTCCTGCGCAAGGTATCGCGCCTGAACCGCAATCCCGACTACATCATCGTCGAAGGCCCGCTGGCCGGCGGCCACCTCGGCTTCGGCATGGAAGACTGGAAGGATTACGACCTGCACACGATCATGGACGAGATCCATGCGTTCCTGAAGGCGGAGCAGCTGGACATTCCGCTGATCGCGGCCGGCGGCATCTTCACGGGCAGCGACGCCGTGTCGTTCCTGGAAAAAGGCGCGGGCGGCGTGCAGGTGGCGACCCGCTTCACCGTGACCCACGAATGCGGCCTGCCGGACGACGTCAAGCAGGAATACTTCCGCGCCAGCGAGGAAGACATCATCGTCAACGGCGTGTCGCCGACCGGCTACCCGATGCGCATGCTGAAGCAGACGCCGGCGATCGGCTCCGGCATCCGGCCGGGCTGCGAATCGTACGGCTATCTGCTGGATGCGACGGGCAATTGCGCGTACATCAATTCGTACAACCGCGAAGTGCAGGCCAACCCGGGCAACAAGAACATCCAGGTGTTCGACAAGACCTGCCTGTGCACGCACATGCGCAACTTCAACTGCTGGACCTGCGGGTCCACGACCTACCGCCTGAAGGACACGACGCACAAGCGCGCGGACGGCACGTACCAGATCCTGTCCGCGGAACACGTGTTCAAGGATTACCAGTTCAGCGTGGACAACGGGGTCGCGCTGCCGCCGCGCGAAGAAGCCGCGGCCTGAGACCGGAACGAACGGCGTGCACTGCACGCCGTTTTTTTTGGCTGTGTTCGCGCCGCACGGACCACGAGACGGGTACCACGCACGGCACCGCGAACGCCGTCCGCCACATCCGAGCGCATGCCGGACACCCGTCGGACCAACGCACACACCGCTGTTTTCCCACGACGCCACGGAACGGACGGCCCGGAACACTGTCAAACCAGAGTCGACACGTCAGGGAGTCCGCATGTCCACGATCGAACCGCCCAGCCGGAGCGTCTTCCTCGTCGACGCGGCGGGCAATGTGCAGACCTGGAACCCCGCCTGTGCCGCGATGTTCGGCGTCGAGGCCGCCGCCATCCTCGGCCGTCCCGCCACCGACCTGTTCGCGCCGGCGGGACGCGATGCATGGAGCGCGGGATGGCCCCAGCTCGTCGCCGATCCGGGCGGCGCCGAGATACGCGTCGACCTTGCCTGCGCCGGCGGACGCATCCTCAACGCCACCCTGACCCTGGTGCCGCAGGCGGATGGCGCGGGTGCCGGGGCCGGTTGCGCCATCGCCGTCGCCACCGGCCTGCTGCGCGGCGGCTCGGCGTCGGAACAGATCGGCAACATGCCGCTCTCGGCCTTGATCGACATGTTCCCGGCCACGTTCTACGTGCTCGACCGCGACGGCGGTCTCGTGCTGTGGAACCGCAACTTCGAACAGGTCACGGAACTGGCGCCGGCCGACCTGGCCGCCACGCGCGCGCTCGACCTGCTGGCGCCCGCCCAGCGTGCGCTGGCGGCCACGGCGGTCGAGCAGGTGTTCCGCCACGGCGTCGAAATCCGGCTCGAAGTCGACTACGTCGCCCGCAGCGGACGCACGACGCCGCTTCTGCTGTGCGGCAAGCGCCTGCGCTGCAACGGCATCGAATACCTGTTCGGGCTGGGCGTCGACATCAGCGAACGGCGCCTGGCCGAGCAACGCCTGCGCCTGCGCGAGCGGGCCCTGCACGCGACCAGCAACGGCATCATCATCACGCGCCTGGAAGACAACGGCAGCGCCATCGAATACGTCAACCCGGCCTTCGAGCACATGACCGGCTATGCGGCGCACGAGATCGCCGGCAAGGATCCGCGCTTCATGGCGGCCCCCGGCATGGACACCGACGAGCGCCTGCAGCTGCGCAACGCGATCGCGGGCCGTACGCCCGCCCACGTCGTGCTGCGCAACCTGCGCAAGAACGGCGAACTATTCTGGAACGACCTCAGCATCACGCCGGTGCAGGACGAACACGGCGCGACGACGCACTACATCGGTGTGCTCACCGACGTCACCGCAACCAAGCTGCGCACGGCGCGCCTGGAGCACCAGGTCAACCACGATGCCCTCACGGGCCTGGCCAACCGCAACCTGCTGTGGGACCGCCTGGAGCAGGCGCTGCACCTGGCGCAGCGCCAGAAGTCGCTGGTGGCGACCGTCCTGATCGATCTCGACGGCTTCAAGACGATCAATGACACCTTCGGCCACGAGGCGGGCGACGTCGTGCTGAAGGTGGTGGCGCGCCGGCTGCAGGCGTCGGTGCGCGACAGCGATACGGTGGCGCGCCTGTCCGGCGACGAGTTCGTGCTGATCCTCGCCAGCCAGCCGTCGCTGCGCTTCACCCTGCGCATGGTGGAGCGCGTGCGCCAGAGCTTCGCGATCCCCGTCGCGTTCGGCGAGCGCCAGATTCCCGTGCGCGCCAGCGTGGGCGTGTCACTGTACCCGCACGACGGCGCCAGCGCGCCCGAACTCGTGCGCGCCGCCGACCTCGCGATGTACCACGGCAAAGGCAGCGGCCGCAGCGACGTCCACTTCTTCTCGGCCGAACTGAAGTCGAGCACGGAAGCGCGGCATCGCATCGAAATCGCGCTGCACGGCGCCCTCGAGCGCGACGAGCTGTTCCTGCTGTACCAACCGCGCGTCGCGATCGAATCGCGCCGTATCGCCGGCCTGGAAGCGTTGCTGCGCTGGCGACATCCCGACCAGGGGGTGCTGCCGCCGGCCATGTTCCTCGCGCATGCCGAGGACAGCGGCATCATCGTCCCGATTGGAGAGCGTGTGCTCGACCTCGCCTGTGCGTTCGAGGCCCGCCTGCACGCCGCCGGGATCGTCCACGTGCCGATGACCGTCAACCTGTCATGGCGCGAGTACAGCCAGCCGGGATTCCTCGCCAGCCTCGCCGCCTGCCTGCAGCGCCATGCCTTGCCGCCACGCAGCCTCCAGCTCGACTTGCGGATCGACGGGCTGATCCGCAATCCGGCACTCGGCCGCGAGCTGGCGGAGCAGCTGCATGTGCTGGGCGTCGATCTGTCCGTCGACGGCTTCGGCGCGGGCCTGTGCGACCTCGGCTACCTGCAGCAACTGGCCGCGAGCCAGGTGAAGTTGGCGCACGCGACCGTGCATGCGCTGGCCGACGGCGGCGAAGCGGTGGCGAAGAGCCTGATCGACATCGGCCACAACCTCAACATGGAAGTCGTGGCCGAAGCCGTCGAAACGCCCACGCAGCTGGATTTCCTGGCCTCGCACGGATGCGACCAGTTCCAGGGCATGTGGTTCAGTGCGCCGCTGGTGGCGGAGGCGGCGCAGCGCCTGCTGGAGGCGGAACAACCTGCGTGACGATGACGCCGCCATCCCGCCGAAGTGGCTGGCGAGGCCTGGGACGACGCGGTTGCTTCAACCTTCCGTGGTGATGCGCTTGACGAGCGCCCCCAGCACATCCTCCGCCATGTCGTTCGACACCTGGCACGTGCCCGCATTCTCGTGCCCGCCCCCGCCGTATTCCAGCATCAGCATGCCGATGTTCGTCTTCGACGTGCGGTTGAGGATCGATTTGCCCGTCGCGAACACGGTGTTCTGGTTCTTGAGGCCCCACAGTACGTGGATCGAGATATTCGTCTCAGGGAACAGCGCATAGATGATGAACCGGTTGCCCGCATAGATGACCGGTTCGGCGCGCAGGTCGAGTACGACGAGGTTGCCGTGGACCTGCGCGCAGCGGCGGATCTGTTCCTTGCACAGCTCGCTGTGCTGGAAGTACAGGCGGGTGCGCTCCTGCACGTCCGGCAGCCCCATGATCTGGTCGATCGTATGATGGCGGCAGGCGTCGATCAGTTCCATCATCAGCTGGTAATTCGAGATGCGGAACTCGTGGAAGCGCCCCAGCCCCGTGCGCGCATCCATCAAGAAATTGAGCAGGTTCCAGCCGGTCGGATCGAGCACTTCGTCGCGCGTGAACTGGGCGGAATCGCCCTTGTCGACGGCATCCATCATGCCGCGCCACGCGGCCGGGAACGCGCGCGTGCCGCCGTAATGGTCCCAGACGACGCGCGCCGCGGATGGCGCCTTCGGATCGATCACGTGGTTGTCGCGCGTGCCCGTGTTGCGGATCGTTTCCGACAGGTGATGGTCGAACGCCAAATGCGCGCCGGCGACGTACGGCAGGTTCGTCGTGATGTCGCGCGCGCTGATGGCGATCTTGCCATCTTGCATGTCTTTCGGGTGGACGAATAGGATGTCGTCGATCAGGTCCAGGTGCTTCAGGAGCACGGCGCAGACAAGGCCGTCGAAATCGCTGCGGGTGACGAGGCGGTAACGCTTGGGTACGGCAGACATCGGCAAACCCCTTTCATTGTCGAAGAACGAAACTCGGGCTGGCGCAGCCAGGACGTCGTCCATCATACCCCAGTGGATTTGCCGATTGACAGTATTTCTACATGTCATTTGGCCGTCATAATCCTGTGCATTCCAGGGCGCGATTCGTGCAGGCTGTCGCAAAGGACTGGCATTGGCGACGGCCGGGAGGCTAAAGTTGCACTATCCCAACGGTGACTCGCCACCGGGCCAGCGGTTACACTCGCCGCACCTTCCGATAAAGATGAGTTTATGCAAACACGGCGTTCACCCCAGCAAGCGTTTTCGAGCACCCTGTCGGCGCTGCATCACGTGTTCGATGCGGTTGCCACGTGGGTCACCCAGCTCTCGTGGTGGAAATTCTTCCTGTTTGCCGCGCTGATGCTGGTCGCCGGCCAGATCCTGCAGGACGAATTGTTTTCGGGCAGCGAGGAAGAGATCGCACGCGCCGACCACAAGCCGCGCAAGCAGGAGCCGACCGTGACGATCGACGACAGCGGCATCCACATCAATCCAGGCAAGAACAGCCGGCGCGGCACGATCAACATCAATCCGGACATCGAGGCCGCCAAGGCGGAAGCCCAGGCGAAGGCGAAAGCGGCGGCCGCCGCGGCGGCGGCAGGCAAGGTGGACGAGGCACAGCGCCACGCCGACGAGGCGGAACGGGCCGCGGATACGGCGCAGAAAGCGGCCGATGCCGCCGCCGCGGCCGAACCGGAAGCCGCCGAACCGCCCGCCCCGGCCCAGCCGCCGCAGCCGCCGGAGCCGCCGTCGCCCCCGCACACGTCGAAGAATGCCGGCACGGTCACCAAGACGATCCGCGGCGCCAACGGCGAGGAGGTCCACATCGACCTGCCGCCGCAGATCGGCGAAGAATTGTCCAACGCCATCGAGGCGGCCGTCGACGACGCGGCCGAAGCCAAGGCGCGCAGCTACCACAAGCAGGCGTCGACCTGGTTCACGAGCTTCGTCTGGCTGCTGATCCTCGCGCTGTTCGGCACCAAGGCCCTCGTCGGTGGCAAGAAGCGGGCCGAGGCCGAGATGCAGACGGCGACGGCGGCCGCCGAACGCGAATCGATGCAGCGCCAGCTGTCCGAAGCGAAGATGCAGGCGATGCAGGCCCAGGTCGAGCCGCATTTCCTGTTCAATACGCTGGCCTCCGTCGAACACCTGATCGAGACCGATCCGCCGCGCGCCTCCGCCATGCAGCGCACCCTGATCCAGTACCTGCGCGCCGTGCTGCCGCAAATGCGCGACAACAACCTCGTCACCAACCTCGGACGCGAGGTCGACATGGTCAAGTCGTACCTCGATCTGCTCAAGATGCGCATGGAAGAGCGCCTCACCGTCGAGCTGAACGTGCCGGACGGCCTGCGCAGCGCCGCCTTCCCGCCGATGATGCTGCAGTCGATGGTCGAAAACGCCATCAAGCATGGCCTCGAATGCAAGCCCGAGGGCGGCCACCTGAGCGTCACGGCCGAGATCGTCGACAGCCGGCTGCGCGTGACGGTCGCCGACGACGGCGTCGGCTTCGGCGTCGTGCCCAGCAAGGGCACCGGCCTCGGCCTGTCGAACATCCGCGAGCGGCTGAAACTGCTGCACGGCGAGGCCGGACAGCTGCACATCGCGGCCAACAGCCCAAGCGGCGTGATCGCCACGATCGAGGTGCCGTACCAACTTGCATCAAAGTAATCATCCCGGGTATTGCCTGTACCGACGTTTCGTTGAATAATCGACACTCCTCCACGCTGACGACCCCACCATGCCTACCGCTATCATTGCCGACGACGAAAGACTGATGCGCGACCTGCTGCGCACCCGATTGTCCCAGGTGTGGCCGGAACTGCAGATCGTGGGCGAGGCCAAGAACGGCGAGGAAGCCGTGCAGCTGGTCGGCGAACTGCGCCCCGACCTGACCTTCCTCGACATCCGCATGCCGGGCAAGACGGGCATGGAAGCGGCGCGCGACATCGGCGCCGCCAGCCAGGTCGTGTTCGTCACCGCGTACGACGAATACGCGGTGGAGGCGTTCGAGCGCGGCGCCGTCGACTACGTGCTGAAACCGCCCGAGCCGGAACGCCTGAAAATCACGGTGGAGCGGCTGCGGGAGCGCCTGGCGACGCCGGCGCGGGCCGCGACCGCGACCGCCAGCGTCAACGACACCGTGACGGCCATGCTGTCGCAGCTGGCCGAGAAGATCGCCGCGCCGAAGCCGAAGTACCTGCAGTGGATCCAGGCCAGCATCGGGCAGGACCTGCGCATGATCCCGGTCGAGGAGATCCTGTTCTTCCGTTCCGACGAAAAATATACCTGCGTCCAGACCGAAAAGTTCGAGGCGCTGATCCGCAAGCCCGTGCGCGACCTGGCCGAGGAACTCGATCCGTCGCTGTTCTGGCAGATCCACCGGGCGACGCTCGTGAACGTCAACGCCATCGAAGGCGTGACGCGCGACATCCGCGGCCGCCACCTCGTGCTGATCAAGGGCCGCCCCGACAAACTCGAAGTCAGCCGCAGCTTCCTGCACCTGTTCAAGCAGATGTAAGGGATGGCAAGATAGCCCGATTGTCGGGTATCAAGCCAGAAGGTTCACAGGTCCGGTAAGGTAAATGCCGGACCCGCACAGCGGGTCGTTTTCCTGTCATTCATCGAATGAAACGACCGCGCCGCCCCCATCCCGTCGGCAGGCCCGCAACCTGGTTTCTCGCCGGGCTCGCGGCCGGCTGCGGGCTGGGCCGGCGCCTTCACCGGGAGCCCGACACCGTGCCGGACAGCCGCCATACCGCCCACCACGTCAGCGAAGCCATCATCTCCGCCGACCATGCCAACATCATCGTCATGGCCAACCCGGCCGCGGCGGCGCTGTTCGACACGAGCGTCGAACAAATGGTCGGCAGTTCGCTCGCGCGTTACCTCGAAGCGCCGCCCGGCGCCGGCGAGCCGCCCGACTATTTCCGTGCCGGCAGCGGCCGTGCGGGCCGGCGCGCCACCGACTACACCGTGACCGGCGTGCGCCCCGACGGCGAACGCTTTCCGATCGAGGGCTCGATCTCGCGCGCGAACGCGGGCGCCCCGTTCTACACGGTCGTGATGCGCGACGTCAGCAAGCGCCGCTCCGTGCAGGAAAAACTGAGCCGCTCGCACGACCAGCTGCGCCAGCTGTCGGCCGCGCTGCAGACCATCCGCGAGGAAGAGCGCGCGCACATCGCGCGCGAACTGCACGACGACCTCGGCCAGATCCTCGCCTCGCTGCGCATGGACCTCACCTTGCTGCAGCAGGCCGCCGGCACGCCCGAGGACAGCCTGCGCCTGATGCGCGGCATGGAAGACAACCTCATGACGGCGATCACGTCGCTGCGCCGCATCGCCACCAACCTGCGTCCGCGCGCGCTGGACGAAGGCGGCCTGTACTATGCACTGCAGGGCCTGCGCGACGATTTCGTCGAACGCTACGGCATCCCGATCACCCTGCTGGCCGACGAATCGGAATTGCGCCTGGACGACGCGGCCAGCACCGCGATCTTCCGCATCGTGCAGGAAGGGCTGACGAACATCGCGCGCCATGCCAAGGCAACGCACGTGATCCTGAACCTGTTCCGGCTGAACAGCGACCTGCTCATCACGATCCGCGACGACGGCTGCGGAATCCGGCCCGAAGACATGGAAAAGGCCGAATCGCTCGGCCTGATCGGCATGCGCGAGCGCGTCTGGGCCATGCACGGCGAGATCGAGATCAGCGCCGAGGAGCCGCACGGCACGCGGATCGACATCGTGCTGCCCGTGCACGATCACCTCGTGTAACACGTCCGTTACGCGTTGATGACGCGGCAAGTGTGGCAAAACTACAACATTTCGCCATGTCATCAAAACGACATATCGCTTCGATAAGATGCCTGCCATTCAAGCAATTGAACATCTGACACTGCTTGAGTCGAACCGACATCTAATTGGAGAAACCTGAATGCAAGTCAAACGCCTGGTTGCCGCACTGGTAGCCGCTGCCCCGCTCTTCGCCGCCGCCCAGACCAACGTGACGCTGTACGGTGTCGTCGACGCCGCAGTCGAGTCCGCCGACACGGGCGGTCCGGAAGGCCGTCACACGTTCGTCAACTCGGGCGACCAGTCGGCCAGCCGCTTCGGCTTCCGCGGTACGGAAGACCTGGGCAATGGCCTGAAAGCCATCTTCAACCTGGAAGCCGGCATCGCGGCCGATACCGGCGCGCAAGACTCCGCCGGCCTGTTCCAGCGCCGCGCCGTCGTCGGCCTGGAAGGCACGTTCGGCACCATCACGCTGGGCCGCGAATACTCGCCGATCGCCGCCGTGGCCGCCGCCACCGACGAATTCGGCCAGGGTTTCTACGGCAGCAACCTGTCGGGCTTCGGCTCGGGCAAAGTGACCCGCCGCCTGGCCAACTCGGTCAACTACAAGAGCGCGTCGTGGAGCGGCTTCAACCTGCTGGCCACCTACTCGGCCGGCGAAAAGACCACCGGTCCGTCGGGTGACCTGAAGGGTATCGGCGCCGAATTCAAGCAGGGCGGCCTGTACCTGGGCGCGGCCTACCACACGTTCAAGCGCGTCTCGGCCGGCGACGACAAGGAATACGGCTTCGGCGCCGCCTACACGTTCGCCGAATACGGCGGCCTGGAACTGAAGACCAACTTCCTGGGTGCCGATCCGGACGGCGCGAACAACAAGTTCAAGCAGTACAACCTGGGCCTCGGCTACCCGTTCGGCGCGAGCAAGGTCTACGTCAACGTGCAGAAGAACAAGCTGCAGAGCGGCCCGACCGGCAACGCCGTGGCGCTGGCCTACAGCTACTCGCTGTCGAAGCGCACGAACGTGTACGCGTCCTACGCCAACATGAACAACACCGGCGTCGCCGTCTTCGGCCTGAACTCGGCCTCGAACAACGTGACCCCGGCCGCGACCGCACTGGGCGCCGACCCGTCGGTGTTCACGGTCGGCATCCGCCACTCGTTCTGATCAATCGAGCATCCGCGAGCGGCCTGGCCGCTCAGCCGACGGGCGAACGGTTCTGCCGTTCCGCCCGTTTTTTGCGTGGATGACGTTACTTGAGCCGGCAGGTCAGCATCCAGTAATACGTCAACCGCTCGATGCGGATCTCGCGCACGTCGCCGCCGAGCCGCTTGCGCAGCGCGCTGTCGGCCGGGTAGTTCTTGGGCAGCTCGAACCGCTCGCCGTCCGGCGAGGTGACGATTTCATAGGTATTGCCCTGCGCGTCCGTGCGCGCCACCGTCG
>Ga0308166_1004136_pt1 | contig 11800 bp, 13 predicted proteins | sample PhyCR2_2_FD_202137 | JGI IMG/M metagenome (GOLD analysis project Ga0308166, IMG submission 202137) | Phyllosphere microbial communities from UC Gill Tract Community Farm, Albany, California, United States - DLSLCC.R2 | ecosystem: Host-associated > Plants > Phyllosphere > Unclassified | place... | reverse complement strand
AGAAACAGGATCCGCAGAACAGGTTGAACGGCACCAGGACCCGGTCGCCGGCCTTCAGCGTCTGCACGTCGCGGCCCACGTCCACGACTTCGCCGACGAATTCATGGCCGAACGTATGGCCCACGCGCGTGTCGGGCACCATGCCGTGGTAAAGGTGCAGGTCGGACCCGCAGATGCAGGAGCGCAGCACGCGCACGATGGCGTCGCCCGGGTGTTCGATGACGGGATCGGGCTTGTAATCGGCGCGGACGCGATACGGTCCTCGGTAATTCATTGCCAGCATAATTCCTCCTCATGGATGACGGCCCGCCGTAACGGACGAGCGCTTGACAACAAGGTATGTCAAAACGCTAAGGAAGGCGATAGGCGCACGGAAACGAACAGGGGTTTCGGAACGCTTTTTTTGAAGAGCCGTAGGGCTTTGTTTTTAAAAGGAAATAGCCGCACAACCGTCGTCCCCGCGAAGGCGGGGATCCAGTTTGCACGCAGCTCGGCGACGCATGAGAACGTGGATTCCCGCCTGCGCGGGAAGTCGTTTCCGGCAATGCCGGGAACGACGATTCGGACGCAAGTGGTGAACGTTTAAAGCTGGCGCGCCTCGAACGTATTGCACTGCTCGACGGAGCCCGTCTCCAGGCCGCGCTTGAACCAGCGCACGCGCTGCGCCGACGTGCCGTGCGTGAACGAATCCGGCACGACCTCGCCGCGCGACTGGCGCTGCAGCGCGTCGTCGCCGATGGCGCTCGCCGCGTTCAGCGCGGATTCGATGTCGCCCTGTTCGATGATCTGCTTGGCCTGGTTCGTGTGGTAGGCCCACACGCCGGCGAAGCAGTCGGCCTGCAGTTCCAGCCGCACGGACGCGGCGTTGGCTTCCCGTTCCGACAGGTGCTGGCGCGCGCTGTCGACCTTGCCCGAGATGCCCAGCAGGTTCTGCACGTGGTGGCCGACCTCGTGCGCGATCACGTACGCCTGCGTGAATTCGCCGCCCACCTTGAAGCGCTGCTGCATCATGCGGAAGAACGTCAGGTCGATGTAGACCTTGCGGTCGGCCGGGCAATAGAACGGCCCGACGGCGGACTGGCCCGTGCCGCAGCCGCCGGTCGGCGTGCGGCCCGAGTACAGCACGAGATGCGGCGGCGAATACGTTGCGCCGTTGGCGCGGAAGATCTGCGTCCACGTGTCTTCGGTGTAGCCGAGCACGGTGCGCACGAACTGCGTCTCGCGGTCGTTCGCGGGCGGATGCGCCGGCGCCTGCTGGACCTGGGCCGGCGAGCCGCCCGACAGCAGGCTCAGGATCGTGGACGGCGACACGCCGAAGAACCACGAACCGATCAGCGCCACGACGATCGTGCCAATGCCGACGGTCCCGCCGCCGATGCCGAATCCGCCGCCGCCCCCACCGCCGCGGCGGTCCTCGATGTTGTCGCTTTGCCTGTCGCCTTCCCAACGCATGATGTTCTCCTTGCCTGTTGTCGAGCCGGAGGACCGTCAGCGTTCCCTGGCACGCCTGATCTTCACCGACCCCATGTTTTCGCGCGCATCCTTGAGGCGGAACTCGTCGTCCACCGCCAGGCCGGCGCGTTCTTCGTCGTGCAGCACGCGTTCGTGGCGTTCCCGTTGGACTTCACGCTCCAGTCGCTCGCGAAGGGTTACGTCCGGCGTCGTCTTCATGGTCATCCTCGTCTGTAGGGCCACGCGTCCTGCATCAGCCCGTCCATTGTGCATACGGCGCGCGGCCGCATCTGTTCGAACTTTCACATAAGCCGCATCATGCCATATGGCAGACCCGGGGTGGATGACAGCCTGTCCACGTCTCCGTGCGCTCCCGTACGGACGCGCGCGCGGGCGACGCGCATGCTTGCGCGCATGACCCCGACCGCCCCCACCTTCGCCCACCACGACGCGCTGGCCGCGCTCGGCCGCAGTCTACAGGCGACGGGCTACCGTTTCGTGACCGTCACCCCCGCCACGCACCGCCGGGTCAACAATCGTCCGGAAAATGCCTGGGCGCACGACCTGCGCGGCGTGTTCGGCTGGAGCCGGCCATACCGCGCGGACGTGCTGCCCGAGCCCATGGCCGGCCAGCTGCGCGCGGCCGGCCTGGCGGTCCCGGAGGGCGCGGACGGCTGGCGTGCCGGCGTGCGCGCCTCGACAATCGGCGACCACCTGTACTTCCATTCGGCCTGGCCCACCTCCGACGAGGACGCCGTGTTCTTCGGTCCCGACACGTACCGCTACACGAGCGCCCTCAAGCGCGTCCTCGGTGCGCCCGGGGGCTTGCGCCGTGCGGTGCGGCGCGCCGTCGACATCGGGGCCGGCGCCGGTCCGGGCGCGATCGAACTGGCGCTGCGCTGTCCCGACGCCACCGTCTACGCGGCCGACATCAACCCGGCCGCGCTGGCGCTCGCGGAGGTCAACGCGGGCCTGAACGGGGCGCACAACGTCGTGCCCTGCCGCAGCGATCTGCTCGACGGGATCGAAGGCGGCTTCGATCTCATCATGTCGAACCCGCCGTACATCCTCGACCCGGACGAGCTGACGTACCGCCACGGCGGCGGCACGCACGGCGCCGAGCTGTCGATCCGCATCGTGCACGCGGCGCTGGACCGGCTGCATCCCGGCGGCAGCCTGCTGCTGTACACGGGCGTGGCCATCGTCGACGGTGCCGACCCGTTCCTCGCCGCCATCCGCGAACGCCTCGATGCCGACACGGACGGCTGGTCGTACGAGGAGCTCGATCCCGACGTCTTCGGCGGCCAGCTCGGCTGCGAAGGCTACGAACAGGTGGAGCGCATCGCGGCCGTGTGGCTGCACGCCATCCGCCGCGGGTAAGGTCCTGCACGGTCGAGACGATCGGGCAAAACGCTGCCGCATCCGGGCATGGCCGCCCGCGCGCCGCGCCCCCAGAATGGCTTCCATGCAGCGCCCTTACAAGGAGACGATCATGGAAGCCGCACGTCCCGCCGTCGCCGCCCCCGCGGCATCGACCACCCTCTCGTACCTGCCCGTCGGCCTGTTCGGCGCCGTGATGGGTCTCACCGGCCTGGCCGTCGCCTGGCGCGTCGCGCACCAGGCGTACGGCGCGCCGGCCGTCGTCGGCCAGGCCATTGGCGCCCTCGCCATCGTCACCTTCGCCGTGCTGGCCATCGCCTACGGCATCAAGGCCGCCGCCGGCTGGTCCACGGTGCGCGCCGAGTTCTCCCATCCGGTCGGGGGCAATCTGTTCGGCACGCCCCTCATCAGCCTCCTGCTGCTGCCGTTCCTGCTGGCCGACGTCAGCCTGGGCCTGGCCCGCCTCGCTTGGGTGCTGGGCGCCGTCGGGATGACCGTGTTCGCGTGGGCCATCGTCACCCGCTGGCTGTCGGTGCGCCATACCCCGGCCCAGGTGGCGCCGGCGTGGATCGTGCCGGTCGTGGGCATGCTCGACATCCCGTTGGCCGCGCCCGTGCTGCACTGGGACGGCCTGCATGGCGTGATGGTGTTCGGCCTCGCCGTCGGCCTGTTCTTCGCGCTGCCGCTGCTGGCGATGCTGCTGTCGCGCCTCATCACGGAAGACCCGCTGCCGCCCGCGCTGCAGCCGTCGCTGCTGATCCTGCTGGCGCCGTTCGCGGTGGGCTACTCGGCCTACACGACCACGTTCGGCCACGTCGACGCGTTCGCGCAAGGTCTCGTCATGGTCAATCTGTTCCTGCTGCCGGTGCTGCTGGCGCGCCTCGTGCACCTGCCGGCCTGCTCGCCGTTCCGCGTCGCGTGGTGGGCCGCCAGCTTCCCGCTCGCCGCGGCGGCCGTGACCGCGCTGCGTTACGCGGCGGTGGTGAACAGCCCGGTGATGGATGGCATTGCATTGCTCATCCTCGGCATCGCCACGCTTGTCATTACCGTGTTCGCGGTGCAGACGCTGGCCGGCATCGTGCGGGGCCGCCTGCGTGAACTATCATGAATACTCGTCGTCCCCGGACTAGGCGTCCCCCTTGGCGGGGACCCAAGTCGCACGCATTGTCGTAGCGCATGCAAAATTAGGTTCCCGCCTCCGCGGGAACGACGGGCAGCCTGCTAGATTGTCACCAGGCCGTTTTTCATCGCCATCGCGGCCGCGTGGCCGCGCGTCGAGACGTTCAGCTTGGCCATGAAGTTGCGCACATGGACCTTGACCGTCCACGGGCTGATGCCGAGGATGGTGCCGATCGCCTCGTTGGTCTTGCCGACGCAGACCAGTTGCAGGACTTCGCGCTCGCGCGACGACAGCTCGACCTCCTGCGCGCGGACCTTGAGCCGGTAGTGCGTGCGCAGCGCGGCGTGCAGGTGCGGCACGATGAGCTGGAGCAGCCGCATCTTTTCTTCCCCGCCGTCCGCCACGCCCGCGAAGCAAAAGTAACTGGTCGCGCCGCCGTGCAGGTCCTTGACGCCGTGGGCCATCATGTCGCGCATGTCGTGCCGGCGGAACGACGCGAGCCACGCGGCATCTTCCGGCCCGACGAATGCGGCGCGCGCGGCCTCGTCGAAATAGACGGGCGCGTCATCCATCAGCCAGCGGCGGATCACGGGACTCGCGATGCGGCCGCGCCCGTCGACGATGCCGTCGACGAACTCACCGGGAAAGCCGGCATCGACGACGTCCAGCACGGCCACCGGGGCGACCGTTGCGATGCCGCACACGAAGCGCTCGTGCGGCAATATCCGTTGCAGCAGCGGATACACGTCGTCCATGAAGCCCCTGCGCGAGGCGATGCCCTGGCAGGCGGAGAACAGGGCGAGGATGCGATGTTCGATGGGTGAGTTCATGGCCGCAAGGATGCGCCAGCGCGACCCGGCGCGCACGCCACATCCGTGGGGGGAAATCGGCATCAGCGCATGAGCGCCGCCAGCTTGTCCGTGCGCGCGGCCCAGTCGGCGGCGTCGGGCAGTGCCGGCTTGCGCTGCGTGATGGGTGGCCAGCGCCGCGCCAGATCGTCGTTCAGCGCCAGCCAGTGGAGCTGGTCCGGCGCCAGCTCGCTTTCCGCCACGATGGCCCCGACGGGACACTCCACTTCGCACAACCCGCAATCGACGCAGCGTTCCGGGTCGATGGCGAGGAAGTTGTCGCCTTCATGGAAACAGTCCACCGGGCACACCTGGATGCAGTCCGTGTGCTTGCAGCCGATGCAGGGTTCGGTCACGACATACGTCACGCTGCCTCCCGTTCACGCGGTGAGGCCGCCGTCGATGACGAACGTCTGGCCCGTGATATAGGCGGCATCGGTCGAGGCCAGGTAGGTCGCGAGCGACGCCACTTCGCGCACCGTGCCGAAACGGCGCAGCGGGATGCCGGCGCCGAGGGACTTCAGCCTGGCTTCGGGGATCTCCGCCGTCATCTCGGTCGTGATGAAGCCGGGCGCGATGGCGTTCACGCGCACGTTGAAGCGGCCCAGTTCCAGCGCGAGCGAGCGGGTCATGCCGATCATCGCTGCCTTCGTGGCCGAGTAATTCGTCTGCCCGACGTTGCCCTTGAAGCCCGACACGGACGACATCTGCAGGATCACGCCGTCGCCCTCTTCCACCATCGCGTGCGCGAAGGCGCGGGTGACGTAGAACGAGGCGTTCAGGTTGGCGTTGACGACGTCCGTCCACTGTTCGCGGCTCATGCGCATCAGGACCGCGTCGCGCGTGATGCCGACGTTGTTGACGACGGCATGCGGCGCGCCCCGCTCCACGAGCAGCCCGCGCGCCAGCGCGTTGACGGCTTCCTGGTCCGCGCTGTCGCAGCAGTGACCCGCCGCGTGCGCGCCGGCGTCCGCCATCTCGCGCACGAGTTCCGCGGCCGCCTCGTGCGAGCGCTGGTAGGTGAACACGACGTCGTAGCCGGCCGCGCAGAAGGCGGCGACGAGACCGCGGCCGATGCCGCGCGTGCCGCCCGTGACCAGTACCCACTGCTTCTTTACTGCGTTCGGATCCATGAATGATAGTCCTTGCCTGAAGTTGAATGATCGAGAAAATCGAGGATGGCGCCGCGGTAGGCGCCAGGGAATGCCTTGCGCGCGTCCAGGTGGCCGCAGTCCGGATACACGCGCACGCTGCTCGCGCCGCAGAGGTCGCGCAGATGGGCCACCTCGGCTTGCGTGATGAACGGATCGTCCCCGCCGAACAGGAACAGGCGCGGCAAGTCGTGCGGCAGCGGCAGCGAGCGGAAGATGGGACGCGTGCCCGTCGCATCGGCCCAGCGGCTCGTGCTCATGCCGCGCAGTACGGCACCCGTCACGCCGCCGCCGAAGAAGCGCGCGACCGTGGCCGGCACGCTGTCGCACAGCACCGACGCGAACGCCGTGCGGCCCGTCGCGATGGCGTGCAGCGCGTGGAAGGCGCCGAACGACGCGCCCAGCACGTGCACGGGGAGGCCCGGCCAGGCGTCGTGCGTCCATTCGCCCAGCGCGACGACGTCTTCCGCGAACGACACGCCGTCCACCGTACTGCGGCCGAAGCCCTTGAAGTCGAAACCGACGACGTGGTAGCCCGCGTCGGCCAGCCACGCGTGGTAGCCATGGTTGAAGAACCAGTGCATGCCGTACTTGAGGAACGGGTGGCACAGCAGGACGACGCCCCGTGCCGGGACGCGCCGGCTGACATACACCGCGCCGGCCAGCCAGCTGCCGTCCGTGCTCGTGTGGACGAACGGTTCGAGGCCCGCGAGGCCGTCGCCGCGCCAGCCGAAGACGGGCTTGAACAACGTGCGCATCAGGACGCCTCCCGATACACGAGCGACTAAGCTGCCCATTGTTTCGCCTTCATCTCGGCATACCCGAACGCCGCCTCGTAACTGGGGCCGGCGACCCAGGCGCTGAGAAAATGGACGCCCGCGATCGGGAACGCGTGGTGGAACACGTGGCCGGACAAGTCCGTCCCCACCATCGCGCCATACCCGGCGCCGTCCGTGTTGTTGGTAAAACGCTCGTACGTGCGCGGCGTCGACACTTCCGTGTACACGACATGCCCGCGCAAGCCCGGTTTCGCGGCATACAACCGCTCGAGCAGCACGTTCAGCGCGCGCGCCTTCTTCAGCTTGTACGCGGGCGAGCGGCGCTCCGGCCAGTGCGCCATCGCGTCGAGCACGTTGAGGCAGACGATGCGCCCGCCGTCCGGATCGAGCGCGTGATAGTTCGTGACCTCCATGACGCTGTCGCGCCAGTAGGCCCGCTCGCACGCGTCGTCGCTTGCGCAGCCTGCGCGGGCCGCGCGGCTCGCGTCGGCGCCGCACGCGAACACCATCGTCTCCGTGCTGGACAGGCCCAGGTCCGCCGGCGCCGCGTCCGTCGTCAGGTACACGGTCGTCGTCGAGCGCGACGGCTTCAGGTTGTCCAGCTTGCGCCATACGGGGGCCAAGGCCGGCTGCTCGTCGAACAGGGTGCGCAGCGCGTAGTGCGGCGCCGCGTTCAGGTACACGCGGTCCGCGTAGAAATCACCTTTCGCCGTCGTCACGCCGCGCACCTTGCCGGCGTCGTCGCTGATGATCTTGCGGACCGCGGTCCCCAGCAGCACCTGGCCGCCGGCCGCGACGATGCGGCCCGCGAGCACGTCCGACAGGCGCTGCGACGCGCCCTCGACGTAGGCATTGCCCTGCGTGAGCGTCGCGTACACCACGTGCAGGAAGTAAAGGTAGCCCAGGTCTTCCGCGAAGCCGCCCACGTAGATGCCGGTGGCGGCGAGGATCTCGCGCAGCCACGGATCGTTGATGCGTTCGGCCAGCGCCTGCGCCACCGTCACGTGCTTCAAATGCCTGTGGGCGTAGCGCAGCTGCGCGAAGTCCGGCTCGAAGGTCCCGTCCATCATCTGGAACTGGTGGTAGCCGTTGCGGCCGTGGACGGCCACCTCGTCGAAGAAGCGGTCCAGGCCCGCGCGCTCGTGCGGGAAGCGGTCCTGCAACGCCTGGCGGAAGGCGTCGACGCGGTTGCCGAAGCGGATGGACCCGCCGGGCAGGCAGGCCTCGAAATAATCGGCCGGCACCTTCAGGCCCAGTTCCCCGTCGAGCCCGAGGTCGGCGAAGATCCGGCGCAGATTGCCGCCCTCCCCCATGCCGCTCAGCTTGTGCAGGCTGCAGTCGAAGGCGGCGCCCGCCTTTGGGCGCTGGAACACGGTCGCATACCCGCCCGGCACGCCGTGCTTGTCGATGACGAGGATGCGCGCGCCGGGATGCCGCTTCACCACCTGCGCGCCGAACGCGAGGCTGGTGATGCCGGCGCCGACGCAGATCGCGTCCCAACGGCTGCCGGCGTCCATCACGAGACTCCCACCTTGCGCAACCAGGCGTACAGAGGCGCGAAGCGCTTGTCGTTGAGCGCCAGGCTCCGTTCCGAGTAGCGCACGGCGTCGATCGCGGCCTGGTCGCCGCAGGCGATCGGAAACGCGAACGACGTGTGGCGCGCGATCTCCGGGTTGTACGTGAACTGCGGGACGAGCCGCGCCATCAGGCCGCGCATCATCTGGCGCATCTGCGTCGCCTGTTCGTCCGGCGCATGCTCGAAGAACGACTCGCCAACCCAACGGCCGAACGCGATGTGGCGCGCCTCCTCCAGGTGGTGCTGGTAGAACATCTCGCGCGTCAGCGGCTCGACGACGTCGTCCTGCGACACGAACATCGCCGACAGCTCGGCCACCCATTCGAGCAGCAAGGTCGCGATGATGCCGGCCACCGGATGCATCTTCGGGAGCTGCACGGTCAGCATCTCGTGCAGGCCGTCCGGTGCGCCGAACAGGGGCAGCCGCGCCACCTTCATATAGCGCCGGAACATCAGCGTGTGCATGATTTCCTCTTTCGAGAAGATCATCAGGTATTCGCGCACGTCCGGCGCCAGCGCATCCGCGTGGGCATTCAGGTAGCCCATGTACAGCGGCGGCAGCGTCTGTTCGAGCAGGATGAACATCGACACGTCGCGCGCGTTTTCCAGCCACAGCACCTCGTGGCGCTGCGCGTCCGTCAGCGCGTCGAACCACGGCGTGCCGTAGATCCAGCAGTGCTCCATCTTCTTGGGCACGCCCTGGCGATCGACACCCATCCGCCACGGCACGACCTGGTTCAGGTCCATGGGCGCGGCATGCGATTTTTCGATCAGGGTCTCCACGCCGAGCCGGCCGCGCGGGCTGAGCGGGATGATGGGCGGTTGGCCGGTCATCACGCCACCGCCGCCTGCGGCTGGTTCGCCTCGATGTAGGCGTACAGGTCGCCCAGGTTCTTCAACTGGCCCGCTGCGAACAGGTCCGGCGTGATCTCGACCTTGAATTTTTTCTTGATGCGCAGCTGGATTTCCACGTAATCCAGGCTGTCCAGTTCCAGTTCCTCGAACGTCAGCGCCGGGACGAGCGCCGACTCGTCGACGTCCTTCAGTTCCACGATCGCATCCTGCAGGAATTCGGCTACATTCATTTGTTACCTCCGTTGATTAGTTAGGGATATCGGTGTCGAACCTGGCGACCAGGCCGACTTCCACCAGCATGACGAGACGGCCCGCACACAGGACCGGCAGCGCGACGACGCCGCCGACCTGATTGCCGCTGGCGAGCAATTCAGGCGTGAGCAAGGCATGAATCAGTTGTTTCCACTGGTCCGCAGCGGGAGACGCCTCGAAGAACGCCGCGTTGAACGTGACCGTGTGGCTCGATTGCACGACGACCCGCGACGCCGGCGTGCCGCCGGACAGGCGCAGCATGTGGGCGTGCGCCAGGCGTTCGAGGACGTGCAGCCGCGAGCGCATGAATTCGGAAAATACGACGGCGTCAAGCGCGATCCAGCGCTCGCGCACGTGCGGGTACGTGGCGAAGAAGCGGTCGAGATGGGCGCGTTCCAGCGGCTTGCCGCGCGGCGTAACGCCCTGCAGCTGGCCCGACGGGTCGCCCGCGCGGCCATACGTGCCGCGGAAGTGTTCGAGCTTGCCGGCCGCGGCTTTTACGTCCATCCCGTGGAGGCGGAACGCGATGCCGCCGGCCGCCGGCCTGGTCGTGAAGACGACGTCGCGGTCGTGCGCGATGGGGTTGCGCAGCAGGGTGCGGAACTTCATCCAGCCGTCCGGCGCGACGGCCTGCGCCGCGGCTTCCTTCATCGGCATCATCGCGAGCATGCCGTGGACGATCAGCGCGTCGAGACCGGCCGCCCTGGCGTGAGCAAGGTCGAAGTGGATCGGATTGCGGTCGCTGGAAAACTGCGCCCACTGCTCCACCGCGGGCATGTCGAACGACAGCGTCAGCGGCGCCGGCGCGGCGGCCAGGCGTTGTGCGGTCTGCATCGCGCTCTCCTTACGCACGCTCGACGACGAGGGCGCTGTTGGCACCGCCGAAGCCGAAGCTGACGTTGAGGGCCGCGTCGATCCGTTCCACCTGCCGGTGTTCGTTCGGCGTGTAATCGAGGTCGCACGCGGGATCCGCTTCGTCCATGTGGATCGTGGCGGGGATGATGCCCGTCTCCAGCGTCTTCAGGCAGAAGATCGTCTCTAGCGCACCGGCCGCGCCGATCAGGTGGCCCGTGTACGACTTGGTGCTCGACATCGGGATGCCGGCCGCGCCGTCGCCGAACGCCGACTTGATCGTGTTCGTCTCGTTGACGTCGTTGATCGGCGTGGACGTGCCGTGCAGGTTGATGTAGCCGATGCGCTGCGGTGCCTGGCCGACGGCCTGCACGACCGCCATGTGGCGCGCACGCAGGTCGTCGGCGGGCGCCGTCATGTCGTACGCGTCCGAGTAATTGCCGTAGCCCGTGATCTCGCCGAGGATCGTGGCGCCGCGCGCCAGCGCATGCTCGCGCTCTTCCAGGCACAGCACGGCCGCGCCCTCGGCCAGCACGAAGCCGCTGCGGCGCGCACTGAACGGGCAGCAGGCGCGGCGCACGTCGTGCTGTTCCTTGCTCAGGGCCTGGATGACGTCGATCGACCAGACATTGAACGTCTCCTTCAGCGATTCGCTGCCGCCGGCGAGCATCACCTTCGCGCGGCCGGACTTGATGACTTGATACGCGTCGCCGATGGCGATGGTGCCCGTCGCGCAGGCGGCGACCGGCGTGTTCTGGTAGCCGCGCAGGTTCCAGTTCAGCGCGACGGCGGCCGTGGCAATGCTGTGCATGGACATCAGGGTGGCGAACGACGACGACAGGCCGCTCTCGCGGTAATCGTTGTTGTTGTCGTTGACCGAGTCCATGCCGCCCCAGCCCGTGCCGATGATGGCGCCGACGTCGAACGGGGACTTCACGAACTGCTGCACATCGTCGGCGCTGCCGAAGGCCATCTGCAGCGCTTCGCGCGAGGCGACCAGGGCGTTCTTCGCGAACGTCGGCAGCATTTTCAGCACGGCTTTCGGGAAGCCGGCGTAGCGCTGGCGCCTGTCTTCCATGAAGCTGAAGTAGCGGGCGTGGATCTTGGGGTCGGGGAATTCGGTCAGTTGGTAACCGACGCGGTAATTCATGATCGCGTTCCAGATGTCCGGGACGTTTTCTCCTAATGCGGAGACGGCTCCGTAGCCGGTGACGACGACGCGGGTGGCGGGCATTGACTTCTCCAATCGGTGAAAGGTTAAATTTCGATAGGGGAAGTGTTACGCGGATGGGGTGGGCGGACAATACTCCGATCGGGTTATCGGGGGGTAGTCCCTCCCTGCGGGGGGTGGGTTTGCAAGACACACAGGCGACGCTTGCGATTCTCTTACCCACCGTCTATAATTCGGCCTCACGCGAAACGACCGCATGATAAAAGTTACCAGGAGAGGTGGCAGAGTGGTCGAATGTACCTGACTCGAAATCAGGCGTACGGGTGACCGTACCGTGGGTTCGAATCCCACCCTCTCCGCCAGA
>Ga0308166_1004135_pt1 | contig 11804 bp, 6 predicted proteins | sample PhyCR2_2_FD_202137 | JGI IMG/M metagenome (GOLD analysis project Ga0308166, IMG submission 202137) | Phyllosphere microbial communities from UC Gill Tract Community Farm, Albany, California, United States - DLSLCC.R2 | ecosystem: Host-associated > Plants > Phyllosphere > Unclassified | place... | reverse complement strand
CAGCAACTGACTGATCACACTTACGATTTCATCGTCTGTGGCGCCGGCACCTCGGGGTGCGTGGTCGCCGCCCGCCTTGCCGACCAGCCCGGCGCCCGGGTCCTGCTAATCGAAGCCGGCAGTGCCTACACCGGCCCGCAGGTCACCGACCCCGCGCAATGGCCGGCGAACCTCGGTTCCGAGCGCGACTGGGGGTTCGAGGCCCAACCCAACCCCGCCTTGAACGGCCGCCGCATGGGGTTGAACATGGGCAAGGGGCTCGGGGGCGGCTCCAGCATCAACGTGATGGTGTGGGCGCGCGGACACCGCACTGACTGGGACCACTTCGCCGAGGAAAGCGGCGACTCCGGCTGGGGCTACGAATCGGTGCTCGGCTACTACCGCCGCATCGAAAGCTGGCAAGGCCAGCCCGACGGCCTGCGTCGCGGCTCGACCGGCCCCGTGCACGTCGCTCAACCTCGCGCGCCCCAGCCCCTCGCCTTGGCCACCCTGGAGGCCGCCAGCCAACTGGGCATCCCCCGTTTCGACAGCCCCAACGGTGAGATGATGGAAGGCCCCGGCGGCGTCGCCATCGCTGACCTGCGCATCAAGGAAGGCAAGCGTGACTCGGTGTACGACGCTTATATCGTGCCACGGCTGCACAACCCGAACCTGCACATCCTCACGCAGGCGCTGGTGGCTCGCGTGTTGTTCGATGGCCGTAAGGCGATAGGTGTCGAGGTCGTGGTCGAAGGCCAACTGCAGCGTTTCTACGTGACGGGTGAAGTGATCCTGTCGATGGGCGCGGTGAACACCCCCAAGGTGTTGATGCAGTCCGGCATCGGCCCGGAAGACGAGCTACGCGCGCACGGCATCCCGTTGCTCAACCCATTGCCAGGCGTGGGGCAGAACCACCAGGACCACGTCGCCTTCGGCTGCACCTGGGCGTACTCGCAGCCGCAGCCAGTCGGCGGCGGAGGTTGCGAGGCGACCCTGTACTGGAAGAGCGACGCCCGCCTGGACGCACCGGACTTGCTGCACTGCCAACTGGAATTCGCCGTACCTTCACCCCCCGAGGTCGGCATCGCTGCGCCCGCGCAGGGGTGGACGATGTTCGCCGGCTTGGCCAGGCCCGTCAGCCGCGGGCAGTTGCGGCTTTCGGGCGCTGGTGTGCTGGACAGGATGCTGATCGAGCCGAACACCTTGAGTGCGCCGGAGGACATGGCCGCCGCGTTGGCTTCGGTCGAGTTGTGCAGGGAGTTGGGGAACCACCGTGCGTTTGCCGGGTTGGTGAGCGGAGAGGTCGTACCTGGACCGCGGGATAAGCAGGGAATGGAGCGATTCTTGCGCAACTCGGCGGTGAGTTTCTGGCACCAGTGCGGGACGGCGAAGATGGGCCGGGATGAGAGGGCGGTGGTGGATCGCGCGTTGAGGGTTTACGGGGTGAGCGGGTTGCGAGTGGTGGATGCTTCGGTGATGCCGCGGATCACCGTGGGGAATACGATGGCGGCTTGTGTGGTGATTGGAGAGCGCGGGGCGGACCTTTTGATGGGCAGTCGAGCGGTGTTGTAAGGGGTCTGCTGATACGCAGCTTTCGAGGGGACGGGGGGCGTGCGCTGTTGGCATTCTGTGTCGGCGCGCGCGGACATTCAGTCTTCCAGCCACGTCTTGAACTCGGCCAAGTGCTGATGGCCAACTGCCGTGCCAATCCAGCCCCTGGCTGCCGGGACTGGATCTTGTGAACTTCACCGATCGTTGCGTAGTGACGGTGAATGAGCCGTCAGTTGCGCCAGAGACTGTGGCGCTACCGCATTCGCCAGAGCATGAGCCGCCGAGGGAACTGCTGGGATAATGCATCGATGGAGCGTGTACTTCGCAGTTTGAAATCAGAGTGGATACCGACCACGGGCTACCTCACCGGGCAACAAGTTCAACGAGACGTTGGCCAATACCTGATGAGCCACTACAACTGGATCCGACCTCATTAGTTCAACGATGGACTGGCGCCGGCGAAAGCTGAAGAAAAACTCAAAACCGTGTCCGGGATGAGTTGACCACTACAAGGTGTTGCCATCGAGAAATGGTCAAACACCACACCGGGGCATCCAAGCTTGGATCCTGAGGCCAGCAGAAGGACCGTGCCCGACTCAATTTCGCAGCGGTGCTTTAAGAACCTTGCTCAAGGCGCTCGGCAGCCGCGGGGCGCCGCCCGGAGAACAGTGCTATCGCCAGGCCCGCAAGCACGAATCCCGCGGCAGCAGCCGGGGTTGCGACAAGGCCGTAATGGGCAACAACAGCGCCCCCGGCCAATGCGCCGGCCGCATTACCGACGTTGAAGGCGGAGACTGCGACCGACGAGGCGACATCGGACTGCGCCCTAGCGAGTGCAACCACGCGCACTTGTACGGCCGTGACGAACACCCATGCTGCGAAGCCCCACAGCATGGCGATCACGAGCGACACCGTAGCGGTCGTGCTGAACATCATCGCACCAAGCAGGATAGCTTGCGCCCCTACCGATCCCAGCATGGTAGTCGTCGCATGACCGTTCGCGAGTTTGCCACCCGCTGCCCCGCCGATAGCGGAAAAGATGCCATATGCGAGCAGCGCGGTCGGCACCGTGGCGGCGGATACACCGCTAACTTCGGTCCAAAATGGCGCTATATAAGTGTATAAGGCGAACCAGCCAGTGTTTACAAGGATGATCGCCAGGTACAGAAGCGTTAGAGGGCGGTTGTCGAATACCGAGAACAGCGAGCGGATCCCGTCGATAGCGCCCTTGACTCCCGAACCTAAATTGGCCTGTCCGGGAATGCGCGGTAACAGCAAGTGGACCGCGGCGGCGACTCCGAATGTCAGAGCCGAGATGAGGCCGTATGGCGTGCGCCAACCCAAGTGTTGGCCAATCCAAGCGCCCAGCGGCGTGCCCAGTACGGTGGCCATCGTGACCCCGCCCATCACAATCGCCATCGCCGCGCCTTGGCGGTTCGGCGCCGCTGTCGTGGCCGCGGTGGAAAAGGCGATCCCATAGAACAGGCCGCCGAAAGCCCCCGCCACGAAGCGCATCACGATCGCCAGGCTGTATACAGGCGCGATGACTCCCACAGCATTGGCCGCCATAAAGGCCAGCAGCGCGCCGACCAGCACCTTTCGCCGGTCATAGCGGCTCACGGCGCCCGCCAGCAGCGGGCCTCCCACCGCAATGCCTATCGCGAATGCTGAAACCAGCTGGCCGGCAGCCGCTACTGAGACACCAAGGTCTGCAGCAACGGCGGGCAGCGTTCCCATCATCAGAAATTCGGAGGTGCCCACAGCGAACGCCCCCGCCGCCAGAATCAATAGCTTGCGCCAGCCCAAGCTCTGGTCGGGCCCGACGGCGGGCGCAGATAGAGCTACGCCGTCTGGTTGATTCACTGTATCCATCATGAAAGCTCCTTTTGGTGGTCTGTAATTCAGCCGTTGCCGGGCACGTTAAGTGAAACGATGGTCGCAAGCGTCGTAGTCGACTCAGGGCGGCCCCGTAATCGGGGTTCGCCTGTGCCATCACGATCTTGCCGCCGGTACCGATGGCATAGCGCGCCGACAGCAGCATTCGCCAGAAGTGGCGCCGTTGTATTGCTACCGTCAGACGCCGCGGGGGCGATCACGGCCTTGGTCAGGTTCTCTCCCGCGCGGCAGGCGATACCGAGCCTGTCGGCCAGTGCGTTGCCCGCGTCGCTGAGCAGGTTGAAGCCCAGGCCGTAATCGCGAACGGACTTGAGGTTGTGAGTGACCGTCTGCGGCGAGAACGCAACCAGGGTCGCGCCGAGGTCCTCCAGTGCGGCGCGACGCTCTTCGAGCGCCTACAGCTCAATCGTGCAGTAAGGACATCAAGCGCCGCGCCAGAGGGTGATCACCAGCGGGCCGCCGGCTAGCAGGGACGCCAGTGACATGGGGACCTGCTCTGTTGACGGTGACATCGAGTGCGACGGCTTCAAGATGTTCAGACATCGAATGCTCCTGGCTGGGTTGGCAAGTTCGGGACCGGCTGGCGTCGTGGTAGCAACATTGCCGCAAACTAGAGTCAGTTGCGTAGGGGGCCAAACTGGATTAGGTTCATGCGCATTGCGAATGAAGGGTTTGCCATGCCGAAGACTCTGGACCGCCACGACTTGATGCAACTCTTCGTGCGCATCGTTGACACCCAGTCGATCTCTGCTGCGGGGCGCCTGATGGGCTTGTCCCAGCCGGCGGCCAGTCGCCGGTTGCGCATGCTCGAGGACATGCTGGGCGTACGGCTGCTCATGCGCACCACACAACAGCTCTCGCTGACCGAGGATGGCTGCATGTTCCTAGAAGATGCCCGGCGCATGCTGACCGATTGGCAGCGTAGTGCGGAGGCTCTGAAAGGGGAGCAGGGCGAATTGTCAGGCCCCATGAAACTGGCGGTCCCGTCGGCCCTGGGGCAGTCGCTGTTCGCGGATATTGCCTGTGACTTCCTGCGCCTACATCCGCGCGTTCGGCTTGACTGGCGTGTATGCGACGACCCGTGCGATCTGGCGACTGGGGGCTTTGATCTGTGGATACGGGTCGGGCCAGTACGGAACGAGTCTCTGGTCATGCGTACGCTGGGGAGCGTCGAAAGGCTGGTGGTATCAGTGCCTGGCCTAGGCGGGCTTGAGGATCCATGTACCGGTCCGGCTGAGCTGGACAGCCTTCCGGCGGTGTTGCTGTCGTCTTATGATGGGCGAGAGTTTACCTTGACCAGCCCCGGCGAAGAGGCACGCAAAGTCAAGCCGGTTGCGGCCTTCGCGACCGACAACCTGTTCGCGGCACTGCAAGCGACCACCCGTGGCATCGGCTATTCGCTGCTACCGCGCTGGCTGATTGCGGAGCATTTGCGACAGGGCAGCCTGATCGTCCAGTGTCCGCGCTGGCGACCGGAAAACCTGCGGTTGTGCATTGCGTTTCCGCAAGGACGCTTCCGTCCAAAACGCGTTAGCGCCTTTGTCGAATTCCTGCGCAGTGCTATCACCGAATCGTCGTTCGGCATCTATCTCACACCTGAGTAGGTAATAGCCCTGTGATCCGGATTCGTGAACAGGACGGCGAAGATGCCTCCAGACCGATGGCCTTTGCCGCTTTGATTCCGACGCGTGAAAGCCATCACGTGGGCGCCCTGGGATCGCGACAGTTTGATACCGATATACTCTCTGCTTGAAGCTAGTTAATTTTACTACGGGGTGTAGCTGCAATGGGTTGCGCATATGTTGTCGGTCATTTTTCAGTAAAAGACGAAAGGAAATGGGAAGCATATCGCGCCCAAGTTCCAGCCACTATAGATGCGTTTGGTGGAATGATCGTCTTCCGTGGGGAAAAGGTGCGCGACTTGGCGGGCGGGTGTTCAGAGGAAGGCGTTGTAGTGATTAAGTTTCCAGATATTGAAGCTCTGAATAACTGGAATGCGTCTGCGATGTATCAGGCGTTGATTCCACTTCGTCAAGAGGCGTCAGTTATGACGCTCACCGCCTATCAGGAATGAAGTTCATGTTGAGCGGGGTGTAATTAGTACTGATCTGCACGCTTCACTTCAACCACTCGGGTAAGTATGAGTCGCGTGCGAGTAACCTAAGCTGCTAATGGCGTGAGACACATGATGTATTGAGCTTCCAGAGTGTGTCAGATTTAAGACACGAGCTTGGCCAAGCGCAGGCTGGTCAGGCAGATTCCCACGCCGTTTATCACCGCGATCCGGGTCAAGGAGACCTCGTCGAGGGTGATTAGCCCCTCGACGTCGAGTTGCACTTCTTCACCGTCCTTCTCGAATCGTCACCGGAACAATCCGCCATTGGGAAGTCGCCCGCGAAGGCAGGGGCACGAGAGCAGGTCCTGCGGCACGTGGTGACAGCCCTGTCTTCCAAAAAGGAGGGGGATGCGGCAACCGCCATGGGGCGCATCTTGCCCAAGGGTATGGCAATCGCGTCACTGGGCACCAGATCCGCGCTGCGAACTCCCAGATCGAAGCCTGTCGCCACTACCTCGCTCGAGTTTGCCGACCGCATTGCTGATGGTGGTAGTCGACATGCCGAGATCAAGCGCCGCCGCTCGAAACGAGCCACACCGAACGATGGCGATAACTGCTTAAAGTTCGATTAGCGAATGGCGAGCCATTGTCCCGATTTCCGTAATACGTAATGCCGGTTTATCTGGCTTATCAGGAGAAAAGGCTATTGCTAACTTAGCCTCATCACGATCAAGGAGATGAACATGTCAATGAACCTACCCAAGCCAATCGCCGACTATGTCGAGGCAAACGCCCATCTCGATATCGACGGCATGATGAAGCCCTTCCTGCGCGACGCCGTCTTAATCGACAACGGCAAGCATTTCGAGGGGCAACCGGCAATCCGGCAACTGTTCGAAGAGGAAGTGATCCCGGTGAAGGCCATCTTCGTGCCCGATACTGTTCGGGAAGAAGGTGGGGATGTTATCGTCGAAGGTCCCGCGCATGGTGATTTTCCGGGCAGTCCGCTCCGCTTCACCTATCGCTTCACGCTTGTGAACGACGCCATCAAGACCCTGCAGATCACGGTATGAGCATCCAGGCAGATCCCAAAGAGTTCGCTGGCAAGCGCGTCCTCATTAGCGGCGGCACCAAGGGTCTGGGTCGCGCCACGGTTTAGCGCTTCCTCGCAGGCGGAGCCCGTGTTGTCACAGCTGCACGCATGATCAAGGACCCTACCGAGGGCGTTGAATATGTCCTGGCAGATTTGACCACTGCGCAGGGCAGCGAAGCGATAACTGTAGTGGTCAACTAATTCCGGACACCGGATTAAGTTTATTTCCTCGGCAATCGCCGCAGGTAACCCACCGTTGAACTGATGCGGTCGCTCCCAGTTGTAGCGCTGCATCAGAAACCTGCCGATGTCCTGCTGTGCCTGCGCAGCACTCATGTAGCCCACACTTGGCACCCACTCCGTTTTCAGGCTGCGGAACAAACGCTCCATAGGCGCATTGTCCAGCAATTACCTCTGCGGCTCATGCTTTGCTTGAAGCGGTAACGCCACAACCGCTGACGAAAAGCTCGGCTGCCATACTGGCTGCCGGCGGTTAGCTCAACGTTCTGAACTCAGCATCGATGGTTTCAGCTTCAACCCGCCATGCCTGGAAGAGCTGTTGACGCACCCGGCTTTCATCCAGATTGCTTTGCAGCTCTTGTCGGCGAGTATTGAGCTGAAGGTAGTCGGGGAAGAATTCTTCCTTGAAACGTTCAGCGTTCACCAGAGCGATGAAGTCCTGGCGCTGTTTTTCGAAGTTGTCGACCATCGTTGCAATGGTTTTCTTGAAGGCTTCTTCGCGTTTGTATTGCTCCCAGCTGTCCCACGCTTCGAGTGCCACACCCAGCAAAGCCAGGGCACCATTAGCGCCCTTGGCGAATTTCACTGCGCCCCAGGGTTTGAATTTCAGGTACTTGCCGATATCCATGCCAACCGTCTTGGCAATTGTCGAGATGCCATCTCGAGCGGCCAGTACCGTGGTGTTGTTGATGAGATTGCCCTTGAGCACGTGGTTGATGCCTTGTTTTCCGAGGGCTTTGACCGTCGTATTGAAGTGATTGACCTCACTGTCGAAGCCAACCTGCATCTTCTCGACCTCAAGCGTGATCGACTGGGTCTGGCGGCTGAACTCGTTTTGCAGCCGTGTAGCGAGGATGATGCCTTCGGCACCGACCTCTCGTTCGAAGAAATCGGTGAACGTTTCAAGGCTACAGCCTTTGGCCTGCAGGATCAGATCGGCGAAGTAGCGCGTGGCAAACTCGCGCAGGCTGATACGTGCTTCTTCGATCTGCTGACCGGTGCTTGCCAATTGCTTACCTAACCGACCATTGAGCTCGTCGAGCTTGCTGACTTCGAGGGAAACCTTGTGCTCGTTCTCGACAGCGATCGGCAGTTGGTTGTTGAGCACATCGCGAATTACGCTGGTGCGCATTTCATTGGCCAGCGCAGCGCTGCCACCATTGTGCTCGATCTTCGCTGTGGTCGCCGTCTGCAGCGTTGCGATATGCGACAGCGCCTTGAATTCTTCAAGGTTGGACAGCCAGTGCTCGGCCCCCAGGTCAAAGGGATTGGCAGCCACTGCAACTATCGAAAGATCGGCTGCTTCCTGATCGCTCAGACCAATCTGTTCGCGAAGCCTGCCCGTGACGTTATCGCGCTTGATCTGCAGATTGGACTGATAGTCCTGTTCGTCTTCAACATCAGCCACCTCATCGAAGCGACTGAGCACGAACACCGTGCGCGGCAGCAGACCCAAGGTGCGGAACAACCAGGTCAGATCTTCCTTATGGCTTTCCTTGATCGGGTTGGTCGAGTTCATCACGTACAGCACCAGGTGAGATTCGCTCACGTACTTCTTGGTGATGTCCTTGTACTTCTCGATGGCATGGGTTTCGGCGTTTTCCTGCTCTTTGAAACCGAACAGGCCCGGGGTGTCGATCAGTACGAAATCATCATCGACCTCGTAGATTTTCACCTCGTTAGAGGACTCTGCATGACTGATCTTCATACTGGATTTATCCAGCTTCTCCATCCAGGCTGCTGCAATCGATGTCTTGCCCTCGGAGAAGCCGCCGATCAGTGCGACCTTGAGTTTTTCACCGGATACGCTGTTGATGGCGTTCCTCAACTTGCTGCTCAGGGCCCCGTCGATTGGCACACCGGCCTGTGCACCCTGATCGAGAAAACCTTGCAACCGTTCGAGCAGCGACAGTGCGTCGGCCTGTTGGGCCTTGAATGTCTTGAGGGTATTTTTCATTACAGTTTTCCTGCGATTTCGATTTGGCGGGAGAGCACTTTCAGGCGTTTGGTGGAGCGCGCCAGCGTTTCAACCTGGCTGGAAGCTTGCTTGGCAGGCGCTTCCAGCGCCCGATCAAGTTGCTCGATCGTCTTCTGCATTTCGTTCAGTGCGCTTTCCAGATTTTCACGTAGCGCACTGCGCAGTTGTTCGGTAGCGCTGAGCAGGTTTTTATCGGTTGCCTGGCGTTGCTGAGATTTCTTGAAGTCGGAATCGAATGCGCCCCAGATCGCTTTGCCAACCGAGATCAAAGCGGTCAGTACCGAAGCCCCCACGAACCACAGGCTGGCACCGCCGGTGAAGGGGGCTGCTGCGATTCCCAGAAGGCTGGCGATCAGTCCGGCAACCTTGATGCCATTGTCGATTTTGATATTGAGTTTGAACGGCTGATTGAACTTCATGCTGCCGAGCTTTCCATAGCTCGCGGTCAGTTCCTGAGCATGCTTTTCGAATCGCTTGAGAATATCTTCGGCAGCCTTCTGGAAGGTGCTCACTTCAACGTTGATGACCTTGGGTAACTGCTTGCCCAACGCGTGTTGCTGTTCCTCAAGCTGTTCGCTCAGGGCTGCCTTGAAGGCATCGTTGCTGATGTCTCCTTCGATCTTCGCATAGACGCTGTTTCGCACCTTGCTGGCGAAGCTGTGGATCAAGGTCTCGCCTGATGATTCAAGGCGCTTCTTCAGCGCACTGAAGCTGCTGTTCAACTGACTCTTGGCGCTTTGCTCTTCTTCGTTGAGCTTGGCCGCCAGCGCCGAAAGCGTTTGTTGAACACCTGAGAGCGTGCCGGTGGTGTCGGTGAGTGCTTCATTAGCCTTATTGAAGTTGGCCCGAATGATCTTGGACTGGCCGTCACGGATCAATTTCTCGTCGAGCAACTGCAGGAAGCCTCGCAGGCGAGACTTCTCCAGGAGTTCGTCGGCACCAAAGTCCGCGAGCACCTTGGCCCGACGATTGGCGTTCGATGAACCCGGCGCGAAGTGATGGGTCGAGGCAAGGAATGCTGGCAATGCGGTCAGCGCGAACACCTCCCGGTAGTGTTTGCCAAGCTGGTCGGCCATCTTCTGATCCAAGCCAGCAAGACTCGTGTTTTCGTCTTCGGAAACCAGTGGTCGGCCGTTCAGGGAGTTCTTGGGGCTGGTGATCTTCTTGTTGAAGATTGTCCAGACTTCGGTTTGTGCAGAGAGATGCTTCTTGATCTTCTCCAGTGTGCCCAAGTTCTGCCCATCGCCCGTCTGCGGAGGTGCTGCCTGGTTGGTGACGTAGAATACGGCGTGAGCAATTTGTACGGCGCGCTCGATTTCCTCCACTACCAACCCTTCCTTGCCTTCGATACCCGGTACATCCAGCAAGGCGAAGGGGTGGCCGTCCAGTTCGAGGTCATAACGCTGTGTTTTGCGCGTGAAGTCGGCACTACCGTCACCGATGATCTGCCCGTCGGCATGGACCTTCAGCTCGGTCACCAGTTGCACCAACTGAGTTTCAACTTCCAGGCGCTGTTGTACGAGCGTCCGTTGCTGCTCAGTAGTCGCTGCCTGTTGAGCGGTAAGCGCCGTACAAGCATCGTCGCGTGCACGGGTGACTTCGGCTAACTTCTGCTCGAGTTCAGTGCGGGCGTGCTCGGCTTTCTGCCGTTCGGTTTCCAGTGTCACCGCAGCGCTTTCGCGTGCTGCCGTGGCGGTGGCCAACCGGGCAGTGGCATCGTTGAGCTGTAGTTCTTCCGGCATTTTTCTGAACAGGTTCAGCAGCCTCTGCCAGAGCGAAGCCGTGCTTTTACGTTCGGCGAGAAGGCTGTGCAAACGGGTAACGGCAGCTAGAGCATCTTTGTGTGCGTGCTCGTGTTGCTGGAGCGTGTTGTCCAACCTCTGTGTCAGCTCGCTGGACTGGGCATTGGCCCGATCCAACGCTTCGCGAGCCTGCTGGTAGGGTTGCTCGTACTGCTGCACTGCGGCGGTCAACTGCCGCGTGAGTTCATCAAGTCGCGCTTCGGTCTCCTCAATGCTTTGTTGCAAGCGCTGGAGGTTTTCTTCAGTCAGTTCGTACTGTTCGTGCAGCTTGCGGAAGGCCTCCTGGCTCGCCCGCTTGCCTGGCTCCTGCAGCAGAATCCGCAACGTCTCGATGAGTGTCGACTTGCCTGCCCCGGTTTCACCATAGAAGGCGATGGTGAAGGTGTTCCACTCGGCGTTCTTCTCCAGTTCCGCCAACCGATCGAACAGCGCGGTACGATGTTCGGTGAGCCGCCGCAGCGCTTCCTTCCTGGCCAGGTTCAAGGCTTCGTCGTCCGAAGAGTGCCTCAGCTCCCCGATAATGAGGGCCAACTCATCGTTGATTTGCTGGTAAACCTCGCGGGGGCTGTTCAGTTCGAGAGTCATGTAGGGTTCTTCGGTGGGTTTTTCGGGCGCCTGGGTTGGCGGGAAAGCATCAGCATGAACGAGGGGTGGCTCAGGAGCGTTCGGCGTAATTGCTTTGAAGCGTGTTTCGGTCAACACCTGGGGGAGTCGCTCCCAGTAATCTGTGTGACCGAAGTCGTTCATTTCGACGCTTTCGAAGTGCTCGACCACATTGCGTCCCAGGCAGGTTTCGCCCCAATTGAGCAGCAACGTCCGGTCTGTCTTGGAATACGCGTTGATCATCCTGCCTTGCAGGAGCTTGCGCATCTGACTCGCTTCAATCGCTGAGACCTCGACTGCCGCAGCCATCAGCAGTACATCGTTGATTGCCAACTGGTGCCTTTTGGAGAAGCTTTTCAGACTGCTGACGACCACCCGACCGCCAAGAGAGTGGCCGATCAGATTGATGGTTTCTACCTGAGGGTGTTTGGTGCGCAGGTACTCTTTCAGTTGATCGAGCAGCACAACACCCATGCTCTCTGCACGAGCGCGGGCATCGCTGAAGTTCTTCAGACGGTCTTTGACCACGGCCCCCACCAATCCCAAGGAAGGACCGAAGCCCCCGGTAGCGCCGACCGGTACGAAGTTAAGGCTGCCCGCACCCAG
>Ga0308166_1004133_pt1 | contig 11807 bp, 10 predicted proteins | sample PhyCR2_2_FD_202137 | JGI IMG/M metagenome (GOLD analysis project Ga0308166, IMG submission 202137) | Phyllosphere microbial communities from UC Gill Tract Community Farm, Albany, California, United States - DLSLCC.R2 | ecosystem: Host-associated > Plants > Phyllosphere > Unclassified | place... | reverse complement strand
TGGCGTAAGCGCCAGTACGCCGCGAAACTGCTTCCACTCCTTGCCCGCCCACTGGGCCGATTTTGCCAGTGTTTTGGTCGGCCCCATGCCGATACCGACGGTGAGACCCGTTGTGGTAAACACATGCGCACGCAGGCGACGGCCAAAAGTTTCGAAGTCCTCACAGCCGTCAATACCGGTGAGATCCAGAAACATCTCATAAATGCTGTACTGCTCGACGCGTGGCGTTATCTCCTCAAGCGCGGTCATTACTCTCTGGCTGAGGCTGTGATTTATGTGGAATGGAAATTCTAGCGCAATTTAGCTGCATAACTGTGTGTGATATGACGTTCTAATGCAGCTTTAACATGCTTTTCTGGTGCTATGAACATACAGAAGTTAGAAGGGGAAAGATAAGGGCGCTTATACGATAAAATGCAGAAGTGTCGAATCAGATATTTAATATTGATTACCAACGGATAATTTCTTAAACGGCGCATTAAGTAATAATGGAACTAATTATCATCTTGTTTTATATGAAATTATGAATGAGCTAAGGTTGTTTTAATCTTGAAGGAACAAAATAGCCTTAATTCCTTTGCTCATGGTGAAATCATGAAAAACAAAATTTTGGCATTACTCCCGCATGACTATGCGCCCTTTTTTCGGGCTCTTCACATTACTGTAGCCCTGCTGATTCTGTCCCAGATTGTCAATTCCAACCTGACTGAACGTGAGGCGCTGAGTGAGCAAAGCTTTGTCTCACTGGTCACCTGGTTCCATATCATTTCTGGTTTTTTGTTGATTGTTCTCGGTGTAACTTTGCTGGTATGGATGCTGACGCAACGCGGTTTCAGATGGTACTTTGCCTGGGTGACTTTAGATTTAAGCGGTATTAAAACCGATCTGTTACAGCTGGCCCGGTTGAAACTGCCCGAAGCCGCCAAAGGGGGGATCGCTGCGACAATTCAGGGCCTTGGTGTTATCTCTCTACTTCTGGTTGCTGTCTCTGGCGGCATGTGGTTCATGGCCAATAGTCTACTGGGGTTGCCCGCCGAGACGGCCAGATACTATCTCCACTGGCACAAATTTCTGACAACGTTTATTGAAATTTATTTTTACGCACACGGAGCCATGGGACTGCTACATATGCTTCTCAGTTGGGAGGATTAATTCAAGTCTTCTTGTTTTAACCTGACTTTTTATCATTACATATCAGATGATTAACGTTACTGAGAAATACAGATAAAGTATTGAATTCCTGTCAGTGTAACCATTCTTGAAGAGCCAATCATGGGCCATGATGAATCTCATAAGATTTCCCGTTCCAGTGTTCTCCGTGCTGCTGTTATGGGGGCTAACGACGGTATTGTATCGACTGCCAGCATTCTGACTGGCGTCGTCGCGGGCGGTGGCAGCCACAATAGTGTTTTACTGGCTGGTATTGCAGGTGTTGTGGCTGGTGCGATGTCAATGGCTACAGGTGAGTATGTTTCAGTTTCGTCCCAGGCCGATACCGAAAGGGCTGCGCTTACTGAGGAGCAGAGGGAACTGGATCAAAATTTCACGGGTGAAATGCACGAACTTACGGCCATTTATGTTCACCGGGGTCTCAATCCGGATCTTGCCCGGCAGGTAGCGGTGGCATTGATGAAACACGATGCGCTCAATGCTCATGCCCGCGATGAACTTGGAATAACTGAATTCAGCACCGCCAGACCTTTAATGGCGGCACTGTTTTCTGCGGGAAGTTTTATGGTCGGCGCGCTTCTGCCACTGAGTTCCGTCATACTTATTTCTGGTCCAGTAAGCATTATGCGCATTGTCATTACAGCAATGCTTTCTCTTGTATTACTGGGAGCCCTGTCTGCGAAAGCGGGTGGGGCACCTGTTTTTCGCAGTGTAATCCGTGTGAGTTTCTGGAGCAGCCTGGCGATGACTGCATCTGGTTTAACGGGGAGTCTGTTCAGCCATTTTACATGAGGATGACAGTGTCTGTCATTTAATCAAACGACCGCCAAACGTATCGATTATCACTTCACCATCCTCTTTTGTGAACGGGCCCTGTTGCGGGTCTGGCAGGATGTCCAGGACTACCTCTGAAGGGCGGCAAAGCTTCGTTCCCAGCGGCGTGACCACTATAGGGCGATTAATCAGGATCGGGTGAGCCAGCATGGCGTCCAGCAGCTGTTCATCAGAGAAACTGTCGCTGGCGAGGCCCAGCTGTTCATACGGGTCAGTATTTTTACGCAGCAGCGCCCGTACACCGGTACCCATCGCTTCAATCAGCGCTTCAAGCGTTTCACGCGTCGGCGGGGTTTCCAGGTAATGGATCACGACGGGTTCTGCACCGCTGTTGCGGATCAGCGCCAGCGTATTACGCGAAGTGCCGCAGGCGGGATTGTGATAAATGGTAATGTCAGACATGGTAAAACCTCGTTTAAGGGGGGCCGTATGCGCCGCCCCGGATTATCGTCAGATCGATACACGCAGCGCGAGCGCGGCAAGCGTAACGGTCAGCACCGGCAGCGTCATAACGATGCCGACCCGGAAGTAGTAACCCCAGCTGATACGGATGTTTTTCTGTGACAGCACGTGCAGCCACAGGAGTGTTGCCAGGCTGCCAATTGGCGTGATTTTTGGCCCAAGATCGCAGCCGATAATGTTGGCGTAAATCATGGCCTCACGCACGATACCCTGTGCCGAACTGGCATCAATGGAAAGCGCACCAATCAGCACCGTGGGCATGTTGTTCATGACGGATGAGAGGAGGGCGGTGAGATACCCGGTTCCCATCGCCGCCGCCCAGACGCCCGAAGCGGAGAAATCGTTGAGCAGCGTGGTCAGATACTCCGTCAGACCTGCATTACGCAGCCCGTAGACCACCAGGTACATGCCCAGTGAAAACACCACTATCTGCCAGGGCGCATTGCGCAGTACCTTGCGGGTATCAATCACGTGGCCGCGCCGCGCGACCAGCCAGAGGATCAGTGCGCCGACAGCCGCGACCAGGCTCACCGGCACGCCAAGCGGTTCCAGCGCAAAGAAGCCAGCCAGCAGCAAAATGAGTACCACCCACCCGGTGCGAAACGTGCTGATATCACGTATGGCGTCGCGTGGCGATTTGACCTTCGCCTCGTCATACTTTGCCGGGATTTCCTTTCGGAAAAACAGGTGCAGCACAACGAGTGTCGCCAGCACTGAAGCAACGTTGACCGGCACCATAACCGACGCGTAATCACTGAATCCCAGATGGAAGAAGTCCGCCGAAACAATATTGACCAAGTTGGACACGATAAGCGGCAGGCTGGACGTATCTGCGATAAAACCTGCAGCCATGACGAACGCCAGGGTCGCACCCCGGCTGAATCCGAGCGCCAGCAGCATGGCAACCACTATCGGCGTCAGTATCAGCGCCGCCCCATCATTCGCAAACAGCGCTGCCACCGCCGCGCCCAGCAGCACGATATACGTGAACAGCAGCTTTCCGCTGCCGCCACCCCAGCGCGCTACGTGCAGCGCTGCCCACTCAAAAAATCCTGACTCATCCAGCAGCAGGCTGATGATGATCACCGCAATGAACGTGGCCGTGGCGTTCCAGACTATCTGCCAGACCACGGGAATATCCCCAATGTGTACCACGCCCGTAATCAACGCCACCGCGGCTCCGGCCACCGCGCTCCATCCGATGCTGAGCCCACGCGGCTGCCAGATGACGAACACCAGGGTGAGAATAAAAATTGCGCCTGCCAGCAGCATGCTGCCTCCTTTTTAATTAACTAACGCCAGATATATTCGGATAAACGAATATATATGACTAAAATTTTTTACAGACAGACAGCCCTGCCGTTAGTGGTTGCATGATCGAGCTGTGAATGATCCGCCAGGTCGCGGATTTCGTCACGCTGACTCAGCCACGCCTGCTCAATGACAGAGGCAGCCCAGGCTGGCATGTGTGGGGAGAGGCGATAGTGGATCCACTTGCCGTCGCGTCGATCGTTGAGTAATCCATTGGAACGCAACATTGCGAGGTGACGGGAAATTTTTGGCTGTGGAAGTTTCAGTGCGCCGGTGAGTTCACACACACAGAGCTCGCCCTTTTCCTTCAGTAGTAGCACCAGCGTCAGGCGCGTTTCATCCGAAAGATTTTTGAACAGTTGCAGTGGCGTCAGAGATAACATGTTGATTCCAGATCCAGAAAAGTTCAAAGGGTGTGAGGAAGAGAATAGAGCAAAAACACATCCGATAAAAGAAATGTGTTTCGAGCTACGGATATTACATGACGAATGACGAATTTGGCCTACACCGAGATACTGAATGCACAGTAAAGTTTGCAATGTCCGCTCGTGGCACGACGCAAGCCCTGATGCCCAAGGGCTGCTGAGAGCAATCGACGGAAGTTGGCAATTGCTGTAAGGCAGTTAACCGAATCCGGTAGGGAGTCTGTCAGGCGCTTTGATACTCCCGGCTTAAACCCGGGAGCGTAGCGTTACTTAATGTCGTCGGGCGTGTGGCCGACGACGATTTCAAGGCAGTTTCGCAGCACGTCTGGATGCACCAGATTGCTCCCGCTCTCAAGCTCATCTATCAGGACCAGAATTATGGCCCTGTTGGTCACACGCCCGTTTGCGGCCAGTAGTTTCCTGACGATGCGGCCAATGATTGCTGCCTCAGTCGCATACTGCTCATCCGGGCAGTTCAGGTATTCCTGAAGCGCCGACCTGATTTCATTCTGTGGCATTGTTTTTGCTCCTGCTTCGTCATGCGCGGTGCGCATACGGCAGTATGACAGGCGGTCAGACGACCATTATCTGATGCGTTCATGGCAGACCGGAAACGGCCGCGATGTACGTCAGTGTATCCCTGTGCGGCGTTGCCATAACGCGGTAACGACAGCTGTTACTGTACAGTACACCGCTGAGCCAGGAATTCACCGCCCTGTTGCTGTAAATCCATATAAGAGACAGAGGCGATGCAGGGCATCATTCGTTACGTGCGGCTAAAGTCGCATGGAGAATGTAACGGAAAAAATATATTATGCACGAAGTATCGTTGTTTAATTATTTTTACGGATTAGCATTTTTTTTTATGGGCTTAAACACATTAAATAAATTGTTGATTATCACTACCGAATTATCTGATTATGGCTTTGCGAGACATATATTTTCGGCAGTGTTGCTATTCTGATTTTATCCATGATACCTCTGCTTTCAGGTATGTCTCACTGACGACTATGCGTCAGCCATAAAAAAGTTAAGGAAACCTGTGCAAATTAAACACGTCGAAATCAGGCGCTATGTAACTGAGTTCCGTCAGTTAGCCGCCTCTTACCAGCAGGGGGGTAACCTCACAGAGACTAAAATCCTGATTGATGAGGCGATACGAGACGTTAACACCGGACTGAGCGGTGATCCGGCCTGCCGCCTTGCCATCTGGACAGCTCTGCAGCAGGAAGTCAGGCGCTATTATTCAAACATGTCCGATCCGCGATGGCTGGATGCAATGAATCACGTCCTTTACCGGATAGGTTCACGGCGACAGACAGCATTAAAATCCAAGAAAAAACCAAAGCATTATCCCGAATTTAATAAATGAATGTGAATGTGAATGTGAATGGGAATGATTGCCGTTCCTTTTAATAATAATCCTAACCGTAATTTGACTTAATATGAAGGGCAGGATTTATTTTCCGGTCAGATCATACTTTTGGAAATAATTAGTGGTGATATTTTCAATCAATAATTATGATGATGTCAGGAACAATGCTGGTTCCGTATTGATGGTGCAGATTATACCGCCCGGCGCAACTGTCGGGCTTTTTTACGCCTGGCCGGAACCAACACGCTGAAAATGTGCCTTAAATAAGGCAATTATTCCCTGTAACTAACTTAGCCCGCCACATTCGGGTATTTTTTACTCCCGCCTTGCCGATTCGGAATACTCTCCTAAACTGTGATCCACCTCATACCTTGTATGGGGCGCTATACACAGTACGTTAGGTATGAGAGAACCTTCCCTTTTGAACTCTGCCCGCCCCGTGCGGGATTTTTTTGCACTTCGGGTTTACCGGAATTTTACTAAATTTCCCCGTCTCGCTGTGCCTCGTCCACTCCTGGCAAAAAGCGGTCCCATTTATCTTTCGGGCTTAACGGACAATCTTTTAAGTGCCAGATCTATTTTTTCGGCATCATTCTCTACAATCGCTTTTTCATCGGCGGTGAGAGGGACTTCTTCAAGGTAGCGTTTTACTGAGGCTTTACTTTCCAGTATCAGCCCGCGCGCGCTGTCTTTGAGCAGGTTAAAATCGCAGCCGATGCAGGCCATCCGGTGCTGACAGCTGCTCCAGAACGGATTTGTGCAGTAGGAATCGCCCAAATCATAGTACGTCGCGGGCCCGGTCAGGCTGGCGGCTTCCGGATCGTGGTCAATCAGTACGCTGATCATGTGTGCGACCCTGTCTGCTTTGACAAACGAGGCTGCCAGCTGAGTCGGGCGGATGCGGAGATAGTGCATGGTGGACTGAGGCGTTGAATGTCCGGTCCACTGCATCAGTTCGTACAGCGACATCCCCTGCGGAACGCTCGCCAGCGCGGTCACTGCGGAGGCCCGCCCCCGGTGGCTGGTGATTGTGCCACCGCTGTCCTCTGTGGGGACGCCGGCTCTTGCACACAGCATCGGTATCAGCGTGCGGTTCATGATAGCGCTGCCGGCGGGCTTCCCCCTGTACTGAAACAGAAGCCGGACTTTCTCCCCGGTCCGCTCATCAGCCAGCATGGCCTGTTCTGTCGGACGTTCGGCCAGCCAGATGTCGACGTATTTTTTCACCACGGCCGCCACGGGCTTTACATAGGCTTTTGAGGTTTTTCCGGCGGGAATATGCAGGTAGCACAGGGTTCCGGCAGGAATGACGCTGCCATCCTCTTTCACTATTTCATCTGCCTGCGGCGCGATACACCCTGTGGTCAGGCGGAGCAGCTCGTTTTTCCGCAGCCCTGCATGGGTCCAGATAACGGCCATCGCCTGCAGCATGGCCAGCGGATAATGTATTTCAGTGAGCAGGTCTTCCTGGCGCAGATTCAGGCTGGCCCAGATGAGCTTCAGCCAGACCGGATCGTCGATAACCCGTGGATTGACGCCGCGACGGAACAGGGGTGTGTCCGGTGTGGAAAGATGACGGGCAGGGCTGAAGCGAAGCCGGCCCCAGCCCCAGTTTTCATAGTCGATCATGAAACGGCGAAGCGAATAGATCACACCCGCGCGGGAGTGGGGCATCATGGGTTCGCCGGACCGCATCGATTTGCGTGTGCCTCTTTCCGTGCCCAGCTGAAGCTCATCCACGTTCATCCGGCCCACCGCCGCAATAAAGCTGGCGCAGATTTCCATCGTCCAGTCTGCCGGTTCCCGCACCTGCGGATGCTCCCTTGCCAGCCAGAGTCCGCAGCGCAGAATAAAGCTGTACTGGCTTTCCCGGGTGCGCGGTCTCAGCACAGACGTTTCCCGCCAGCGCCGGCACCAGTGCACCCAGGCGGGATCGATTCCTTCGACCGGCTTTTCATACCATTTCGTATAGTTTCGCATCCTCATCGGGGCGCTGATGATGCCCAGCGCAGCCAGCCCGTGTGAGACCCGGCCGACGTAACGGGATGTCGCGTTATCGATGCTGTTCTGTGCCTGCCAGAGCAGTTCGGTCGTAAACGTCTCAAGCCGGGGATCCCTGTTCATTATCATCAGGATTGCCAGTACGCCGGATGTGTGCTGTTTCTGGCTTCCCGCGGCATAACCCAGTGATGTCAGCGTATCGGTCAGCCGGTGCAGCTCCTGATAATAAAAAGCCTGACCGAAGATGGCGCAGGCATAGAGGGCGGGTTTGCGGATATCAGGGAGGCTGAGCGTGTCATACAAGTCTCCCAGGTGCCAGGCAAAGGCGGCCATCAGAGGACGACCCTCCCTGATCTCTCGGCAGAGCGTCTGCCAGCGTTCCTGTGGCCAGCACCAGCAGGGAGTGCCGGATAAATGCATTTCGCGCAGCAGTCTCGCTATCACCAGCCCGGCGATTTTGCTGCTGCATCCGCTTGCGGCGGCAATATCTGTCAGCGGCCTGATAAAATCAGGTCCGGGATTCATCCGTAATATGCCGGACCGACTGTGAGAGCTTGCCAGCGCCGTCCGTTCATCGGGAGTCAGTGACGTTTCAAGCCGGTATTCAGCAATGCTGAAGGCACGCCAGCTGATTCCGGTCGGTGTGCTTGTGCTCATGTTAATTCTCCTGGCTGAAAATGAGGTTCGCCATTCTGATATCTGCCGTTTCTACCGCGCCCGCCATCCTGGCGGCGAGATCCCGACCGGAAAGGTGGATGTAAATCTGGGTAGTCCCCGGATCGCGGTGTCCCGCATAGGTAGCCAGCTCGTGCAGCTTCCAGCCCGCACGGGCGAGATGCGTGAGGCGAAGGTGGCGGAAGGTATGCGTTGATATGTCCGGCAGCCCTGACAACAGTGCCCAGTTCCGTACCGTTTTACTCCAGGTCCAGAAGGAAAGCGGCGCGCCCTGATTGCGATCGGACGCAGAGCGGAACAGGGCACCTCTGGCGATCCCTTCCCGCTTCATCTGCAAAAGATGGGCCGCCAGTACGGGTGCCACGGCCGGGCTGTAGCAGACGATACGTTCCCGCCGGCTCTTGGTGGTTTCAGCCCGGATACGGATAAGCCGGTGCGCAAAGTCAAGGTCGTCAACACGCAAGGCGGTAATTTCAGATCGCCGCAGCGCGCCGTAATAGGTTAATGCCAGCATCAGGCGATCACGAAGCGGGGATGAGGCAGCATGAAAAAGAAAAGCCTGCCACTGCGCATCGTCAGGGATCCGTGGCAGTTTTACGACGCGGGGAACCAGCCCTCTGCCGGAACTCAGCATGCCAGGCGTGCCGGAACGGGGCAGCGGATTCACCAGACAGAGACCCTGGTACATCAGAAAGTCATACCAGAGGCGGACCGCCGACAGGCGCAGCTGGAGCGTGGCGCTGGCCACGGGAGAGGGCATACCGGGTAACTGAGGGCTGATGTAGGCGGCCAGATCTTCAAACCGGGCATTTTCAGGTTCAATGCTGTTCTGGCTGCAGAACGCAAAATAATGACGGAGGGCATTGCGGTAGGCGGTGAGCGTAGCCTGCGCCCGGCCCAGATCGGATAACAGCTTCAGCCAGCGCTCAGCCAGCAACAGGCTGTGTTCATTCGGTGAAATCAGCATTGTGTTTACCTCTGACAGCAGCTTCGCTGCTCAAAGTTTACTCAATCAATGTTGCATTCCACTTAACTTACTAAAGCGCGTAATTGGAGCTGAACACGTGCACCTTTTCCGGATAATCCTGTGTTTTTACCTGAAACCATGGCGCACCCATTTTGATGCCAAGCGCTTTTGCGCCAGCGGAGCGTGCAATGACGCATCCGTCGTTGTATCTGAATGAAACTAACAATTAGTCATTAATAACTTATTTATTTTAATAGGAATTTAACTACTAACTTTTACTATGTGTTTTGTATCGGTGGCTTACTTAAGTTAGCGGCTAGCGTGTTAAGTGCTATGGCTGTCGCTGGGAGTTATATTGCCCCTGGCGTTAGCAGTAAGCTGCAGACGCCGGGACTTAACGTCGCAAGCGCCGTAAAGCCCGTTCACCGTAGTTAAACGGGTTTACCCTAGCTGATTTTTTGCTGGGGGTTGGTTTAAGCCGTTCAGAGGAAGGTATGGTTCGGCAGCGATGTATATGCCTGTGACCGGCTACGCCGGGCGCGCTGTGCTGTTTAATATCAGTGTCACTCTCAGCGGCATTCAGGGCTGGCTGCGCACTGCTCGCCAGACTCGATCGCCTCAAGCAGGCAGGCTCAATCGGACTGAATGTCCGCTTTGTGCTGTGAGTTCAACCGATGGATGCAACACAAAGCGGGTCACTGACTTTAGAGTGTTAAATAGAGACATACCTGTAAGTCAAAAATTTACCGATAATAAACTTGCATATATCATCTCTTGTAAAGGGTTCACCTACTGGATGTGTGTTCGCAAAGTAATTAATACATTTTACTGGTTATCACCCATTCTCACTTAACATGGTTTTGGATTGCTGCCTTTAGGTTAAGGAAAAGTTACAAAACCCTGTGTAAGTCGGGACAGGAATGAGTGTCTGACCTTATCAGGATAAGAAACACTGGTGTTTAATAAAAAAGAAGAACCTTGTTATTTATATTCTTCTTCTGAGAAAGTTTATTGATTTATGTTTACAATTCATATTTTCAGGATTATCATTCAAAACATGTATTTTAAATGCAACTTATACATGTGAGCCTCCAAATGATTACTCCGCAACAGAAAGAACTTGTTAAAGCCACCGTCCCGGTTCTCAAAGAAAATGGCGTTGCGCTGACAGACTACTTTTATAAACGCATGCTGAAGAACAATCCCGGACTGAAAGAAACATTCAACATGGGACATCAGCGCAGTGGTGCTCAGGCCAAGGCGCTGGCCGGGGCGGTACTCGCCTATGCAGAGAATATTGATGACCCTTCCGTACTTGCTCCTGTTGTTGAGCTTATTTGCTATAAGCACGTCAGTCTCAATATTCAGGCTCCTGATTACGACATAGTGGGTGAGAATTTGCTGCATTCCATCAGCGAGGTGCTCAGCATCTCTATGGACGACAAGCTGATAGCAGCATGGGGTGCCGCCTATCAGCAGCTTGCTGACCTGTTCATTGCCACAGAGAAGTCACTTTACGAACACCAGGCCAAAACGCCAGGCAGCTGGCTGGGCTGGCGTGACTTTATCGTCGAGCGGAAAGTTAAAGAAAACAGTGAAATCACGTCATTCTACCTGGTACCAAAAGATAAAAAATCCCTCCCTGATTACAAACCAGGCCAGTACATTACCGTACGCGTAACCGTCCCTGAGCTCGGTATAAAGCAGCCACGTCAGTACAGCCTTTCAGACAGTCCTGGTGGTAAATACCTGCGCATTTCTGTGAAGCGAGAAGACTCACGTACTGAAAATCAAAATCCGGGCTACGTCTCTTCCACGCTGCACAATGTCATTGGTGAAGGTGACACTATTGAGGTCAGCGCGCCGACCGGCAACTTCTTCCTCGTCAATCCCGATCGCAATAATGTGCTCATCAGCGCGGGTATTGGTCTGACACCAATGATCGCCATGCTTAATCAGCTTCTGACTGATAAAAGCCGCCCTGACGGTAGGCCTTCACTGTGGGACAAGCTGAAAGCCCCGTTCCTTCATGATGACGAGCATAAAAAGCAGATCACCTTTATACATGCAGCACGCAGCCCGGATGTCCATGCCATGCGCAGAGAGGTCAGCGAACTGGCAGACAAACACAGTAATCTTCACGTGTATGTGGCGTATGAGTTTGTTACGGATAATGACGTGCCCGGCGAAGATTATCAGATGCTGGGCCGGCTGAACCTGAAGGAAGTGCCTGCTCAGCTCCTGCCTCAGGATGCGGATTATTATCTGTGCGGGCCGGTTCCCTTCATGCAGCACCAGAATGCAGCCCTGCTGGCGCTTGGCATTCCGCAGGAGAGAATTCACAGCGAAGCATTCGGCACCGGCGGCGTGTCTCTGTAAATCTGTATCAGCTCCCCTGCGGGGGAGCATCAGGGAGGGAAATATGAAGCTAAGCCAGTTCACTGACATTGGCCTGCGTACGCTTATTTGATCTTACCCACGAATAGTGGACACACGACTAAGTGAGTAAACTCTTAACCAGAGGTGACTCATGACAAAACCAGCATCAACCAGTAAGAAGCCCCGCAAACAGTACACGCCTGAATTC
>Ga0308166_1004129_pt1 | contig 11814 bp, 9 predicted proteins | sample PhyCR2_2_FD_202137 | JGI IMG/M metagenome (GOLD analysis project Ga0308166, IMG submission 202137) | Phyllosphere microbial communities from UC Gill Tract Community Farm, Albany, California, United States - DLSLCC.R2 | ecosystem: Host-associated > Plants > Phyllosphere > Unclassified | place... | reverse complement strand
AACAGCACCGCCACACGTCGGCGCTCGCGATGCTGGGCGCGTCGCCCGACCCGGCCGAGCAGCTGGCCGCGTCGCGCCATTTCGTCGAACGCAAGGTGCACGCCGCGCCCGAGCAGCTGGCGCCTGCCGCCGGCTATGCGCACCGGCGCATCCGCATCGGTTACCTGTCGTCCGACCTGTGTTCGCATGCGGTGTCGATCCTGACGGCGGAGCTGTACGAACTGCACGACCGCGCGCGCGTCGAGGTGTACGCGTTCTCCTGGAGCCGCGAGGACAATTCGCCGCTGCGCGCGCGCGTGGTCGGCGCGATGGACCACTACATCCGCATCGACCGCATGACGGACGAGGAAGCGGCGCGCTGCATCCGCGCGCACGAGATCGACGTGCTCGTCGACCTGCACGGCCTCACGCTGGGCGCGCGTGCGGACATCCTCGGCTGGCGGCCCGCGCCGGTGCAGCTGACGTGGCTCGGCTTTCCGGGCCCGACGGCCATTCCCGGCATCGACTACGTGCTGGCCGACGACTTCGTGCTGCCGCCCGAGCTGGAACCGCATTTCACCGAAAAGCCGCTGCGCATGCCGCACACGTTCCAGATCAACGACCGCCGCCGCGCCATCGGCCCGACGCCCACGCGCATCGCCAGCGGCCTGCCGGACGACGCGTTCGTGTTCTGCTCCTTCAACAGCAACTTCAAGTTCACGCCCGACGTGTTCGACAGCTGGATGCGCATCCTGCACGGGGTGCCGGACAGCGTGCTGTGGATCGTGGCCGACAGCGAAGCCACCCGCGCCAACCTGGTGCGCGAGGCCGAAGCGCGCGGCGTGCCGGGCAGCCGCCTGCTGTTCGCGGCGCGCGTGGCGCCGGCCGACTATCTGGCGCGCTTCCGCGTGGCCGACCTGTTCCTCGACACAAACCCGTTCAACGCCGGCACGACGGCCAGCGACGCCCTGTGGGCCGGCCTGCCCGTGCTGACGTGGTCCGGCCGCACGTTCTGCGCACGCATGGCCGGCAGCCTGCTGCGCGCGGTCGGCCTGCCCGAACTCGTCACGCATACGCTGGACGAGTACGAGGCGCTGGCCATTGCCCTCGGCAACGACCGCGCGCGCATGGCCGCGCTGCGCGAGCGCCTGGCGGCCAACCGCGATGCGAGCCCGCTGTTCGACACGCCGCGCTTCGTGCGCGACTACGAAGACCTGCTGGCGACCGTCGTCAGGCGCCCGGCCGGCGTGGAACCGCTTGAGGAACCGGCGCCGGCGCGTCCGCAGGACGTGCCGGCGCCCGCGCAGCTGACCTTGCAGCAGGACAGCATGCTGAGCCTGCTACGCCCGGGCATGCACAGCCTCGCCGAAGTGGGCGGTGCGACGCTGGCCCAGGCCTGGCGCGCGCGCATGCCGAAGTCGCATTACATCGCGGTCGGCGCGGACGGCACCGATACCGCCTTTGCGACGGCCCGCATCGAACGCGATGCGGAAGCGCTGACGGACGCCGACTGGCAGCAGCTCGCGAGCGCGCAGTGCTGGGTGTTCCCGGAAACGCTGGAACGGCTGCGCGACCCGTGGGCGTTCCTCGCGCGCCTGCGCCGCCAGGCGAACGGTCCCGTGGAACTGGTTGCATGCGTGGGCAATGGCCAGAACTGGCTGCTGCAGGCGCTGCTCGCGGGCGGCAACCTGCAGTACCAGACGGGCGGCATGCCCGACCGCCGCAACCTGCACCTGTTCACCCGCACGTCGCTCGCCGCACTGCTGGCCGAGTGCGGCTTTGCGCTCGTCGCGATGACCACCGTGAACGCGCACCAGCCGCCGCCCGCCGTGCTCGACGCGATCCGCGCGCTGGCCGCGGCCACGGGCGCCGACCCCGAGCTGGCCGTGCAGGATGCCCTGCCCTACCAATACCTGGTGCGCGCCATCGCCGCCCCTTGATGACTACCCTGGAGATCGCGAATGGCTGATTCCGCAACCAATAATCCTGCCGCCGCCGCGCCGCTGCCCGAGCAGGTCGGCGCCCTGCCGATCGAAGACCTGTTCAACGCGGCGCAGGGCGCGATCGACGCCGGGCGCCAGGACGAGGCCATCCGCCTGTACGCCGCGTGGCTGGAACGGTCCGATTCGCCGCTGCGCTATGCGGCGCGCTTCAACCTGGCGGTCAGCCTGGCCGCCACCGGTGACCTCGCCGGCGCGGAAAGCGAGTACCGGCGCGTGCTCGACGAGCAGCCGGGCTTCGCGCCCGCGCGCCAGAACCTGGCGGCGCTGCTGGATCACACGGGGCGCGCGGACGACGCGCAGATGGTGCGCCTGGCACCGGAGGTCGAGCAGATCCCCATCGTCACGGTGTCCTACAATTCTCCGGACCTGATCGCCGCGCTGCTGGCCAGCATCCGCCGCTTCTATCCGAACCCCGTGTACGTCATCGACGGCTCGCGGCCGGAGGTCGCCGCGCAGATCCGGCCGGTGGCCGAGCAGTATCCGAACGTGCGCTTCCTCCCGTTCGGCTACAACATCCACCACGGTCCCGGCATGACCTGGGCGATCCGCAACCTCGACCTGCACGGTCCGGTGCTCTTCCTCGATTCCGACGTCGAGGTGCTGCGCCGCGGCTTCCTCGAATCGCTGCGCGAAGCGCTCGCGCCCGGCCTGTACGGCGTCGGCAGCCTGCAGTACGTGAACGCGCTGGGCCAGCCTGTCGAGCAGGACGGCTACCTGTACCTGCACCCGGCCTGCATGCTGTGCGACATCGACGTGATGCGCCAGTGGCCGCTGCCGATCAAGCATGGCGCGCCGATGATGCCGTCGATGGTGGCCATGCACAATGCCGGCCGCGCCGACCTGATCCGCAACGTGCCGTGGGTGCAGAACGACTTCGGCCACAATCCCGACCGCATCTTCATCCGCCACGACTGGCAGGGCACCGTGATCCGCACGGGCGGCTACCATTACGACAAGCCGGTGGTGCCCCAGCCGATCGACGAGCAGCTGCTGGCGCTCGTGCCGACGACGGCCGTGAAGGTCGTCGAAGCCGGCTGCGGCGACGGCGCGTTCGCCAAGGCATATAAAGCCCGCAACCCGCTGTGCGACTACACCGGCATCGAACCGGATGCGGCACGGGCGGATGCCGCGCGCCCGCACTGCGACTACGTGTTCAACGAGCCGCTCGACGCGTTCGGGCCGGAACGCCAGGTCGCCACGTCCGGCGCCGACTGCTGGATCGTGCAGGATGCGCTCGGCCGGCTGGCCGATCCGCTTGCGTGGCTGACGCAGGTGCGCGCGCACATGGCGCCCGGCGCCACGCTGGTCCTGTCCGAGCCGAATGCCCAGTACTGGCGCCACCAGGTGCGCCTGAACCAGGGCCTGCCGCCCGAAGGCAATGCCCGTCCGTTCACCCGCATGACGCTGCTGCAGCTGCTGCAGCAGAGCGGCTTTGCCGTGACGGGCGGCGGCGGCCGCATCGCCGACGAGCCCGAACGCGAACGCTACCTGCCGGCGCTGCGCGCGCTGGCGGCGACGCACGAGGGCGACCCCGAAGCGCTGGTCCGCGACGCCCTGCCGCACCATTACGTGATCGTGGCCCGGACGGCATGAACATCCTCGTCCTCGGCGGCTCGAACTCGCTGCTCAAGAACGGTTATGTGCAGCACCTCGAGCAGGCGCTGGCCGCGCGCGGGCCGGTCACCGTGCGCCAGCTGTCGGTCGGCGCCACGAGTTCGCTCGCGGCGATCGGCCGCCTGTCCGAGACCGCCGGCGCCGACGTCGACGTGATCCTGTACGAATATTCGATCAACGACGCCGGCCATTTCGCCTGGCGTCGCGAAGGCGTCGGCTCGTGGCTCCTGTGCCTGCAACTGCTGCTCAAGACCGCCGCACGGCTGTATCCGGACGCCGTGTTCGTGCCGCTCGTGTTCGCAATGCGCCGCCACGCCCTGCCCGCCGTGCCCGATCCGTTCCATGCGGCGCAGGTCCAGTCGTTCGCGGCGCTCGGCCTGCCGACGATCGACGTGCGGCGCTGGTTGGCGGACCTGTTCCTGGACCAACCGCCGGCCTGGCTGTACGGCGACGAGGCACACTACGCCGCGCCGTACGCGACGGCGCTGATCGGCTGCGAGATCGCGCGCCGCCTGCCCGCACTGCTGGAGACGGCCGAACCCGTATCCGCCACATGGCGCCGCATGCAGGCGCTGACGCCGCACGGCGCGGTGGAAGCCATGTACGTGCCGGCCGCCGGCCTCGCGCAATTCGTCAGCGGCCCGGCCGCGCCGGAACAGGACGGCAACCGCCTCATGCAACTGAACTTCCTGCGCATGCGCGCCGGCAGCCGCCTGGCCATGCGTACCGAGATGTTCCCGCTGGCGCTGTACCTGAAATCGGACGCGGGGCACGCCAGCATCCGGCTGGCACTGGAAGGGAGCAGCCTGTCCGGCGCCGTCGTCACGGGCACGCGCCATGCCGACACCGCGACGCTACGCTTCATCTGCACCAACCTGCCGGTGCCACTGCTGTTCGGCGAAACGCTCGCCCTGCCCTTCGGTCCGACCGCGTTCGAGATCGCCGTGTCCCCGGCCGCCGGCGGCATGGCCGCAGCAGCCAACTTCGACTGCTTCGGCGCCGCGCCGGCGTCGTCCGACCAGCATTTCGACCTGTGCGGTATCCTGTTCGTGACGCGCGCCTAACCACTGTCCATATCCATGCACCTGCCCAAAGTCAGCATCGTCATCCCCTCGTACAAGGCCGAACATTTCGAGCAATGCCTGCGCTCGGCCATCGGCCAGACCTACCCGAACACCGAAATCCTCGTCAGTGACAACTGCCCGACCGAAGCGATCCGCGACATCTGCGCGGGCTTCCCCGGCGTGATCTATCAGCGCAACAGCGCGATCCGCGGCGCCAACGTGATCGCCTCGTTCTACAGCGGCAAGGGCGAGTTGATCAAGCCTCTGTTCGACGACGACATCCTGCATCCGTTCTGCATCGAGCGCATGGTCGCGGCGATGCAGTCCGGCGACGACGTGCAGCTGGTGTTTTCGGCCAGCCAGGTGATCGATGCGCGCAACATGCGGGTGGAAACGCGCCGTCCGTTCGAGGCCAGTGGCAGCATGACCGGTCTCGCCATGCAACGCGACATGACCCTCGGCATGCGCAACTTCGTCGGCGAATTCAGCACGATCATGTGCCGCCGCGACAAGCTGTGGGACATCGGCCCGAAGCAGCTGTTCGCGGTCGGCACGCACGACTGCACGGACGGCCTGGCCGACATCGCCGCCTACATCAATCTGGCGGCCGGCGGCTCGGTATTCTACATCGACGAAGAGCTCAGCTACTTCCGGCGCGACCCCGTGCTGCAGTCGAATTCGAACCCGGCGGCCAACCCGAATTTCGGCTACTGCTTCTCGGACTACATCGACCTCATCCCGGCCGCGCATGCCTGCGGCGCGATCACGACCGACGAACTGCTGGCCATGCAGGACCGCGTACGCGGCGTGTTCGAGTCGCTGCGCGGCGTGTTCCCGCAGATTCCGGTCTCGTACGAACGCTACCTGGCCTACATCCATACCCTGAAGGAGTAATACCATGTCCATGATGGAACAGTGCCGCATCATCGACCTGCCCAAGCATGCGGACCCGCGGGGCAACCTGTCCGTCGTCGAGGGGGGCATCCACATCCCGTTCGACATCGAACGCGTGTACTACCTGTACGACGTGCCGGGTGGTTCGTCCCGCGCCGGCCACGGCCATCTCGAGCTGCAACAGCTGATGATCGCCATGTCGGGCAGCTTCGACGTCATCGTCGACGACGGCTACGAACGCAAGAAATACCACCTGAACCGCTCATACCACGGGCTGTACATTCCGAAGATGATGTGGCGCGAAGTCGAAAACTTTTCGTCCGGTGCCGTCTGCCTCGTGATGGCATCCACCAAGTTCGACAAGTCCGACTACTATTACGACTACGACGACTTCGCAAAGACGGTGCGCAGTCACGACGCGAAAGGCACTCAAGCATGAACATCCCGTTCCTCGACCTGAAAGCGGTCAACCTCGCCCACGCCGACGACCTGCAGGCCGCGTTCAAGCGCGTACTGGAGTCGGGCTGGTACATCCTCGGCAAGGAAGTCGAGCAGTTCGAGCAACGTTTCGCCGCGTACTGCGAGGCGAAGCACGGCATTGGCGTGGCCAACGGCCTCGATGCGATCATGCTGGCGCTGAAGGGCTACGGCATCAAGGCAGGCGACGAAGTGATCGTGCCGTCGAACACCTTCATCGCGACGTGGCTCGCGGTCAGCCAATGCGGCGCGACGCCGGTGCCGGTGGAGCCGGCCGAGGCGACCTACAACCTCGATCCGGCGCTGGTGGAAGCCGCGATCACGCCGCGTACGCGCGCCATCGTCGCCGTGCACCTGTACGGCCAGCCGGCCGACATGGACCCGCTGCGCGCGCTGGCCGACAAGCATGGCCTGAAACTGGTGGAAGATGCCGCGCAAGCGCACGGCGCGCGCTACAAGGGCCGCCGCACGGGCAGCCTGGGCGACGCGGCGGCATTCAGCTTCTACCCCGGCAAGAACCTGGGTGCGCTGGGCGACGGCGGCGGCATCGTCACCGACGACGACGCACTGGCCGACATCGTGCGCACCTACCGCAACTACGGTTCGCAGAAGAAGTACCACAACCTGGTGCAGGGCTTCAATTCGCGCCTGGACGAACTGCAGGCCGCGTTCCTGTCGGCCAAGCTGGCGACGCTGGACGCCGACAACGCGACCCGCCGCGCCATCGCCGCCGAATACGACAGGTCGCTGGCCGGCATCGACGGTCTGGTGCTGCCGCACGTGCCCGAGTGGGCCGAACCGGTGTGGCACCTGTACGTCGTGCGCCATCCGCGCCGCGACGCTCTCGCGGCCAGACTGGCCGAAAGCGGCATCGGCACCATCGTCCACTATCCGGTGGCGCCGCACCTGCAGCAGGCTTATGCGGAACTGGGCTTCAAGGAAGGCGATTTCCCGATCGCCGAGGCGATCCACCGCGAGGTCCTGAGCCTGCCGATCGGCCCCACGATGACGACCGCGCAGGCGGCCGACGTCGCGCGCGCCGTGCGCGAGATCGCGGCCACGCTCTGAGCGCCGTCAGAGCGGCACGACGTCGATCGGCTGCGGCAGGAAGCGCGCGTAGCGCTTCTCCGCCTTACGGATCGCGTCGTGGTCGAGCTTGAAGTAATACGCGCTGTCGCTTTCCCCCGTGCGACGCGCGCCGAACAGCCGCTCGTGGAAGTTCCACACCGAGCGGTTGTCGCGGTTGACCTCGAAGTGCGAATCGCGAAAGCCCAGGTGGTCGAGCGCGTACTGGTAGATGATCAGCGCCGATTCCATCGCCACGTCCGGGGTGGCGCCGTCCTCGATGATCCAGCTGCCCCACTCGAAGCTGTCGCCCTGGGCGTTGTAGACACGCACGGTGCCGATGCGCTCGCCCGCCTCCCCGTTCTCGCCCTTGCGGCAGATGATGAAATAGGCCTGGCCGCTGCCCGCCTTGTAGCGCTCGATCCAGGCCACCTGCTTGGACACGTCGGCGTCGACCGGCGACAGATAAGCGCCCTTCTTCGGATCCAGGCGCAGGCCAAGGATGTATGCGGCGTCGCCGGTTTCCACCTCGCGCAGCACCAGCTTGTTGCCGACCAGGCGCGCGGCCGGACGGACGATCGGTTGATCAGTCATGTCGTTCCTTAATCAATGCTCACTTCGCGCGTGAACACGCGCAGCAGGTCGAAGCCGTCCCACACGGGGCCGAAATCGAGCGCGCGACCGAACGGCACCATGCGATCGATGCCTCCGATGGGGCCGGCCGCGACGAATTCGCGCAGTTCGTCGCGCGTGACGCCTGCATACGACAGCGTCTGCACCGTGCGGTTCAGGAGCGGACGCAGGTCGTCCAGCGACGCCAGCGCGCTTTCGAAGAACAGCCCGGCGCCGCAATGGTGCTCGACGTGCAGCGCGGGCTTGTCGAGCCACACGCGCGACAAATCGTTGGTGCGCGCCGGGCGGATGCTGCCGCCGTGCTCGATGGCGACGGCGTCCTGCGCCAGCAGCTTGTTCACATAGTCGATGTCGGCCAAGCGCTGGTGGCGCGCGGCGATGACGGCCTCCACGCGCGGCCAGAAATCGTCGGCGGCGGAGCGCGCCGCGGCATCGTCGCCCAGCCACAGCACGAGGCGCGGCGACGAGCAGGCCATCTGATCGAACCAGTAGGCATCGTTGTAGAAGGCGCCCGCGAGCGCGTCGCGTGCGCCGGCGTCCAGGTCCAGCCAGCGCTGCGCGTGCAGCAGCGCCAGCGAATACTTGTTGCTGAACGCGACCTCGGTGGCCGTCGGCGGCAGCGGGATCGCGCGCACGGCGCGCACGGTCGTATCGCCGCCCCAGACGATGCGCACGTCGCACGCGGCCGACAGGCGCGCGGTGACGGCATCGTCGGGCGCGTAGCGCAGCAGCAGCGCGCGCGCGGCGATGTCGACATGCTCCGGCTGCGCCAGCAGATCGGCGATGGCGCCGGACAGCGCATCGGCCTGCGCCGACGGCTTGCTGGACAGGCGCACGATGTTGCGGTTGCCGGCCAACAGCGACAGGAACCACGAGTACACGAAGATCGTGTCGACATTCGACGGCGCGATATGGAAGGCAGTGCCGCGCGGGACCAGCAGCGCGTCGCCCATGCGGCGCACGAGTTCCTGACGCAGGCGCTCCAGGTTGGCCTTGCGCATCCAGTAGCCCAGTGCCGTCAGTTCGGGGAACGCGCGCGCCTGCGGAGAACGCAGCAGGCGCGCCGACAGCGCGTCGACGAATGCCAGCGACTGCGGCGCGAACGGTGCCAGCGGCGCGACGCCGGCCAGCGCTTCCGGCGCCGGTGCGTTTTTCAACAGGGACTGGTAGCCGCTCATGCGCTCACCTTCGGCGCTTCGTGGGTGTCGCTGCAGCCGCGCACCTCGGCGCGCGGTACGCGGCCGTGGACCTTCAGGGTGTGTCCCATGCGGCCGCATGGACAGTCGTCTTCGCCAACGATTTCGCCCACGTCCTCGGTCAGGAGGCTGTGGCCTGGATAGCTGCGCGGCAGCACCGACAGCACCTGGATCAGGCCGCGCTGGCCCGGCGGCAGGACAGCCCAGGTTTGCGCATCGCGTACCAGCACGTCGGCAAACACCGGCGCGTGCAGGCGGCCATGCTCGCACTCCATGAAGATCGAGCCGACCTGCTCCACCATGCCGTAGAAGTTATGCACGCTGTTGATGTTCAGCGTATCGCGCAGCGCGGCCTTGAATTCGTCGTTGCCGACGGCTTCGTCCTGCAGCTTCTTCCAGCCGCCGCTGTGGATCAGCACGGCATCTTCGAAGCGCGGCGGGTCCGGCAGCGCACGCAACGCCTGCACGAAGTACTTCCAGACCATGAACGTGAAGCCGAACAGGAACACGCGCTGGCCGCGGTGGCGCTCGAGGAAGGCGCGGATCGCGTCGACGTCCGGCGTCATGTCCTCGTCCTTCAGCGCATACGTGTGGTCGCGCCCGAAGTTCGACAGGCCCAGGATGCCGGCGCCGCGGGCCGAGAACGACTGGCGGTTCTTGATCACGCCCGGGTGGTCGATCACCAGCATCGGCAGGCGCGCCTTGCCGAGAAACTGCTGCACGATCTTCACGAGCGCCTTCGTTTGCGCCATCGACGTCTCGCGGTCCAGGACGATGCGCGAGACCTGCTGGCCGGTCGTGCCGGACGACGTCAGCACCTTGAAAACCTGGTCCTGCGGCACGGAGGAAAGCTCATAGCGCTTGAACAGCTGCACCGGGATGAACGGCACGTCTTCCAGCGCGTACTCGCGTCCCGGCGCGTGGCCGTGCGCTTCCAGCAGACGCCGGTACGGCGCACAGTGTTCCATGTGGTGGCCGGTCAACCGGCTCAGTTCCGCGGCCAGCAGCGCGCGCTTTTCCGCCCGTGCCACGCCGTAGGGCGCCAGTTCGAAATAGGCGTCCAGCGATGATTCGCTCATGATGTCGTTCCTGTGTTCAGTACCGTTTCCAGCAATTCGGCGTAGCGCACCTTGCCGGCCGAGGACAGTGGAAAGCCGGCGACGCGCACGACGCGGATCGCCGAGTGATGCAGGCGGTAGGTGGCCGCCACGTCGGCGCCCAGCGACTGCGTGTCGGCCTGGTCGCCCTGGACGGCGACGACCAGCAGGTCGTCGCGGCCAGTCACGGCGACATCGTGGCCGCGTGCGCGCAACTGACCTTCCACTTCGTCGAGGCCGATGCGGTTGCCGAACACCTTGATGAAGCGCTTGCGCCGCCCGCGCACGTAGTAAAAGCCGTCGGCGTCGCGCTCGGCGAGGTCGCCGGTCAGCAGCACGCGGTGCTGGACGTCGCCCTCCGCCAGCGCGTCCGGTCCTTCGGCATAGCCCATCATCACGCTCGGGCCCGTAAAGCGCAGTTCCCCCACCACGCCTGGCGCATCGATCGTACTGCCGTCGTCGGCCACCAGGTCCAGCCGGCCGCCCGGAATCGCGATGCCGATCGAGCCCGGCTTGTCGAGCACGCGCTCGGGTGGCACGTAGGCCATGCGCGGCCCGGCCTCGGTCTGGCCGTACATCACGACGAAGCGCTGGCCGCGCGACTGCGCCAGCTGCCCGTAATACGCCACGTGGTCTTCGCCGAGGCGCCCCCCCGCCTGCGTCAGCGTGCGCAGCGACGGCAGCGCCATGCGCTCGAAGCGCAGCTGGCGCAGCAGCGTGAAGGTGGTCGGCACACCGGACAGGCTCGTCGCCTCGGCAGCCTTGAAGAAGTCCCAGAAACCCTTGGACGTCACGCCCTCATTGGTCAGGAGCAGCGCGGCGCCCTGGCGCAGATGGCTGTTCAGCACCGACATGCCGAACGAATAATGGATCGGCAGGGTCGTGATGGGACGTTCGTCCTGCGTGATGCCGAGGTAGTCGGCGATTGCCGCGGCATTGGCGTCCAGTGCGTCCAGTGTCAGCTTGACGAGCTTGGGCGCGCCCGTGCTGCCGGACGTCGACAGGAGCAGCGCAAGATCCGGATGCGTGGCCGGGCCGTCGCCGCCGCGCGCGATCCATTCGCCTGCCGCGCTCCAGACCCAGCCCACTCCATAGTGATCGTACAGCGCGGTGCGCAGTGCGGGTGCGAGCTGGCTGTCCGACAGCAGCACGGGATGGCCATTGCGCAGTGCGCCGAGGTAGCCGGCCACCGCGGCGACGCCGTTGTCGGCTTCCACCGCTACCAGCGTGCGCGCACGCGCAGGCGCGTCGGCGCGGGCAAACACGGCATCGGCGCGCGCCGCCAGTTCGCGGTAGGCGATGCGGCTGCCGTCCGCGAGCAGCAGCGCGAGCCGGTCGCCGTGGCGTTCGAGGTTGCGCGCGAAATTCATACGACCATGCCGCCGTCGACACCGAGCACCTGACCCGTCACGTAAGCACCCAGGTCGCTGGCCAGGAACAGCGCCGCGTTCGCGACGTCGGCCGGCGTGCCGATGCGGCCCAGCGCGATCGCGGCCTGGCTCTCGGCCAGCTTGTCGGCGCTGACGTTCGCGACGAGGTCAGTGTCGATCAGGCCTGGCGCGATCGCGTTGACACGGATGTTCTGCGGACCGAGTTCCTTCGCGAGCGACTTCGTGATGCCGACCAGCGCGGCCTTGCTGCCCGCGTACACGGATTGCCCGGCATTGCCCTGCACGCCCATGATCGACGTGATGTTGATGATGCTGCCCTGCTTGTTGCGGGCCATGAGCCGGCTCGCGTACTGGGCGCAGTACAGCGCGCCGTAGGTATTCGTCTGGAAGTTATGTTCGAT
>Ga0308166_1004125_pt1 | contig 11820 bp, 10 predicted proteins | sample PhyCR2_2_FD_202137 | JGI IMG/M metagenome (GOLD analysis project Ga0308166, IMG submission 202137) | Phyllosphere microbial communities from UC Gill Tract Community Farm, Albany, California, United States - DLSLCC.R2 | ecosystem: Host-associated > Plants > Phyllosphere > Unclassified | place... | reverse complement strand
ATATTCCTAAAATTAAAGATAAAAACCCCCTCTACAACGCACTTAGAGCTAAAGCAGATCAACTTCGCGGTGCTGATGAGCTAACTGGGATTATTGTTGGCGATGGAGATTGCGTTTCTCTCTCTGATAGTTATACAAATTCAAATAGAGTTTCTACCAAAGATATTGTAGATGAGTTTTTTCGTCAGCACTCATCTGTTAATTTTGTCTTACTTTTAAGCGTTCGAGAAAGTCAACCAAACTGGATGTCTAATTTATCGACCACGCGGCAAAATTATCCAAAGTTGTTTTTCCGCGGAAGTGAAGATGCCTATCTTAAATTAGTTAAATTATTTGATGAGATGCTTAAACATTTCCCAACGCCTGTAATGATGCCGGCTAACGGTTCCATTCGCGCATTTGAAAATGATTACTATCTTGGGCATCATGGAGGATATTCTGTGTCAGGTGAAAAGGTTGTGCGCTTTAGCTTACGTGAGTTCACCGAGATATTTGCAGGTTTACGAACACTTCAAGATAATGGCGCAAAGAATGTAGTAGCAGCTAGAAAATTTTCCCAAGAACCTAGTTATTTGCAGGTTGCTGTATTAAACAATCTTTTAGAAGGGCGATTACCGGAGGAGATCAACATTATTAAGACCGACGAAAATGACAATGATGATTGGGTTGAAATTCGTTTTGGTGAGGTAGATCCAGCAATTGCCCCCCTTCGATAGCCAAACATCAAATTAATCTATGGGTATGATCTTCATGGCATAGTACTCAACATAACCCAACTTAGTGCCTGACTATGTTCAAAAAACTACTTTCAGCCCTGAAGGGCAATAAAAATAAAAACTCTGCTAATACGCTTGCTGAGCAATCCAATTCAGGGGCATCTCCGACGGCGGATGAAGAACTGATTGTGGCTTATGACGCTCACGGGCGGGAGATGCACATTGCGCGTGGGGAGTGGCGGGAGAAGGTCTTTCTGCCTAGCTTACAACAAAAGTGGGGCATCGCGCAGGAGCTGCATGACGGCATTATTATCGGTTTGAACGACGGCTTCGCGGCAGATCTTTTGCCCGCTGCCGAACGGCTGGTGGAGATTGACGACATTGCGGAACGTAGCCACGTCATTCATGGCATTGTGCTGATGCACAATGAGCAGCTTGCTGCCGCCGAGAGCACGCTGCGTCAGGGGATTGCGAAAGTGGGAGCGACCGGCATACTGCTGACAAACTTAGCTAAGGTGTTTTCCGCGCGTGGTGATGAAGTTCTGGCGGACGAGACACTCTGGCAGGCCATTCAGGCAGATCCTAATCAGGAAAATGGCCTGCTGTGGTGGGCGAGTATCCAACGCGAGCGCGAGGGGGAGACGGGCTATCTGGCAGCTCTTCATAAGGCTGGATCTCTGCCGGGAAGCTGGCGAGCACAGCTTTGGCTGGCGCGTCACCATTTAGAGCAGCAGGATGTCGCTGCTGCCCGCGCGTTATACGCCGAAGTGCTGGCGGAGGGCCGTGTCGACGGCGACGTGTTGATGATGATCTCCGGCGACCTCGGTAACAATGGCGAAATCCCGCTGATCCTCAAGCTCATTGCTCCTCTCTATAACGAGCACCAACATGGCCCATTGGCGGGGATGAACCTGCTGCGTGCCTATCAGGCACTAAATCAGCCCGAAGAAGGTGAAAAGCTTCTCGAACGGCTGTACGGGCTAAGTTTCGCGCCAATTAAGCAACATCTTGACCAGTTCGCTCAGACATTCCGCGAGATGGACAGGGGCGTTTCCCAAAGTACGCCTGTTGACCCTGATACATTAGAAATCAGCACGTTGCAGCTTACTCAGATCATATGGCACTACGGGTTATGCATGGCAGATTGGTTACTTCAACCTAAACCGCAGCAGGCCCAACAGGTTGGGTTCTTCGCCTTTACTAAAATTGCCCACGATACGACTCATGCTCAATCGCAGCGAGAAGACGATATTGGTCGGTTGGCACGTGCTTTGCCTCTCTATTTTGCCGAAGCCACCCATTATTGGAGTGAATTCGCAACGAGCTGTTATTTTCAGGTGGTAGTGGGCGGAGGGCCGATATTGTCGGGGGCTGAAGTCGACGCCAATCAGCTTTTCGACATCATTCCGCAAGAGATGAAGTATTTCGTTACGGGCGAAATTGGTTGCACCGGGGAAGGGGAGCAGCGTCACTGGCAGCTAACCTTAAACCTGTGGGACTGTACTCAACGTGTGAAACTGGCGGCTGAAAGTGAGCACTTTGCCGAGTCTGAACTAGGCGAAAAAGTGTTACAGCTTGAACATCGTCTGCTTGCTCGTATCGGCGAACAACGCCAGCAGCCTTGGGATCACTTCTATTCGCGCCCATCCAGCGAGGCTATGTCGATTTATCTGTCCGAGTTGGGGCAGACGTTTATGTTAACTCTCGCCGCCAATGAGCAGATATCTCGAGATTCTATCTGGGGAGAAAGGGCGATGCTCGACTGGCCGCTCAATATGGCGTTGCAATGGCCGCAGGCCGAAGTGCCTAAGCTGATGTACCTCGCCGGGTTGGGGAAAGCTTTCGACTATAAATCAGAAGTGTTGGTCGAATATAAAGCGCGAACGCTCGAGGTTTTACGGCAGGCTGAAGTAGAAAACCTTCCGGCTGCACGTTTGGCTCCGCTGGTCTGGAAGATATTTGGCATGACGGAAGAGTTCGAAACCCACCAGCGGAATTTACCTGCTGATACCAGCGAATCCTATTTAGCATGGCTAGATAGGGTGCAAGAAAAGTAGAAACTAACAGCCCGCAAACGCGGGCTTTTTTGTCCTTAAAGAATCTAGCTCTTACTCTCCGATGCTATTTCTCGCTCAATCATTCGGAAATCTAGTGCGCCGAGTTTACGGCCGCTTTGGGTGCGGACTTCAAGCGGAGCAAGCGTTTCACCCAATTCATTGTCTGCAAGAGTAAAACGCATTTCACCCGGCTCAAAGCAGGTCTGCTCTCCCCATTGCCATAGGGCCACAATCACCACAAACAACTTTTCGCCTTTCTCTGTTAGCACATACTCTTTGAAGGCCGAACCATCAGAGGCGGGTGCCATCTCCAGAATTTCGCGTTCGACCAACTTTTTTAGGCGAGTCGTCAGGATGTTTTTCGCCAGCCCGAGGTTTCTTTGGAATTCGCTAAAACGCCGTTTACCACTGCGCGCATCGCGGACGATCAGCAGCGACCACCAGTCGCCGATCACGTCGAGTGAACGTGCGATAGCACAATCGCTTTCAGAGAGTTCGGTCTTTTTTCCTTGCACTTTGGATGCCTTCTACGTTTGCGTACCTTAAGTAAGTTATACGATATTTGGTTGCAAAAATAAACCAGATCAACAATGATGCCGCTCGGTGGTTTCAAATTTAAACCAATTTACGCAGCCGGAGAGTGAACAATGAAACGGGATGGCAAGGGTGTATTGAGTATGAGTGAAAATAGCGGTGTTATGGCACAGGATAAACGTCCGTCAGCAGGGTGGGAATTTCTATGTGTAGGGCTGCTAAGGGCTTTTTTGCGAGAGAGAGGGCAGATGACGCTGATGCTATTGGTTAGTCTAATCCCCTTCGGTTGGGTTATTCCTGCCAGTGCCGTGACTCAACCCGTTTCATATAATTATGCCGATATTGATGGCATTAAGATCTTTTATCGCGAAGCCGGAGATCCGCATAAGCCGACCATTCTCTTGCTGCATGGCATTCCAACGTCTTCGCAAATGTATCGTGATCTTATCCCGCGCATTGCCGGGCATTTTCATGTCATCGCGCCTGATTTCGTGGGAATGGGCAACAGTGATGCACCGCCAGCCTCTCTATTTACTGCGACTCAGGCTAATTTGACGAAAGTGATGGAGAAATTCATTCAGCAGAAAGTTAAGCTGCCCGCCATTTTCTATATGCAGGATTTGGGTGGCCCCATTGGTTTGCGTATCGCCAGCTCACATCCTCAGTGGGTCTCTGGACTCGTGTTTCAAAATACGCCGATTTCGATGGCTGGGTGGAATGCCGAACGAGTCAAACCCTTTTTGACACACAACGGGCCAGTCGCTGATGAAGAGCGTCTGGCTCAGCAGCGGCGTGACCTTCTTGCGGCGGATATCTACTTCTATAAGACGGGTGCTCGCAATCCTGCGCATTTGAACCCCGACGCTTGGGCCACGGATGCTTACGCGCTCAGCAATTCGGAAAAGAAGCGAATTATGGCTGATTACCTTGCCGATGCGCGCTTGAGCTTCCCTTTATACCCCTTGTGGCAGGGCTATCTACGTCAATATGAGCCTAAAACTCTGGTGGTTTGGGGGATTGCTGACCCTATCTTCGACAGTGCGGGCGTGAAGGATATTCAAGCGGCAGTGCCACGCGCCAAAGTACATCTTTATAACACCGGGCATTTTGCTCTTGAGGAAGATAGTGATGATATTGCCAGAGAGATTATTGCTACTTTCGGGCGCTGATTGAGGGGATGTCCACACTGTTTCTTGCATCTAACAGCCCGCAAACGCGGGCTTTTTTACGCCTTTCTTTAAGCCAACTTCAATTAAAAAACGCCAGCTTAATCGCGAAGATAGCGAGGAACAGCCCGGCGGTTTTCTCCAGCATGAAGATCATACCGGGGCGGGCTCGGACGGTTTCGGCCAGTGACGAGGTCAGGGCGATCATGATGGTGCAGTAGATTAGCGTCAGTACGGCGGCGGTGCCCGCCAGCGTGCCGAAGGTCAGCAGGCCCTGACTGTGAACCGGGTCGATAAACAGCGGCAAGAACATCACATAAAACAGAATAGGTTTGGGATTGGTCAGGGTGATGACCATACCTTGCAGGAAAGGCGTTCTCTTACGCGTGACCGGCGGGGGAGGGGCGCTGGTGCGCGATTTCATCAGCAGTTGCGCGCCGAGCCACAGCAGATAGGCTGCCCCCAGCCATTTGATGACCTGAAACACATGGGGAGAGGACTCGAGCAGCGCCGCTACGCCCGCAATCGCCAGCCACAGCAGTACCTGATCGCCGAGGATGATGCCAAACAGACAGAGAAACCCGCTGCGCACCCCGCCTTTACTGGTGCTGGTGATCAGCACCAGATTGCCCGGCCCCGGAATAATTAATAGCAGAATGAATGACAGGACGAAGGTCCCGTAGTTGATGATGCCCGGCATGCTCAGATGTCCTTTAAAAAAGCTTATTGCTTAAGGTGATTTCTTATTAGTTTGGTTTCTCGGAGAAGGGAGTGACGGCTTCCCGCTCTGCCTACATCATGAAAATCCCTCCCATGACCGGCAACCGAAAATCGTGATATGTTTGATGCTTCTATGAAGAAATTCGATTTGTCATTGCAACCTGATCCTGAGAACTGACTGACACAATGTCCAAGATAAAGCTCAATCAGCTGGAAATGTTGATTGCTGTAGTGGAAAACAACGGTTTTAGCGCCGCAGCTGCGGTATTAGGCTGCACACAGTCGCGCATCAGTCACGCCATTGCCGAGCTGGAGCAGCATCTCAATACTAGACTGTTACACCGTTCACGCACTGGCTGTGTGCCGACTCCAGCCTGTACTCGCATCCTGCAAGACGCGCAAAAAGTGATGCAACTGCTGGCGGGCATTGAGCAAGTCGCCGCAGAGATGCCGCAAATCGCTGGCCGACTGCGCGTCGCCTGCTTTCGCAGCGCGACGGCTTATATCCTGCCGCCCTGTCTGGAAGCGTTGGCGAAGTCGTGGCCGGACATCCATCTGGACATTGATGATAGCGCCACCGAGTACCACCATATCGACGAAGCCGTGGCGTCGGGGCGCGCCGATATTGGTGTGACGATAAACGGTCAGTTGCCCGACATGCACAGCGTACCCTATGTCAGCGACCCTTACGTGTTGATGATCCCGCGCTCGTTCCGGCTAAAACATCCGTTCAGCTGGCAGCAGCTGGAAACTCTGCCTTTCATCCAGCCCAGCGTGAATACATTGACCACCGTGATTGAACGCTGCCGGGAGATGGGGCTGCGTAATGAGGCCACGCACAAATTGGCCAGCGATAGCGGCATTGTCGGGTTGGTGAATCAGGGAATTGGTTTTTCGATTATGCCGTGGTTGTCGGTGCTGCCGGTGCCTGAAAACATGCGCGTTCTGGAGTTGCCGCAGCCTTTGCGCCGCCACCTGTATATCATTACTCGCGCCGAAAATCGTCACGACCGACTTATCTCCACGCTGGTTAATTTCCTGCGAGATAAAACCCTGATCCGCACCACCAGCGTCTGGCGTTCAGGGATGATGGCCTTGGATTATTGAGAAAGCCCCCGGCAGCTGCCGAGGGCTTTTTTACTACCGTGTTATCAGCCTCTAGAGTCTTTTGGCTATTGCCTCGGCGATCATAATGGTGGTGACGTTAGTCGCGACGGAAGGGATATCAGGCATGATTGACGCATCGACGACGTACAAACCCTCCAGCCCACGCACTTTTCCATCCTCATCTACCACCGCCGTTGTGTCGTTTTCTGCTCCCATTGGCACTGTGGACGTTGGGTGGGCATAGCCATCTACCGCAGCAATAATGGCTTTTTCTAACTCTTCATCAGTAACGATGTCATCTCCGGGCATCATCTCAGATGCGATCATGTCGCTGAAAGGCGCAGTCTTGCTGATGCGACGTGACAAGCGAACGGCTTCCATCATGCGGCGCAAATCACTTGGATCTTGGAAGAAGTTATAACGAATAATCGGCATTTCGCGCGGATCACGGCTGGAAAGGCGCAGTGAGCCGATGGAATTTGGCAGGGTGACGGCGCAAGCCAGCACGATTGCGCCACCTGTCGGGCTGTGCTCGGGATTGAAAATATGCGTGCCGGAGATATGTAGGTCGAGTTCACCAGGCAGCGCTTCGCTGGAGTGGGTCCAGATTATGGCTCCGGCGACCGGAAGCATCGATTTATACTCTGGCTTCAGCGCATAAACGTTGTAATAGAATGGATGCTCCTTCAGGTTTTCTCCCACGGGAGTATCTAGTACCAAAGGAATATCCAGCTCCTGCAAATGCGGCGCTGGACCGACGCCTGAACGCATCAAAATAGCCGGACTGCCAAAGGTACCTGATGACAGGATAACCTGTTTGGCGTGAATTATTTCTCCATCTATTAAGCGCACACCCACTGCGCGTTTACCTTCAAAAATGACGCAGTCAACTTCGGCATTGCCTTTTATGGTCAGGTTAGCGCGGTTACGCACGTTGTCTGTCAAATAAGCCATGCCGGTATTGATGCGCTTACCATCAACGATGTTGAGGGGATAGGGCGAAACACCATTTTGCTCGGCTCCGTTGAAATCCTCTATACGAGGAAGACCAACAGCTTGCGCAGATTCTACAAAGGCGCGCATTGAAGGCGTATTTTCTTCCATGGTGCGTTGGCGAATAGGGAACGGGCCCGTGCGACCATGCCAAGCATTTTCTCCGGTAGGCGTGTTTTCTAAAATTTTGAAAATTGGCAATACATCCTCAAACCCCCAGCCCTTAATCCCGCGCTTGGTCCAGCGTGCGAAATCCGTGGGTCTTGCGCGCATGGCCACTGCTGCGTTGACACCAGAGCTGCCGCCCAGCACTTTACCGCGAATTGCATTTACATCATGCCCAAGACCAAGGCTGTCTTGAGTGTGATATCCCCAGTCATGATCAGCATCTCCACCTACGCGGTTACCGTTAGCGATGACATCTGGAAATGCATTCGACGCATAGGCCGCTCCTGCTTCGAGCAGCAGGACTTGTCGGTTTTGTTTTTCGCTCAGGCGATTCGCTAATACCGCGCCAGCAGAGCCTCCGCCGACGATAACAGTGTCGAAGGTTTGAGGTTTTAGGTTATTGAGAGTCATGGTTTTTCCTTGTTTTTATCTATTTAGGGACAGAGGAATAAGTCGAAAGCTGCCTTACTTTAAATTCGACCAAATTTTCCAGCGGCGTAATCGCTAAGCGTGCGCTGGACGTCCTCAGTACTGGACATCACCATTGGCCCATATTTAACGAAGGTTTCACGAATAGGTTGGCCGGACATCAGTACGAAGTGAGACTTTTCATCGGCACGTAAAGTGAGAGCAGCTTGGGAACCCGCGTTGATGCAGAGAGCGAAACCTGCCCCCAGCATGCGTTTTTCTTCTTTCAAGCCCAAAGTTACCGCCCCGGAAAGCACGTAAATCCATGCCTGACGACCTTCTGGCAAAGAGTGATTAAAGCAGCCGTTGGATTCGAGAAAACCGTCGAGTAACGTCATCTCTTGAGGAGTGGCTTCGTTACCAATCGTTTCGCCGCTGCGCCCAAGTACCACCCGTATGCGGTATCCTTTATCTTCAAGAACTGGCACGTTTTGAGCTCGAACTTCTAAAGCTCGCGCGGGCTGGTTTTTCTGGCTGGCAGGCAAATTGACGAAAATCTGTAGAGCATGAATACGCGCGTTATCCGCCGGTTTTTCTTCATGAGCTGCACCGCTTGCTGCCGTCAACCAGTAGAGGTCACCTGCTTGCAAGGCGAGGTTATGCCCTAGGGTGTCGCGGTTGAGAAAGTCACCCTGTGAATCTTCAAACATGGCGGTTACCGCTGAGATACCTGCATGCAGGTGGGGAGCAAACGTCGGCGAGGTCATCACGAAGTGATCGACCATCAGCAGCGGGTCCATGCCGCCATCAAACATCTCTTCGGAAAAATGCTTGGCGTTAAAGCCAGTGCCAATAGCATGAGGTAATGCACGTACGGGCTGGCCAATACGAGCATGTGAAGAGTCATTAAGTGTTGCTGGGTGGTGAGTTGCCATGTCGATTACTCCAGAAAGTTTGTCTGGAGGTCACTGTACGGGCGAAGTAATAAGACGAGAAGTCGCCAGAAATTAAACCTAGCGTCCAAAAAATTGGACGATGAAATTGAATGTTGTCGGTAACAAATAGGCTAACTCCGCCACAAACACGAGGGTGGCGGAGAGGAAAAGGCAGGGTTAGAGCAAGACAGTTTTAGGAAATTCTCGTGCCAGATGGTCGAGAAAGGCCCGCACCGAAGGGAGTAGCCCCTTACGGTAAGGGATCAAAGCAGTGATGGTTGAATCGGCGGCTATCCAGTCCGGTAACACGCGGTGCAATGCCCCCGAATGGACTGCGGCGCGGCATACATAGCTGGGTAAGGCTACCACACCCAGCCCCTTAATAGCCGCCTGTTGCAAGCTAATCATGTCGTCAGTGACGAGTCTCGGGGTCAGGGGCATAACCACTTCGTCACGCGCTTTGGTTGCATGTCGTAACCGCCAAACTGGCGCCACACCAGTACGCATCATGAAAAGCGAAGGGTGTTTTTGCAGGTCTTGCGGTGTTTTTGGGGTACCAAACTGCTCGATGTAGCGTGAACCTGCAAATAAAAACCAGGGAACTGGAGCAAGCGTTCTTTGCACCAAATTCGAGTCTGGCAGCGGGCCTGAATGGGCTCGCACGGCGATGTCGAAATTCTCCCCCACGATATCTATCGATCTATCTGCCGCGTGAGTCAGGACATTGACTTTGGGGTATTGAACCAGAAAGTCAGCAACGATATCGGCCATTGCGAATTGCATCGTGGCAGTGCCGGCGGTACAGCGTACGGTGCCGGTGGGCTCGGAGAGACGCGTTCTTACCAGAGCTTCTGCCAGTTCAGCTTCGCGTAGCATTGAAACCGCATGGCGGTAAAACTCCTCTCCTGCATCAGTCATGCCGAAACGTCGCGATGTCCTATTTAGCAGTTTTACACCAAGGTTTCCCTCAAGTTGCTGCATGCGATGACTCAGCGTTGATTTTGGCATTTGAAGCGTTCGTCCCGCAGCAGTAAAACCGCCGCGATCGACAATATGTACGAAAAAATAGAAGTCATTCAGATCAAGCATGCGTCACCCATCGTTCAACCTATTGGAAGCTAAGTATGAATTTAGCCGACTTCTGGGATGACTATCTAGTCGTTAGGATTCAGTTAGCGCATTAAATCAGCGCAGTTTAGACACCCGATTGAGCAATTGGGCGGTCGATCACTTTTCAATCCATACGCAGGAGCATGCCAATGAACACACGCATTTACCAACCTCTTACCGCGGACAACGCTGCGCTCGTTTTGGTCGATCATCAAGTCGGTTTGATGACAGGTGTACGGGATTATTCTACTGGCGAACTGAAGCATAACGTCGTGGCGTTGGCGAAAGCGGCCAAAGCGCTCGGTTTGCCTATTGTTGTGACTACAACCGCCCGTGACAGCATGTGGGGGCCGACGATCCCTGAACTTGTGCAAGCTTTGCCAGACATTGAGATCATCGACCGTTCTTCTGTTAATGCTTACGATGACCCACGCGTGGCGAAAGCCATTGAGGCGACGGGGCGGAAAAAACTGATTTTTGCTGGGATCTCACTGGAAGTCTGTGCTGGATTCCCCGCTATGACTGCCGTTGCTCGCGGACTGGATGCCTATGTCGCCGTTGATGCATCAGGGACATTTAGCGACACCAAGCGCCAAGTTGGTTTGTTGCGCATGCAACAAGCCGGGGTGACGCTTTCTGACTATGCGACCCTGATGGTTGAGATCCTTAAGGATAATGGTCGCCCTGAGGCTGGTGCTGTCTACGGTGCATTGGATATGCCTTGGGCGACACTGGTTGGGCAGGTTGCCAGCGCCTACGCGAAATAGCCATTTAGCCCCCGGCAGTTGCCGAGGGCAATTCCACACTACTTACTCGCATCTCCCCGGCGGTACTCGAGGGTTAACTCATCTAACTGCGTTTTGACCTCTTCGGGCAGCTGATAATCAGCCGCGGCGAGGGTGTCGGTGAGTTGGGCAGGGCGGCTGGCGCCGAGGATAACCGAGGTGATCGACGGGTTGGCGAGTAGCCATGCCACGGCGAGTTTTGGCAGCGGCTGGTTGTGCTGCTTGGCAAGAGCGTTGAGCTTATTGACGGTTTCAAACTCCCGCTGATGCCAATAGCGGGCCTGATACATGGCACCAAATTGCCCCACTTCGGCGGAGAAACGACCCTTTTTCGGCGTGCTGTCTAACTGATATCGGTCAGTGAGCAGGCCGCCAGCCAGCGGATTGAAGGGAATAACTGCCAGATTTTCTTCCTGCGCCAATGGGAAAAGCTCGCGCTCAAATTCACGGAATAACAGGTTGTAACGCGGCTGGACTGAAACAAAACGCGTTAGCCGCTGGAAGTCCTGACGGCCCAGCGCCCGCGCCAGACGGTAAGCCAGAAAGTTCGACACCCCGATATAGCGCGCCTTGCCCGAGCGAACGATGCTGTCCATCGCCTCAAGGCTGTCATCCAGCGCCACGCTGGCGTCATCCATATGCAGTTGGTAGAGGTCAACATAATCGACATTCAGCCGAGTTAGCGAGGCGTCGATAGCATCCAGCAGGTGTTTGCGCGATGTGCCTTTTGACCAAGGCGCGGTGCCCATCACGCCACCGCCTTTGGTCGCCAGAATGAATTTGTCGCGTTTGCCTTTCAACCAGCGCCCGGTGAACTCCTCGGAACGCCCAACTTCGGTCATGTCCGCGCCTGCGGGGTACATGTCGGCGGTATCAATAAAGTTGACTCCGGCGTCAGCGGCGATATCAAAAATCCTAAATGAATCAGCCTCATTGGTCTGTTTACCAAAGGTGCCGGTGCCGAGCGTAAGGCGTGAAACTTGCAGGCCCGTCCGGCCAAAAGTAGTGAATTGCATGACGACTCCTCGATGAAAAGTAGGGGACAGAATGATGGTACGGCAACGGGCTAAGTTGTAATATAGTGATTACTATATTACAACCGAAAAATTACCAAGACTTTA
>Ga0308166_1004119_pt1 | contig 11825 bp, 8 predicted proteins | sample PhyCR2_2_FD_202137 | JGI IMG/M metagenome (GOLD analysis project Ga0308166, IMG submission 202137) | Phyllosphere microbial communities from UC Gill Tract Community Farm, Albany, California, United States - DLSLCC.R2 | ecosystem: Host-associated > Plants > Phyllosphere > Unclassified | place... | reverse complement strand
GACGCCCAGGAAAACAACCCGCAACAATGACCGACAAAGTAACTATCCGTGTCTTCATCGCCGATGACCATGCCATCGTGCGCGAAGGCCTGAAGCAGATCCTGGCCGAGCAGCGCGACATCGTCGTCGCCGGCGAAGCCGAGAACGGGCTCGACGCCGTCAAGCTGTTCCGCAGGTCGCGCCCGCACGTGATGCTGCTCGACATCTCCCTGCCTGACCGCAACGGCATCGAGGTCCTCAAGCAGATCAAGCAGGAAAAACCGGAACTGGCGGTGCTGATGCTGTCGATGCACCGCGAAGACCAGTACGCGATCCGCGCGCTGAAGGCGGGCGCGGCCGGCTACCTGACCAAGCAGAGCGCGCCGCGCGAACTGGTGAACGCGATCCGCCAGGTGGCCGCCGGCCAGAAGTACGTGAGCGCGGCGCTGGCCCAGGCGCTCGCGAACAGCGTCGGCGGCGACCACGAGGCGCCGGTGCACGACAGCCTGTCGGACCGCGAGTTCCAGACCCTGACCATGATCGCCTCGGGCAAGACCGTCAGCGAGATCGCGCGCGAACTGTCGCTGTCGGTCAAGACCGTGAGCGAATACCGCGCGCGCCTGCTGTCGAAGATGAACCTGAAGACCAGTGCCGAACTGACCACCTACGCGATCCGGAACCAGCTTGTGGAATAAAGGAAACATTGGCGCTAAGTAAGAGGTATTTTGGCCTCATTTTGTGTAATGACGGAAGGAAAATCTGCTTATCATTACGCCAAACCCAAAATACTTGCGCCGCATCATGTCGAACCCGTCCAACCCACCTGTCCAGAATCCTGTCGAGATCGCCCGCGAAGCCTTCCGCCGCCTCGCCACCCGCCGCATCTCTCCCACGCCGGATGCCTACGCCGAGATCTACAACGAGATTGCCGGCCTGCCGAAGCCGGCGGCCGCGCCGCCCCAGGCGATTCCGCTGACCGGCCCGGCGCCCGACGAGGTGCTGGACGGCTTCGCCACCCAGCTGACCGACACGCCGGGCGAACTGGCCGACTACGGGCGCCGCCTGGCGCGCGCCGTGAAGGGACGCGACTGGGACGCCTATGCGCGCACCCTGTCGCTGCTGGTCGAGAAACACCTGCGGCGCGGCATTCCGCCCGGCGTTACCTATGGCATGGAAAGCCGGGACGCCATCCTGCTGCGCGAACTGCTCGGGCGTACGCTGGCCTTTGCCCTGGCCTCGCTGCTGCCGGGCAATTCCGCCCTGGCGCGCGAAGCCGAGTCGCTCGGCGCGGCGGTCAAGATCGCGCATAGCGAAGCGGCACTGCAGGAGATTGCCGGCCGCCTGAAGGAATTGTGCTTCCAGATCGAGCTGCACAACGGCGACGCGGGCGAGCAGCAGGAACTGCTGTTGCGCCTGTTCAAGCTGCTGCTGGAAAACGTCAGCGAACTGCTGGACGAGGACAGCTGGATGCGCGGCCAGATCGCCGCCGTGCAGGACCTGATCGCCGGTCCGATCGACGCGCGCGCGCTGGAAGACGCCACACGCAGCCTGAAGGACGTGATCTACAAGCAGGGCCAGCTCAAGCACGGCCTGGCGGACGTGAAGTCGACCGTCAAGAACATGATGATGACCTTCATCGACCGCCTCGGCTCAGTGGCGGCCTCGACCGGCAGCTTCCACGACAAGCTGGGTGGCTTCAGCGAGCGCATCCGCCATGCCGGCGACATCAACGAACTCAACGAGGTACTCGACGAGGTGCTGCGCGAAACCCGCAGCGCCCAGGCCGAGGCGCTGGCCGCGCGCGACCGCATGCTGGCCGCGCACCAGGAGGTGCAGGAAGCCGAAGGGCGCATCAAGGAACTCGAAGCCCAGCTCCAGCACCTGAGCGAGCTGGTGCGCGAAGACCAATTGACCGGCACCCTCAACCGGCGCGGCCTGGACGACGTGTTCGAGCGCGAAAGCGCCCGCGCCGACCGCCGCGGCACGCCGCTGTGCGTGGCCCTGCTGGACCTGGACAACTTCAAGAAGCTGAACGACACCTACGGCCACCTGGCCGGCGACAACGCCCTGCGCCACCTGGCCCGGGTGGTGAAAGGCACGCTGCGTTCGATCGACGTGATCGCGCGCTTCGGCGGCGAGGAATTCATGATCCTGATGACCGAGACCACGGTGGAATCGGCGGTGCAGACCATGGTGCGCCTGCAGCGCGAGCTGACCAAGCACTTCTTCCTGCACGATAACGAGAAGCTCCTGATCACCTTCTCGGCCGGCGTGGCCCTGCGCCTGCCCAACGAGGACCAGGCGACGCTCCTGGCGCGGGTGGACAAGGCGATGTACCAGGCCAAACAGAGCGGCAAGAACCGGGTGGTGGTGGCGGAATAAGCCGGTCCCGGCCAGCGGCTTCGGTTACGAATCACGCTTTCAATAAAAAAGGCGCTGTCACCGTTAGCTATGGATGAGCAGTGAACTGCCGAGCTCATTCGCGGTCCAACCCGTATCGCCATCGATACGGGTCGCGCATGAAAGCACCTCGCTTCACGAAGTGGTTCGCGGCCTTGCCCGCACTGAACCAGCCCCAACGGTTGCGGGTCCTCGACGCGCTAAAGCCGGCGGCCGGACTGCATCAGGTGCTCGCGCTGATCGCGCAATGCCGGTCGGCCTGCCGCCGTTGTCCCCATTGCCAGTGCGAACGCTGGCACCGCCATGGTCACGCGAACGACCTGCAGCGCTACCGCTGCCGCGCGTGCCGGCGCACCTTCAACGATTTGACGGGCACCCCATTGGCGCGCTTGCGGCTGCGTGGAAAGTGGCTCGATTATCTCGATGCGCTGCTTGCGTCGCACCCGGTACGCGCGGCGGCGGCGGAGGTCGAGGTGCACCGCAATACCGCCTTTCGCTGGCGCCATCGCTTCCTGGCCCGGGTGAAGGACGACCTGCCTGCCCGCCTAAGCGGGATCGCCGAGGCCGACGGAATGTTTATCCTGGAATCGCAAAAAGGCTCGCGCAAGCTCGACCGGCCGGCCCGCAAGCGCGGCGGCGTGGCCGGCAGGCGCGGCATCTCTCGCGAGCTCGACTGTATCCTGGTGGCGCGCGACCGCGGCAGGCAAACGATCGATGCCGTCACAGGTCGCGGCCCTGTCAGCAGAGTCCAGCTGGAGCGCCACCTGCTGCCCTTCCTGGACAGGGATGTCCTGCTCGTGACGGACGCTAACGCGGCGTATCGCGCTCTGGCCCGTGCCCACGGCATTGCGCACCAAGCCGTCAATGCCAGTGCCGGCGCGCGTGTCCGCCCGGGCGCTATCCACATACAGAACGTGAACGCCTATCACAGGCGCTTGCGCGAATGGCTGGCGCCATTCCATGGCGTCGCGTCGCGCTACCTGCCGAACTACCTGGGCTGGCGCCGGATGCTCGATGGTGCGAAGGTTACTTCCGCCGATCAATTGTTTGGTCTTGCAATCGGACCCATCCACAGCAAGCGGTGACAGCGCCATAAAAAAGGCGGCAGACCGCAACCGCGGGCCGCCGCAAGGGGCAAATCATCGATCGATCAAGCGACGCGCTCAGTTGCGTACCAGCGTGCTGGAAGGCGCCGGCGCATCCCAGCCCCCACCCAGCGCCCGGATCAGCGCCACCGTGGTCAGCGCCCGGTCGCCGCGCAGCTGCACCGCGCTGCGTTCCACCGCCGCCAGGTTGCGCTGCGCATCCAGCAAGTCCAGGTAGCTGGACCGTCCGGCGTCGTACAGCTTGCGCGCCAGCTCGGCCGAGCGGCGCGCCGACACCAGCGCCTCTTCCACCTGCACGCCCTGCGCATCGAGCACGCGCAGGCCGGCCAGGTTGTCTTCGACCTCGGCAAAGGCATTCAATACGCTCTGGCGGTAGCTGGCCACGGCTTCTTCCAGCACCGCTTCGCTGCGCGTGATGTTGGCCTTGTTGCGGCCGCCGTCGATGAGCGGCAGCGACAGCATCGCGCCCAGCACCCAGGAACGGCTGCTCCACTTGAACACCTCGGCCACGGTGCCGCCGACACCGCCGCCCGCGGCATCGATGGTCAAAGCCGGGAACATGGCCGCGCGCGCCACGCCGATGCGCGCGTTCGCCGCTTCCATGCCACGCTGGGCTTGCACGATGTCCGGACGGCGCTCCAGCAGCGTCGATGGCAACCCGGCAGGGATCACCGGCATCGCGCTCGTCGCAGGCAACGGGGCCGCGCCGGCGGTGAAGTTGGCGACCGGACGCCCCAGCAGCACGGCCAGCGCATGCTCGGTCGTGGCGCGCTGGCGCTGCAGGCCGACCGCCTCCAGGCGCGTCGTCGCCAGCTCCGTTTTTGCCCGCGTCAAATCGAATTCGCCGATGTCGCCCAGGTCGAAACGGCGCTGGTTGACGCCCACGCTTTCCTCGCGCAGGCGCACGGTCTGTGCCAGCGTCTCCAGTTCGGCATCCAGCGCGCGCAGGCGGAAGTAGGCCTGCGCCACGTCGGCCTGCAGCGACAGCAGCACCGAGCGGTAGCTCGCTTCCACCGCACCGGCATCCTGGCGCGCCGCCTCGACGTTCGACGACACGCGGCCGAACAAATCGACCTCGTAACTGGCCGACAGGCTGGCGTTGTAGGTGGTGCGCGGCGCTACCGCGCTGCCCTGCGGCAGCTTGGCTTCCAGCGCCGATGGCCGCCCACGCTGGGCGCCGAAGCCGACGCCCACTTGCGGGCTGCGGTCCGCTTCGGCGATGCCGGCAATCGCGCGCGCCTGCTTGACGCGCGCCGCGGCCACGGCCAGGCTCGGATTGTTCCAGGCCGCTTCGTCCATCAGCGAAGTCAGGGTCGCATCCTGGAAGGCCAGCCACCACTCGCCGCGTTCCTGCTGTTCGGCCGGCTGCGCCACTTGCCAGCGGCTGCCGTCGGCGGCGGTTTGTACGGCGGACGGCGCTTCCTTGAACGCCACCGGCACCGATATCTGCGGCTGCTTGAAGGCCGGCGCGGCACAGGCGCTCAGCAGCAGGGCCGCCATGATGGGTGTCACGCCACGTGCAATCATAGCCTTCATTGTGCGACTCCTTCTTCCACATGCCCAGCCGGTGCGCGCACCACGGCAGGCTTTTCGAAACGTTTGGCCAGCGTGCGCAGCAGGACGTAGAACACCGGCGTGAGGAACAGGCCGAAGAAGGTCACGCCCAGCATGCCGGCGAACACCGCCACGCCCATCGCATGACGCATCTCGGCGCCGGCGCCGCTGGAGAACACCAGGGGCACCACGCCCATGATGAAGGCAATCGAGGTCATCAAGATCGGACGCAGGCGCAGGTGGCAAGCCTCCAGCGCTGCCTCGACGATGCTGCGGCCGTGGTGCTCCAGTTCGCGGGCGAACTCCACGATCAGGATCGCATTTTTAGACGCCAGCCCCACCAGCACGAACAGCGCGATCTGGGTGAAGATGTTGTTGTCGCCGCCGCTCAGCTTCACGCCCACCAGGGCGCACAGGATCGACATCGGCACGATCAGGATCACCGCCAGCGGCAGGGTCCAGCTTTCGTACTGGGCGGCCAGCACCAGGAACACCAGCAGCACGCACAGCGGGAAGACGTAGACCATGGTGTTCCCCGACAGGATGTCCTGGTAGGTCAGGTCGGTCCATTCATACGCGATCCCTTTCGGCAGCGTCTCCTTGGCGATCTGCTCGAAGATGGCCTGCGCCTGGCCGGACGACACGCCCGCCGCCGGGCCGCCGTTCATGTCGGCCGACACATAGGCGTTGTAGCGCTGCACGCGGTCCGGGCCATAGCTGTCCTTCACCTGCATCAACGACGACAGCGGGATCATCTCGCCGCTGTTGCTGCGCACCTTCAGCTGGGCGATCTGCTCGGGCTGCGAACGGAACTGGGCGTCGGCCTGCACGCGCACCTGGTAGGTGCGGCCGAACTGGTTGAAGTCATTCACGTACAGCGAACCCAGGTTCACCTGCAAGGTCTGGTAGATGGTCTGCAGCGGCACGCCGAGCTGCTTGGCTTTTACGCGATCCACGTCCGCGAACAGCTGCGGCACGTTGATCTGGTAGCTCGAGAACACGCCCTGCAAGCGCGGGTCGGCCCAGGCTTTCGCCTGCATCGCCTGGGTTGCCTTGTACAGCGCGTCGTAGCCCAGGTTGCCGCGGTCTTCCAGCATCATCTTGAAGCCGCCGGTGGTGCCCAGGCCGTTCACCGGAGGCGGCGGCAGCACCATGACAAAGGCGTCTTCCACCGCGCCCATGCGCTTGTTGATCTCGGCGGCGATGGCTTCGGCCGACTGCTCCTTGCCCTTGCGCTCGGCGAACGGCTTCAGGGTGGTGAACACGATGCCCGAGTTCGGCGCATTCGTGAAACCGTTGATCGACAGGCCGGGGAAGGCCACCGACGACTCCACGCCCGGGATCTGGCCGGCGATGCTCGACATCTTGCGGATCACGGCATCGGTGCGGTCGAGCGAGGCGGCGTCGGGCAGCTGGGCGAAGCCGATCAGGTAGGCCTTGTCCTGCTGCGGCACGAAGCCCGGCGGCACCACCTTGAACATGAAGACGGCGGCGATGCCGAGGATCGCGTACACGCCGAGCGACAGGGTCTTGCGGCGCAGGACGGTCTTCACGCCGCCTTCGTAGCGGTGCGAGGCACGGCCGAAGAAGCGGTTGAAGGCGGCGAAGAAGCGGCCGAAGACGGCGTCCATCATGCGCGTCAGGCGGTCCTTCGGCGCGTCATGGGCTTTCAGCAGCGCGGCCGACAGGGCCGGCGCCAGGGTCAGCGAGGCAAAGGCCGAGATCACGGTGGAAATCGCAATCGTCAGCGCGAACTGGCGGTAGAACTGACCGGTCAGGCCCGAGACGAAAGCGATCGGCACGAACACGGCGCACAGCACCAGGGCGATCGCGATGATCGGACCGCTGACTTCCTTCATGGCCTGGATGGTCGCGTCGTGCGGCGACAGGCCATTCGTGATGTTGCGCTCGACGTTTTCCACCACCACGATGGCGTCGTCGACCACGATGCCGATCGCCAGCACCAGCCCGAACAAGGACAGGGTGTTGATCGAGAAGCCGAACATCAGCATCACGGCAAAGGTACCGATCACCGACACCGGCACGGCCAGCAGCGGAATGATCGAGGCGCGCCAGCTTTGCAGGAACACGATCACGACCAGGGCCACCAGTACCACGGCTTCCAGCAGGGTGTGGATCACGGAGTCGATCGACTCGCGCACGAATTGGGTCGGGTCGTACACAATGCTGTATTCGACGCCTTCCGGAAACTCTTTCGACAGCTCGGCCATGGTGGCGCGCACGTCGGTGGACAGTTGCAGCGCGTTGGCGTTCGGGGCTTCGAAAATCGGGATCGCCACCGCGGACTTGTTGTCCAGCAGGGCGCGCAGGGCATACGAGTTCGAGCCCATCTCCAGGCGCGCCACGTCCTTCAGCAGCGTGGTGGCGCCGTCGGCATTCGTCTTGACGACGATGTTGCCGAATTCCTCGGTGCTCGACAGGCGGCCCTGGGTGTTCACGGTCAGCTGGAAGTCGGCATCCTTGCTCGGCCCCTGGCCGATGACGCCGGCCGCCACCTGCACGTTCTGCTCGCGGATCGCGTCGACCACGTCGCCCGCGACCAGGCCGCGCGCGGCCACCTTTTGCGGATCGAGCCAGACGCGCATGGCGTAGTCGCCCGAGCCGAACAGCTGGACTTCGCCCATGCCGTGGATGCGCGCCAGGCGGTCCTTGATGTTCAGGGTCGCATAGTTGCGCAGATACAGGTCGTCGTAGCGGCCGTCCGGGGACTTGAGGTGCACCACCATGGTCAGGTTCGGCGAGCTCTTGACGGTGGTGACGCCGATCTGGCGCACCTCTTCCGGCAGGCGCGGCAGCGCGCGCTGGACGCGGTTCTGCACCTGCGTCTCGGCCTGCTCGACGTCGGTGCCGATGGCAAAGGTGAGCGTCAGCATCAGCGCGCCGTCCGAGGTGTTTTGCGAGGACATGTAGAGCATGTTCTCGACGCCGTTAATCTGCTCTTCGAGCGGCGCGGCCACGGTTTCGGCGATGACTTTCGGATTCGCGCCCGGGTACTGGGCGCGCACCACCACCGAAGGCGGTACCACGTCCGGGTACTCGGAGATCGGCAGCTTGAAGATCGACAGCAGGCCGCCGACGAAGACCAGCACCGACAGCACGATGGCGAAGATCGGCTTGTCGACAAAGAAGCGGGAGATATTCATGGCTTACTCCTTGGCGGCCATGGCCAGCGCCGGGGCCGGGGCGGCATCCATCGACACCATCTGCGCCGCGATCGGCGCACCCGGGCGCACGCGCTGCAGGCCGTTCACCACGATCTTCTCGCCGCCCTTCAGGCCGCTGCGCACCACGCGCAGGCCGTCCACGGTCGGGCCCAGGGTGACGGGGCGGTACTCGGCCTTGCTGTCGGCGCCGACCACGTACACGTACTTGCGGCTCTGGTCGGTGCCCACGGCGCGGTCGCTGATCAACACCGCCTTGCGGCTGTCGGCGGCGCCCAGCTGGATGCGCGCGAACAGGCCCGGCGCCAGCTTGCGCTCGGCGTTATCGAAGGTAGCGCGCATGCGCACGCTGCCGGTGCGGGCATCCAATTGGTTGTCGACGAATTCGAGCCTGCCCTCGTGCGGGAAACCTTCTTCGTTGGCCAGACCCACGCGCACGCCCACCGGCGCGCCCTGCTGGGCACGGGCGCCCACGCGCAGGTAGGTTTCCTCGTCGCCGTCGAAGCTGGCGTAGATGCGGTCCATCGACACTACGGAAGTCAGCACCGCCGAGGCGTCGACCAGGTTGCCGAGGGTGATCTCGGCTTTCGACACGCGGCCGTCGATCGGCGACACCACCTTGGTGTAGGCCAGGTTCAGGCGCGCGGCATCAAGTTGGGCCTGCGCGGCGTTGGCGTTGGCTTCGAGTTCCTTCTGGCCGGCGGCGGCTTCGTCGTATTCGCGGCGTGCGATGGCTTTATCGGCCAGCAGGCTTTCGGCGCGCGCCAGTTCGCGCCGCGCCAGGTCCAGCTTGGCGCGTGCCGAAGCGGCTGCCGCCTCGGCACGGGACGCCTCTGCCTGATACGGACGCGGGTCGACCACGAACAGCACGTCGCCCTTCTTCACTTCGCTGCCCGGTTTGAAGTTCACGGCCGTGATGAAGCCGCTGACGCGCGAGCGAATCTCGACGCGCTCGATCGCTTCCAGGCGGCCCGAGAATTCCTGGGTTTCGGCGACCGGGCGTTCCAGCACCAGCGCGGCCGAGACCGGCGGCGCGGCGGGCGCCTGGGCCTCCGCCGCCTTGTCGGCGGGTTTGCCGGTAGCGTCACCGCAGCCGGACAGCGTGGCCGCCACCAGGCCGGCGCCTGCCAGCGCCATCGTCATCGGCCGCAGGAGCGCGGCCAGATCATGCATGCGTTTCATGTTTACCCCTTGTTATTGTTAATAATTAATATTTAGGCAACACCCGTCCCGCCCGGCGCCGTTTTGGTGAATGCGCAGGAAAATTGGGCAAAGCGGGTCCCGCCACGCTCGCATGGAGCGAGCGCGGTAGTCCGGTTCAGTGCTGGATCAGGAGATCGCGAAGATCAGGAAGAAGTCGTCATCCGGTGGCCGCCTCCCCGTCGAGGCCGGCGATGAAGCCGGCGATTTCCTTGAGGGCACTGGCCTTGCAGGCGCAATCGTTGCGTCCGCCCGGCTCGGTGAGCGGCGCCGGCAGCAGGCGGCGCACGGTGGCCTGGACCCCGAAGGTATTCAGCTTGGCGCCATAGGCTTCGGCTTCGTCGCGCAAGGGATCGTCCTCGGCGGACAGGATCAGGGCCGGCGGCAGGTTTTTCAGCCGGCTCGATTGCAGGGGCGACGCATACGGATGGGTACGGTCGGCGGCGTGCGGCAGGTAGCCGCGGTAACCGGCGGCGCAGTCGTCGATCAGCGCTTCCTGGTCGGGGCAGTTCGGCATTTCGCGCATCGAGCAGGTCGACAGGCCGGGGTCGAGCATCGGCATCAGGAGGATCTGGCCGGCCAGTTTCGGGGCGCCGCGGTCGCGCGACATCAGGGCGCAGACGGCGGCCAGGTTGGCGCCGGCCTCGATGCCGGCCACCAGCAGGCGCTTGCCGTTCCAGCCCAGTTTCGTCTTGTTCTTTTTCGCCCACAGCAGCACGGCGTGGGCATCCTCGACGGCCGCCGGGAAAGGACGGGTCGTGGCCAGGGTATAGCTGGAGGCGAGGATGACTTGCGCATGACCGGAGTCGGCCAGGTGGCGCAGGAACAGGTCGGAATCGTCCAGCTTGTCCTCGACGAAGCCGCCGCCGTGGAAGAACACGATCAGGGTGTCGCGCTTGGCGACCGGGCCGGCGGCATACAGGCGCGCCTTCAGCGGGCCCTGTTCGCCACGGACCTCGAGGTCACGCACGCGCACGCCGTCGGCGTTGCCGGCCAGGCCGAATTCGAAGGGCGCGTTCATGGCGCCACCTGGGTTGCGGCTGCCAGCAATTGTGCATCCGCAGCATCGGGAGTGTGCACCGTCGGGCAGATGGTCTCGGCGACCGCGTTCGACAAGGCCTGGACGCCGCGTGCCTCGACGCCGGCCGCCTGGGCATAGGCCCCGCTGCCAACCACGCCCGCCATCGCCAGCGTGCTCAGCGCCAATGCGATCGTTGCGATGATGCCGTCCTTGTGTGTCATGACCTGCTCCGTTCAGATAATTTACTTCTCAGTACGCACACTATAGACATCTACTACAATCTGATAAAGATGCCAATTTCGAATTGATTGTTCAGAATAAGCGAACAATAGACCAAAACCTGGACAATTCCTGATCGGGAGAGAAGTAAAGTGAACAAGCTGCAAGCCATGGAAGTCTTCGTGCAGGTGGTCGATACCGGCAGTTTCACGCGCGCGGCCGAGATGCTGAACATGCCCAAGGCCAGCGTCTCGACCCTGGTACAGGCGCTGGAAACGGCGCTAGCGGCCAAATTATTGCACCGCACCACGCGGCTCGTCACCGTCACCTCGGACGGCGCAGCCTATTACGAACGCTGCATCCGCATCCTGTCGGATGTGCGCGACGCCGAGGAGGCGCTGTCGCGCACGCGCCTGAACCCGAGCGGACGCCTGCGCGTCGACACGCCCACCGGCCTGTCGAGCGAAATCCTGATACCGGCCCTGCCCGACTTCTTCGAGCGCTATCCGGACATCACGCTGGAACTGGGCAGCACCGACCGCACGGTCGACCTGATCGAGGAAGGCGTCGACTGCGCGGTGCGCGGCGGGCCGCTGCTCGACACCAGCCTGATCGCACGCCGGGTCGGCGTCATCAGCTTCGTCACCGCCGCCTCGCCGGCCTACCTGGCGCGCCATGGCACGCCGACGCACCCGAACGACTTGCTGAAGCACCGCTGCGTTAACTATTTCTCGGCCAGGAACGGCAAGGTCTACGACTGGGATTTCAACCGCGACGGCGAGCGCATCGAGGTGCCCCTGCCCGGCCTGATCGCGCTGAACGATTCGAATGCCTATGTGCAGGCCGGGCTGGCGGGGCTGGGCGTGATCCAGATGACCGATTACCTGCTGCTGCGCCACGTGCAGGACGGCCGCATGGTGCAGATCCTGCCCGACTGGTTCAGCGACCCACTGCCGGTGCACGTGGTGTACCCGCAAAACCGCCATTTGTCGGCCAAGGTGCGCGTGTTCGTCGAATGGGTGTCGGAACTATTTGCCAACCACCCGCAAATGCGCCTGGGCCCGCGGCCGGGCTTTATCGATCAGGCCCAGGCGGCGTGATTTTTCCGGCTGGCCGGGTGTAGAATTTGCTCATAAAAAAGCCAATCACATCCGGAGACTTTCA
>Ga0308166_1004118_pt1 | contig 11825 bp, 11 predicted proteins | sample PhyCR2_2_FD_202137 | JGI IMG/M metagenome (GOLD analysis project Ga0308166, IMG submission 202137) | Phyllosphere microbial communities from UC Gill Tract Community Farm, Albany, California, United States - DLSLCC.R2 | ecosystem: Host-associated > Plants > Phyllosphere > Unclassified | place... | reverse complement strand
CGCGCTGCGGTATAGAAGCGCTTCTCTGCATGCAGCACCGCTTCTGGCTTACCGTTGCGTGTGACATCGATAATCGCCACGCCGCCGCTGTAGTTGGGGCCCTGCAGATTGTGCACGTCGCGGAAAATAAAGTGATAGTTGTGGATATCCACGCTGTCGCCGGCCTTCATGCGCACGTCACGCTCAACGCTGTATTGGGTGCTGAAGGCAATGCCCACCACCGTCACCGCCACGCCAAGATGGCCCAGCACCATGCCCCAGTGGCTGCGCGACAGATGGCGCAATCCCGCCAGAAAACGATGCCGATGGGTAGCGCGTTCGTGCAGCTCCATCAGCGTCAGCAGGATCACCCAGATGGCCATCAGCAGGCCAATCACCGTCATCGCTTCGATGCGATCCTGCAACAGCCACGGCAGCACGATCGACAGGATCAGCGTCACCAGCAGACCCACGCCGAGCCGCTTCCACAGCTTTTGCGGCTCATCGCGGCGCCAGCGCACCAGCGGCCCGATGCCGAGCATCAGCGCGAACGGCGCCATCAGCCAGGTGAACATGGTATTAAAGAACGGCTCGCCAACCGAAATGCTGCCCAGCCCGAGCTGTTTATGCACCAGCGGCAGCAGCGTACCGAGCAGCACCACCAGCATTGCGGCAATCAGCAGCACGTTGTTGCCGAGCAGGAAGGATTCGCGCGACCAGGCTTCGCTTTGCACGCGGCTGCGCACCTGGCCCCCTTTCAGGGCGTAGAGCAGCAGCGAACTGCCGATGACAATCACCAGGAAGGCGAGGATAAACATTCCGCGCGCCGGATCCGAGGCGAACGAGTGCACCGACACCAGCACGCCGGATCGCACCAGGAAGGTGCCCAGCAGGCTTAATGAGAACGCGGTAATCGCCAGCAGCACCGTCCATGACTTAAAGCTGCCGCGTTTTTCTGTCACTGCCAATGAGTGCATCAGCGCAGTACCGGCCAGCCACGGCATAAAGGACGCGTTTTCGACCGGATCCCAGAACCACCAGCCGCCCCAGCCGAGTTCGTAATAGGCCCACGCGGAACCGAGCACGATACCAATAGTCAGAAATACCCATGCCGCGGTGGTCCACGGACGTGACCAGCGCGCCCAGGCGGTATCCAGCCGGCCCGCCATCAGTGACGCGATGGCAAAGGCAAACGCCACCGAGAAGCCAACATAGCCCATATAGAGCAGCGGCGGATGGAAGATCAGCCCGATATCCTGCAGCATCGGGTTGAGGTCGCGCCCATCAATCGGGAAGTTCGGCAGCGTGCGGGTAAACGGATTCGAGGTGAGGATAATGAACAACAGGAAGCCGAGGTTGATCATCCCCATCACCGCCAGCACGCGCGCCAGCGCATCCTGCGGCATGCCGCGGCTGAAAATCGCCACCGCTAATGTCCAGGTGCTGAGCAGCAGCACCCACAGCAGCAGCGATCCTTCATGCGCACCCCAGGTGGCGGCGATGCGGTAATACACCGGCAGCAGCGAATTGGAGTTGGTGGCAACGTAGCCGACGGTAAAATCGTTGACCACAAACGCGTGCACCAGCACGAGGAACGCGGCGGCGATGCACAGGAACATGCCCCAGGTGAGCGGACGCGCCAGCGCCATCAGCCGGCCATCCTGACGCGCCGCGCCCCACAGCGGATAAATACTCAATAACAGCGCTAAGCCCAGCGCCAGACACAGCAGAAAGCTGCCAATTTCCGGCATCATGATTGCGTACCCGCCTGCTGATAGGCCGCTGCCGGTCCGTTATGATTCTTCTTCATTGCGTCCTGAATTTCCGGCGGCGTGTACTTCTCATCGTGCTTCGCCAGCACCTCTTTGGCGTTGACCAGATTGCCGTCTTCCAGCACGCCCTGCGCCACCACGCCCTGCCCTTCGCGGAACAGATCCGGCAGAATACCTTCGTAGCTGACGCTGACCACGCCGTTGGCATCATACAGTTTGAACGACACCGCCAGCGTTTTCGGATCGCGTTTGACGCTACCGGGCATCACCATGCCGCCGACGCGCAGACGCTGACCGGCCTCCGGCTTCTGGTGATCCTCACCTTTGCCGTAGAGAATTTCACTCGGGGTGTAGAACAGGTCGATGTTGGAACGCAGCGCGTACATCACCAGCGACGTGGCGAGGCCTAAGCCCACCAGCACCGCCACCACCACATACAGGCGGTTACGACGACGGATATTCACACGGACTCTCCTGCTGCTTCACTGGCAGCTTGTTTGGCTTTTGCCGCGCGGATGCGGCGCTCGCGGGACTGACGCTGGCGAATCTCTGCCAGCAGGCGGCGACGGAACAACACGGTGTGCAGCACCAGACCGATCAGTGGAATCAGCGTAAAACACACGGCCAGCCAGACGTAAAAGGCATAGCCGCCCATGGCGAAAAACTCGCTCCACGATGAGAAGGCAGGCGTCATGCTTTGCGTCCTCCCTGCGCCACGTCAATCGCCCACGGGCGGTGACGCTCGGTAAACAGAATCAGGTTGCGCAGACGCATCAGGGTGAGCGCACCAAACACCAGCAGATAGCCGAGAATCGACCAGCGCAGCGGCGTGCGCATGCTGGGATCGATCGCCTGTTGCAGAATGCCCGACGAGCCCTGATGCAGCGTGTTCCACCACTGCACGGAGAAGTGAATAATCGGCAGGTTAACCACGCCGACCAGAATCAGGATGCCGGCCGCGCGTCCGGCGGTGCGGCGATCGTCGAAAGAGTGATAGAGCGCAATCACGCCCATATAGAGGAACAGCAGCACCAGTTCAGAAGTCAGACGCGCGTCCCAAATCCACCAGGTGCCCCACATCGGCTTGCCCCACGCCGAGCCGGTCACCAGTGCGATAAAGGTAAATACTGCCCCCACTGGCGCCATCGCCGCAGCCGCCAGATCGGCCATTTTCATCTGCCACACCAGACCGATGAAGGCGGCGATGGCCATCGAGGCATAGACGCCCATCGACCACATCGCCGCCGGCACGTGAATGTACATGATACGGAAGCTGTTTCCCTGCTGATAATCCGCCGGCGCAAAGCCGAATCCCCAAATCCAGCCGAGCAGCAGCGCACCGACGCCCAGGATTGCGAACCAGGGAATCAAGCGACCGCATAGCTGGTAAAGCCGCTCAGGCTTTGCCCACTGGTGTAACCATTTCCACATTGACATTGCTCACACTAAATAAGAATTCGGATAGCGGCCTCTCTGCCGGAGGCCCGCCTTAATGCAGACTGATGCGCAGCGCGGCAGCGGTCGCAAACGGCGACAGCGTGGCGCTGACCGCCAGCATGGCGCCGAGAATCGCCAGATAACCGCCGATCGGTAACCCCTGACCGGCCGCATCAATCGCCGCGCTGGCAAAAATCAGTACCGGTATCGACAGCGGCAACACCAGTAAACTCAGCAATACGCCGCCGCGCCGCAGCCCGACGGTCAGGCCGGTGCCAATCGCACCGAGAAAACTCAGGGTTGGCGTGCCGATCAGCAGCGTTAACGCCATTGCCCGCCAGCCAGCAAAATTCAGCGACAGCAGCAGCGCCGCCAGCGGCGAGAGTAAAATCAGCGGCAGCCCGGTAATCAGCCAGTGCGCAATCACTTTGCCCAGCACGGTGATCGGCAGCGGCGTCGGCAGCAACAGCAACTGCTCCAGCGATCCATCAAGAAAGTCGTCGCGAAACAGCCGCTCCAGCGCCAGCAGCGATGCCAGCAGCGCGGCTACCCAGGCGACGCCAGGTGCGATGCGCGCCAGCTGCTGCGGTTCTGGGCCAATGCCTAACGGGAACAGCGTAATCACGATCAGAAAAAACCACAGCGGATTAACCACTTCCGCGCCGCTGCGAAAGGCAATCTTTAACTCACGCTGAATAACCCGGCCAAGCATCACGCCCACTCCGATGTAAGACGAATTTTGCGCACGCGCGCCTGGCTGTCCGGCAGGTCCTGATGGGTCGTCAGAATCACCACGCCACCGTTATCGGCATGATCGGCGAAGCGCGCCATTAATTTTTCCACGCCGTGTTTGTCGATGGCGGTCAGCGGCTCATCCAGAATCCACACAGGAGCCGGGCTGAGCCACAGTCGCGCAAGCGCCACGCGCCGCTGCTGCCCGGCAGAAAGCTGAGCCACCGGCACCTCTTCATAGCCCAGCAGATTGACCTGCTCCAGCGCGTCATACAGCGTGTCTTCGCTGCGATCGCCGTGCCAGAAATGCAGATTCTCCCGCGGCGACAGCACCGATTTCACGCCCGGATGATGGCCGAGATACAGCAGGTTTTGCTGCCATATTTCGCGCTGCCGGCGGATGGACTGCTGCTGCCAGCGTACTTCACCCTGCTCTGGCCGGCTTAACCCGGCCAGCAGTCGCAACAGTGAAGTTTTGCCTGCGCCGTTGGGCCCTTCGATTTGCACCACATCGCCCGCCTGCACCTGAAAACTCAGTCCGTGAAACAGGGTTCGCTCATCGCGAACGCAGGCGAGATTAATCACTTCGAGCATAGAAGGGAGATTCATAGCAATAAATGAGGCGGGAATAATACCACACTCAAACCAGGGGCCGAAGTCTGTGCGCAAGCTCCCCCTTCCCCCAAATGGGGTATTCATGCGCATCAGATCAAGAAAGCGCTCAAAAAACCACCTTTGCTAATCTCTTGTTACTCTTAATTTGAATCTTTGTAACATTTCGCCCTTGCTAAAAGCGTCTACGCTTATTACGCACTGGCATTATCACCGGGAGAAAAAATGAAGCCATCGCCATCAAATAACACGCATGACAATGACGTGGACAGTGAAGAAAAAGAACAGGGAACGGATATCGAAGTGGACGAAGACGCCCTGCCCTCGCGGGCTGCGGCGATCCATGAAGAGATTCGGCAGGACGGTGAAAAGGAGCTGGAGCGCGACGGTATGGCGCTGCTGTGGTCAGCGATTGCCGCCGGCTTATCGATGGGTGCCTCGCTGATGGCGAAAGGCATTTTCCAGGTGCACCTCGCGGGCGTGCCCGGCGCCTATCTGCTTGAGAATCTCGGCTACACCTTTGGTTTTGTCATCGTGATTATGGCGCGCCAGCAGCTGTTTACCGAGAACACCGTTACCGCCGTACTGCCGGTGATGCATAAACCCACCGGCGGCAATTTTATGCTGCTGCTGCGGCTGTGGAGCGTGGTGCTGATCGGTAACTTAATCGGAACCGCGCTGGGTGCGCTGGCGTTTAATCATATGCCAATTTTCGATGACGCTACGCGCCAGGCCTTCACCGCCATCAGCGAAAAAGTGATGGAGCATACGCCGGGCGAAATGTTTGCCAACGCAGTGATTTCAGGCTGGATCATCGCCACCATGGTATGGATGTTTCCTTACGCTGGTGGCGCCAAAATTGTGGTGATCGTGATGATGACCTGGCTGGTAGCGCTGGGCGATCTGGCACACATTGTGGTCGGATCGGTTGAAGTGCTGTATCTGGTATTTGCCGGCACGCTGCCGTGGCAGGAGTTTTTGTGGCCGTTTGCACTGCCCACCCTGCTGGGCAACATCACCGGCGGTACGCTGATTTTTGCCCTGATCAGTCACGCGCAGATCCGTAACGACATGAGCGAAGCGGCCAAAGCCAAAGCGCGAGCCGAACAGAAGCGTAAAGAGAGGCAGGAAAAGCAGAAAGATCAGGAAAAAGCGTGATCGTCACCGCCTGATTGCTGACACTTTGAGCAAACAGGCGGCCCACGGTTAAAATCCCCTGCACGGTGCGCTATACTGCGCGCCGCACGTCTCCTTAGTTAAATGGATATAACGAGCCCCTCCTAAGGGCTAGTTGCAGGTTCGATTCCTGCAGGGGACACCATCTTTTATTTCATATCATCCTGCCGCATCTAAAAAGCCTTGCATTTCAAGAAGATAATCATTTTTCGTTATCATATTTTGCCTGCTAACGTCTAATAGAATCCTTACGCGGATATGTATAGTTTTGCGTAAAACCCGGTTCGTTCTTTTTTCTATTCACATATGTTGCCATCGATACCCAAACCCAGACTACGCGTACTAAAGCTATACCCCTTCAATAATGAGGCATGCTTATCACTGCTTATAGTACCCAATGACCTAAGGGCTGGCGATTCAGAAATTGCTTATCAAGCGAACAGCCACTTAAATGATTTACCATCCTCTAAAAAAATTGAGAACAGTGTTGCGTTAGCGCAAGATCCGCCGCCGATGCGGTGGAGTTTTTAAGTTTTCTGGTGTAACGGGCAGAGCTAAATATAATTTCGCGCCCGATATAGCTATCACATTGAACAGGCCCTATCAGAACTACTTTTTTCCTGACACAGAAAGAGATTCCAGCCTTCGTTGAAGCGCTCAAAGGGTATCAGGGAAGCTCACTGACTAAATACGCTGCACAGTTACTTATGCTTACTGGTGTTCGCAGCGTTGAACCTAGAGGGGCTTCGTTGTGTTTTCGATTTGGATAACGCTCAGTGGGAAATCACGAAATAAAGAGTGAAAAGCGCAGCTCTCATTTGGTACCGCTTTCGTCTCAGGCAGTTTAGCATTTGAATGAATTGGAGGAGTTACCAAGCAAATACGAACATGTTTTTCATGGCATGAACTACGTTAGAGAGCCAATGAGTGATGCCAGTATCAATAAAGTGATAAAGAGGCTTGACTATCATGAACGGCTTACGGGGAACAGCTTGCACCATATAATGATCACGATTTTGAAAGCGTATAGATTGAAATTTAACTTGCGCATATTGATAAGAACTCGATAAGAGAAACTCACAATCATGCGCAATTTGTTAAAGATCAAGCTGTGATGTTAGAACGGTATGCAGAAATATCATATCCTACCGTTAACAATATCTAACATTAAACAAATATGATGAGTAATTTGAAATTGTTTATTTTTTGCAAGGCCGGGTGAATGTCTTCTTTGACTACATGAATAGTAGTTACTCAAACCAATATTACTTCCATACTGTGCAAGGTAGTTTGGTACATAAGCCGAGATTTGATCGGCAACATCAATGAACATTGTTGCAACGTCTTGCACGCCTCGTTGCGTATTACTTGATACGAAATGACGCACCCATATTGAGTTATTGCTTAACTCTTTATATAGAAGATGAGAGGCTATAGCTGAGGGCTGTCCTCCACCTAAATCTAAAATTTTCCCAGTAATTGAATAATCACCAATACCTATACAATTCCGACCAATATATTGATGCTGATTTGTGAAAAACTCAGTTCCGCTATAGTCAGCATTCCTTGCCAGCTTTCTAAAATTATCATTAATTAATATGGTCTTATTCGCAGGGAGATAACTATATTGATGCTGAGGTAATGAATTATTTATTATGATGTGATATGTAATACGAGGATCACCTGCCAATAATTGCATTTCTGCATCAGCTAAAGCTGCATTATCATAAACAAGAGCAATCCTCTTATTTCCACAGCTTGAAATCCATGCTATCAAAGACTGAAAGTTAATACCCGACCTTACCAAACATCCAAGAATTATATTATTCTTAGAGGTCAACAATTGAGATATATCATGATTAAATTGATTAACATTATTACCATTGGAAAAATCATTCTGATAGGGATTAAGTATAACCACCACGTCATTATTCCAAACGTTCAAACATGTAGCTAAAGCAGATGCATTTGAATTGACAGGTTCGAGCACAGGTAGCAAGCCATTTACATTAATACTAGCAGATGAAATCTCTCTCAAAGATAATAATTCAGTACCTCTTGCATAAAGATATGGACTATACATACAACCTCTCCTTTTTTCAAAAATTCAATAAGATTCAATCTTAGAATCCATTAGATTAACAATATAATCTTTGTGTTTTTTTGATAGTGGTGTTGCGTATCCCAAAGCACGTAAAGACGCAGGAAGACAATAAAGATAATCAATAAAATCTTTGTCAGTAGCCCTTTTTTTCATTGCGCTAATAAAATATGAGTTGGCCAGTTCAAAAGGAATCGATAAAAAAATGTTCTTACAATAATTTTGTACAAGTCCATTAGGCATAGAAATGACTGATGATGTATAATCCTCAATAATCTTAACATATTCCTTTCTTCTAAGAACATTGAATATCTTTTCAAGCTTTATATTTTCAGTATTAAGCTTAGCCTCCTTAACAACACTTATTGTTTCCTTTAAACTTAAAGATAAAACACCTAAATTAGGTATGTCTAGTGCTGCATACTTATTTGCAAGATCTGGATGTGTAACGATATAGACCTTTTCAAAAACATCTAAGTAATCAATTGACTGGGTGACTAAACGCTTCGGGGTATCGAATTCAGTTTTTATTTCATAGGCTGTAGAATGGCCATTAAAAACAGCAACATCCACAATTGAATTATTTACTGGTAACTCAATTGAAGATGAACTAGTCTTAGGACTATGACGACCAAAAACGACCTTATTAACAATAGCCGATTTGTATACATATTCATTTCGATAATTTTTCCTTAGAAGATCGAAAAATAAATCAAAAAGCTCTCTTATAGTTAATTCATTGTGATTAGGGATGGCATCCTTAAAAAGTGATAAGGTAGCAGATAAATTCTCCCCTCTAGCAAGAGAGTTAAAAAAAGGTCTGCGAAATGCTTTTGCATAGATTATATTAGTATTATCAATAATTTGCATACCCTTAAATCCCGATCACTATCACTAAATGTAGCTAAAACCAATAGGCCGATAATTTTTTCCAACATGTTATCTTGTTTTCTACTGCATGCAACTTAAAATTTATTTAATTTATCCTAACTTAGTCGCGTTAAAATTATATGCTGCTTGGATGTAAACTCAACATGTATTTGTTAAGCTTTTAGGGTGCCAAAGCCCATCCACTACCTATATTCGCGAATTCGGTGCTACGCCCCACCCGCCTGCAGTTTTCATATCAACAAATTGTGTCAGTTTCACTCTTTTTCAAAACACCATCTCCACCCGCGCCAGCAGAAGGGTTTACGGCGCAGGTTGAGGGTCAAGAAGTCGCTGCGCGGGTCAAACACTTCACTTATTCGCCAGGCCGCTCTGCCACCTCAATGCTGTTTTTCATCTGCCACAAGGTATAAATCTGCGATCGCAGGTGCTGTTCGAGCTGGCGGATAAGCTGTTGCCGCTGGGGCGCACTGGCTGGTAGCGAGTGAATTTGCCGCAATTGTTCCTCGATGGGCTCAGCCTGCTGAAAACGGGTCATCATGCCAAATACCGAGGACTTCAGCTCACTCACCGTGATGTATTTGCCTTTTTGCTCATCCAGTCCATTCAGCCGCTCGCTTAACAGTGCCAGCTTCATCATTCCCTGATGCCAGGCCGCAAGGTTTTGCGCTGGCAACGTGCTGGCCTCAAGCTGATGCTGCCACCGCGCAGATAACGAACCCGTCTGTTCGGGCCACAGCGCCTGCGCCTGCTCCACCAGCTGCTGGCCATACGCAATATTCCAGTCGGGCGCGAGTTGCTCCAGGCGAGATAACTGCTGCTGCGTGTCGGCGATCAAGGCTGATGGTAAGGAGGTCCGCTGCCGCAGCACATCCCGCTGCTGTGGCGTGAGTGTGGCGGGCACAGGACCCAGCGATGCCACCAGCTGAGCCTGCAGTGGATCGGGCCGGTGCAGATATTGCCAGCCGCCCACCGCGACCACGCTGATAAGCAGCATGGTAAACATCCCGGCACTGAAAAATTGCCAGTTATTACGACGGGCCAGCGCCGCTGTCTGCACCTTTATCTTCGGCTGATGTTGCTGCTGCGCGACATAAACCCATCTGGCGCTATGAGGGGTTTTCGTTTCATGCGGATGTGCGGATATTGCCCCGTCATCTATCGTGGTGCCGGGCAAGATGTCGCTGGTCGTATCGTCACGGCTTTCCAGCCTGGCGGCACTGTTGTGCATCAGAGCACGCAATGTATCAAGCTGGCTAAGATGTTTAAGCTCCAGCCGCTGTAACACGGTCCCCAGGCGGGTAAGCAGTTGTTCAGCACGATAAAGCTGACTCAGATCGTCATAATTCAGGGAAAGGGGGCGCATCTGCTGCTGCACGCGCTGGCTCAGGCTGGTGAGAATATCCATGCGCGCGTGAATCGGTTGCGGCCACAGCGCCCCCCACTGATGGCTCACCAACGCTTCCACTAGCGCCAGACCTTCATTCAATCCGACCAAACCAGCCAGCTGCAGGCGGGCAAGCGTGTACCAGGCCGCGGTCTGCAACTCCACTCCATTTTGTTCGAACAGAGAAAGGCAGCGTTGTTCAACGTAAAGCCAGTCTATATCCGGCCGTGCCGGATGGGTCAATTTGCTCAGCTCTTCACGCAGAGCAGCATAATCCGGCAGCTTACGCGGGTCGCTGCCGGTTTTAATCCGACGGGCAAGCATGTCATTCATGACTTATTGTCTCTGTGAGGTATGTACAGCGTGGGAGGATAATTAATTATGCAGTTTGGTTTTCTGCCTGTTCTGAGCGATGAACGATGCAAATATTTCTTTACCGCCCCCCTTCCCGCCTTAATTAATATTGATTACCGGTGCAAATAGGTAAATTCGTATAGCCGGGTTTGCTGGCCATATAAAGCGGGGCGCAGGTTGGTTTTCGTGGTAGCAAATCGTTCTGATCCTGAGCCACTGGCTGTGGCTGTTTCTTTGATGTGGCGATCTTTTTGGTCTGCGTTTTTCCGCTGTTAAGCGGTGATTTTGCCTGCTGCGTGCTTTCTGACGAATCATACCTGGAGCAAATTTTCTTCGACTGGCTCAGGCTTCCGTCATTACAGACAAAACGTCCATCTGAGGTACAGTGTGCAATACCACCCTTTGCACCAGAACAGGGTTTTCTGCCTCTGGCTGCTTCAGCCTGCAGAGTCACTAATAAGCTAAAAACCAACAGCGGTATCAATTTTTTCATATTCAAATCCATGTGTTATTTTATTATTCAGCCTCGTTCGTAATAATGCCGCTTAGATTTGTGCTTTACCATCAAGATATTGCTGCTGCCTGAGATGCCGCAACAGAACGCGCCCCTCCGGCATAAACTCAGTGCCGTACCGCACCAGACCGAGTCCCTTCAGTTCCGCATCAATCGCGTAGCGCAATTCGCCGGGCTGCGCCTGCTCCAGCAGCACCACTCTGATGCTTTTCAGGCGCGGCTCATACCTGAGCAGAACAGCAGACAGGGTGCCAATCAGCTCATGGGCAGTGCCCGGCATGCCCTGCAGGATTTTGGTCATATCGGGCAGACCATAGTCCGGCAGATGCGCCAGCGTGCCGGCGCGGCAGTTGAGGATGCGCTGCATATTGTCGAGTACGGACAAAATCACCTGATTTTGTTCGCTGACCTGATCGAGGGCCAGGCCGCCGGTGAAGTTGCCGGTGAGCATTTCATACAGCGAAGGTGTGTTATGTCCCTGGGGCATCAGTCGTCCTTGAGCGGTTGCAGTGTCAGATGATTGTTACCGGCTTCCAGAATGCGCGGCTTATCCGGGTCAAGGTCTTCACGCCCTATCACCAGCTTCCAGGTGTTGTTAACTCTATCCGGATGGCGGAACAGCCCTGCCACGGCGACAAACTGCGCATCTTCTTCCATTGGCATATCGAGGTTCGCATCACCGCCAGGTTTTACCACTACATCCCGGGTCGCCAGCAGATCGGCTTTCAGGATCGTGTCGCCATCCCTGAGGAGCTGCTGATAGACCGTTTTGTCGAAGGTTTTACGGTCTTTCAGCTGCCAGACCCGAATAACCACCGGCTCAGACAGCGAGTTACTTTCGCGGGAATCGGTGTTCAGCGCCTCACGGGCGGT
>Ga0308166_1004115_pt1 | contig 11833 bp, 12 predicted proteins | sample PhyCR2_2_FD_202137 | JGI IMG/M metagenome (GOLD analysis project Ga0308166, IMG submission 202137) | Phyllosphere microbial communities from UC Gill Tract Community Farm, Albany, California, United States - DLSLCC.R2 | ecosystem: Host-associated > Plants > Phyllosphere > Unclassified | place... | reverse complement strand
TCGATCAACATCGCGATCTTGCGGGCCACCAGGTACGAGCCGCCCGCCATCCATGCGGGCTCGTCGGACGCCCCCACCCAGACGCTCTCCTCGAGAGCGGCGGAGTCGTCGGCGAGGATGTTCGCGGTGCCGTCCTTGAACCCGAACAGGTTTCGCGGGGTCGCCTGATCCGATGTCGTGCGGGAGGTCTTGCCGAAGCCGAGCTGCGACCAGCGCAGCTTCGCACGCCCGAAGGCGATGCGGCTGAGGTTGCGGATCGCGTGGACGGCGACCTGAGGATCATCCGCGCAGGCCTGGATGCAGAGATCGCCGTGGGACGTCTGCGGATCCAGGTCGTCGCCGAGGAAGGCGGGCAGACGCTCGAGGGCGGCAGGTCGTCTGTCCGCGATGCCGTAGCGGTCACCGTCTTCGTTCTCGAAGAGTCCGGGGCCGAAGCCGATCGTGATGGTGAGACCCGCCGCTGGCAGCCCGAGCGCTTCTCCGGTGTCGTCAGGCGGGACCTCCGCATCGCCGCCGACCGCACCGGTCGCGCTCACCTCGAGGCCCTGGGTCATCCGCGAGGCGGCGTACGTCCAGTCCTGCAGCAGAGTGATCAGGTCGTCACGGTCGGTGCGGGGCATCATGTCGAACGCTGCGAAGTGCAGGTGCTCCTGCACGGGGGTGGTGATGCCTGCCTGATGCGCACCGAAGAAGTCGTAGGCGTGCTCGGCATCGGCACGAGCCCTGGACCGGCCGAGAGCGACTCCGCCGGTCAGCCCGGCGCCCACTCCGACCGCGAGGGAGGCCACTCCCCCGCCGAGCGCCAGCCCGAGGAGCCCTCGTCTGCTGAGACCTGTCTGCGAGGTCGCCGCGGCCGCCTCCTCCGTCACGGAGTCGGCGGCCACGGAATCCTTCGAGCGTTCTTCCACCTGCGAGATCGTACCTGTCGGATCAGTCGAGGACGGTGCCGGTCAGCTGCGACAGCGGCTCGGCGAGGGCGTTGATGAGGTCGGTGAACTCGCGCTTGTCCGCGTCGGTCAACTCGGAGTATCCGACGAAGCCGTCGGCGAGGGAGCCGTGAGCCGCCAGCGACGCCTCGAGAGCCGCGTACCCGTCTTCGATCTCAGTCACGAGCGCCTCGCCGTCATCGCCTTGGGCGGTGGCGAAGTCCTGCACGAGCGAGAACGCCATCTTGGAGCCTTCGACGTTGGCCGCGAAGTCATAGAGGTCGGTGCCGGACCACCAGTCCTCCTCGCCGGAGATCTTTCCGGTCGCGACCTCGTCGAGCAGCGCGATCGCGCCGTTCGAGATGCCGCCGATGCCCTGGTCGTCGAGCGCCGTGGTGAAGTCGTCGGAGTGCACGTAGTCGTACAGCTCCTGCACGTCGGCGAGCAGCTGGTCGCCGTAGTCCGCTCGTTCGTCGGTCGTGGACGGCGCCCAGTCCTGCCAGGCCGGCGTCTCGCCGTCGGCGTTGAGCGCGTCCTGTGCGGGCACCCAGAGGTCCTTCTCGATGCGGTGGAAGCCCGTCCAGTCGAGCCCCTCGGCCACAGCGTCGACCTCGCGGTAGTCGATGCGCGGGTCGAGCGTGCCGAGAGCTTCGGCGACCGGCTCGATGCGCTCATAGAAGGCGCGAGTCTGCGGGAAGAGGGCGCGTGCCGTCTCGTCATCCCCCGACTCGTAGGCGGCGACGAGCTCGTCGACCGACGGCACGAGCTGTCCGACCTGGTCCTTCACGAACGCGGCGTACAGATCGACGGCCTGCTGCTTCTGCTCGACGTCCTCGCCTTCGACCGCGACCCGCTCGCCCGTCACAGTGAACTCCGACTTGCCGACCCCTTCGCCGATCATGCCCGGCTTGCACAGCGTGAAGTACTTCCCCGGCTGAGCCACGACCGTCAGGGTCCGCGACGCGGAGGGGGCGATGTTCTCGACCTCTCCGACGATGCGCAGTCCGTCGTCCGCGAGCAGATAGAACTCGGACGTCTGACCGCTGTCGTTCGTGACGTCGAACGTCAGCGTCCCGCTCTTCGCGGTGGCGCCGGACACGGCACATTCCGAGTCGGTCGACGAGACGTCGAAAGCCGCGCCGGCCGCGACGTCGCTCTTGGCGACGCAACCGCTCAGGAGGAGTGCGGCAGCTCCGGCGGCTGCGACGGCACCGAGGATTCGGCGAGAGGTGGTCATGCTGCTCCTTGCTGGGTGAGAGTGGATGCCGACAGGGCCTCGTCTGCGGAGGTCGGCGTACGAGGTGCGACGGCCGGACGGGTGCGGAGGCCACGGACGAAGAAGAAGCCGACGACGAGCAGGTACAGCGCCCATGCCGCGACCTGCAGCCAGGACATGCGCGGCATGAAACCGACGGTCGCCTGGAGGATCGTCGCCCAGGCGCCGCTCGGAACGACGACGTTCGACACGTCGAACGCCCATCCGAACGGGAAGGCCGCCCAGCCGAGGGCGACGGCACCCGTGGCGGCATCGATCGGGGCGACGGCGGTGAAGGGCCCTGGCAGCGCGCCGGCCTCCTGCAGGTCCATGATCGCGTAGGCGAGCACACCCGCCGCGACGATGACGAGGAAGCCGCTCGTCCAGGTGAAGAAGCGACGAAGATCCAACCGCACGGCGCCGCGCGCGAGCAGCCATCCGATCACGACGGCGGCGAGAAGACCCAGCACGGCACCGAGCAGCGCCGACCGAGACGAAGCCGATCGCGATCAGGGCCCAGACGCCGCCCTGCGTGAGCGCACGGTCGAGCCCGCCCTCGAGCGTCGCCTTCATCGTCCGGCCGGCCTTCTGCATCCAGAAGATCATCCAGGTGACCATGCCGACGGCGAGCAGTGAGAGCAGCCCGCCGATGAGCTCCTGCGCCTCGAACGTCAGCGAGTACGCGCCGAAGGTGAGCACCGCTCCGATTCCCAGGGCGAGCACTATCGCGAGCGCCACACCGGCCCAGAGTCGGGGCAGCGCGTCCCCTCGACCGAGTCGCCGGAGGTAGGCGACGAGGATGCCGACGACGAGCGCGGCTTCAAGGCCTTCACGGAGACCGATGAGAAATGTGGCGAGCACGGAGGGAGACTCTCTGGGAAGTAATGAGGTAAGGCATCCCTTACCTCAGAGAGATTAGCACCCTGTCTGCACTGTCATTTCACCTACCCGTGCGAACGGCGGTAATTCGGCGCAACACTCGACCGCTCTCTCGCGCAGCCGATCTACGCTCGGTGAATGGCTGATCTCTCGCTTCCCATCCTCGACCTGTCCCAGCTGGATGCCGGACCCGAGGCCGCGTCGCGGTTCCGCGACGACCTCAGGGCCGCGACCCACGACGTGGGGTTCTTCTATCTGACCGGCACCGGCGTCTCCCCCGAGCTCGAAGCCCGCCTGCACCGCGCGGCGCTCGACTTCTTCGCTCTGCCGGAAGAGGACAAGCTCGCGATCGAGAACGTCAACAGCCCGCATTTCCGCGGTTACACCCGCGTGGGAGGCGAGCGCACCCAGGGCAAGGTCGACTGGCGGGAGCAGATCGACATCGGCCCAGAGCGCGAACCCGTCGAGGGCGGCCCAGCCTTCAACCGCCTCACCGGCCCGAATCTCTGGCCTGCCACTCAGCCCGAGCTCAAGGCGGTCGTCACCGAGTGGCACGACACGCTGACCGAGATCGCCCGCAAGCTGCTCCGCGCCTGGGCGCTGACGCTCGGCGCGGACGAGTCGTACTTCGACGAGCCGTTCCGCGACCCGTCGACCCTCATCAAGATCGTCCGCTACCCGGGAACGGATGAGCCGGAGCCTCAGCAGGGCGTCGGTGCGCACAAGGACTCCGGTGTGCTGACCCTGCTCTGGGTCGAGCCCGGCAAGGGCGGACTGCAGGTGGAGCGGAACGGCGAGTGGGTGTCGGCTCCGCCGGTGCCCGGCGCGTTCGTCGTCAACATCGGGGAGCTGCTGGAGTATGCGACCGGCGGCTACCTCAAGGCGACCAATCACCGAGTGATCTCCCCGAGGGCGCCGGAGGAACGCATCTCGATCCCGTTCTTCTTCAACCCCGCGCTCGACCAGCAGCTGCCGCTCCTCGAACTGCCGGCAGATCTGGCCGCCGAGGCGACGGGGATCACCGACGATCCGAGCAACCCCATCCATGCCACCTACGGCGAGAACGCCATGAAGTCACGGCTGCGCGCCCACCCGGACGTGGCGGCGATCCACCATCCCGATCTGGTCGGTACGAACGCCTGAGCGCGGTCACAGCGCCGGGCCGCCTCCGAGCGCAACGATCTCGCGCAGTGCCTGGAGATGGCCGGCGAACGCGACCCGACCGGCCGCGGTCGAGTAGACCCACGTGCGCGGACGACTGCCGAGGCTGCCCTTGCGTGCGACGACGTATCCCGCGGCCTGAAGATGCGAGATGGCCTTGCTCAGCGGCGAGTCACCGCATTGGAGGATCTCTCGCAGCGCCGCGAAGTCCAGCTCGACGCCGTCCCCGAGCGACGCCAGGAGCGAGAAGCGGATCGGAGAGGCGAAGTTGTCGTCGAGTCGGGTTCTCGGGTGCGGTGCCGGCGGGGTGTCAGTCACGGAGACCACGCCCAGGGATGAACGAGACGGCGACGAAGAGCGCCATGATGCTCAGTCCGCTGATCATGCCGACGAAAACCGGAACACCGTCGACGAGCACCACCAGTGACAGCCCGCAGGCTGACACGGCGAAGGCGGCGAGGTGCGGCCAGCGCCATGAGGCCCCGACGGAGGGAAGGCCCATCTCCGTGCGCGCAGTCGCGAACCAGGCGAACAGCATGAGCACGACCAACAGGAGCAGGACGCTGGTGAGCACCCCATCCGGTGCGGAACCGAGCATTGCCAGCAGACCGACGGCGACGCCGATTCCGATCGTGCCCCACCGCGCGCCGCGCGAAAGAGCGGCGGGGAGCGATCGTGGAGGGCGTGCGTCACCGGTCGTCCGAGCGACCTGCACCACCCCGTAGCCGCCGTACCCGATGAGCACGAGCGCGGCGGGGATCCAGATCCCGAACGCCGGGAACCCGGGATCCAAGACCACGAAGCCGAACACGACGACCGTCAACACGATGCCGGAGACCAGGAGAACCCAGCGTGACCCCGTCACGCGCCACTGCATCCCGCTGCGCTGCGCCATGCCGCTGGCCAGCTGTCCCCACAGGACGAAGCTGAAGAGTATGACCTGGCTCGCTGCCACGCTGCGGTCGCCGCGCAGGGCCGCAGCCATCGCGACGAGGTACACGGCGGTGATCAGCGCGTTCGCGATCTGCAGCCACGCCAGCGCGCGCCGGTCGACTGCTCGCGTTCGCCGGTGCACCACGGCCTCCGCCTCGTCGAGATAGCGCTGTGCGATATCCGCACTCGGCGGCGCGAGCGCCTCCTGCCCCTGAACCGGCTTCTGCTCCATCGTCCGACCTCCGTTCACTTTCCATCTGGAAAGCTCACTACTTTCCTAATGGAAAGCGCGTGCGAGATCAACCCCCCGGACATGACGAAGGCCGCCCCACACCTGGGGCGGCCTTCTCAAGAATGTTCTGCGCGATTGTACGCTGGCTCGCTTCGCCTTATCGGCGGAGACCCAGGCGTGCGATCAGCGAGCGGTAACGCTCGATGTCGACGCTCTGGAGGTAGCCGAGCAGACGACGGCGCTGACCGACGAGCAGGAACAGGCCACGACGCGAGTGGTGGTCGTGCTTGTGCTCCTTCAGGTGCTCGGTGAGGTCCTTGATGCGCTGCGTCAGCATCGCGGCCTGCACCTCGGGGGATCCGGTGTCACCGGGGTGCGTCGCGTACTCTTCGATGATCGCCTTCTTGACGTCTGCTTCCAGTGCCATAGATTCGATCCCCTCTCTGCTTGTTGCGCGGCGCCCGACGCCTGATGCGAGGGCTCTCTTTATCCGCGGCCGATCGAACGGCAACCTGAAGAGTCTACCAGGACTCCGTGGCGCTGCGTGACCGCCGGCGACCTCCGCTCGTCGCACCTCGGATACGCTCGGATCATGCATGACAGGCACGCGGCGTGAGCACGGCTCGCAGTCATCTGATCGATCTCAGTCCGCTCAGAGCCAGCCCGGCCTTCGCCCGCATGTGGACGGGCTCGGTGCTCGCCGGCATCGGCGGTCAGCTGACGATCGTGACCGTCATGCTGCACGTGTTCGCACTCACCGGAAGCACCTTCGCGGTCTCGATGATCGCCGTGGCGGGGCTCGTGCCGATGATCCTCGCCGGCCTCTACGGCGGTATGCTCGCCGACGCGTTCGACCGGCGTCGCGTCGCACTGATCGCCGCGACCGTGACCTTCGCGTCGACCGCCCTGCTCGCCGCCCTCACGTGGACGGGTGCCGAGACGATCTGGTGGCTATACATCCTGAGCATCGTCAACTCGGCCGCCAACTCGGTCGGGATGGCGACCCGCACCGCCATCGTTCCGCGCCTCATCCCCCGCAACCTGCTGGCCGCGGCATCCGCGCTCAACGGAGTCGCCTTCGGGCTGACCGTGATGGCTGGCCCCGCCCTGGCGGGCATCCTCGTCGCCCTCACCGGATACGGGTGGACCTACACGATCGACATCATCCTGATGCTCTCGATGTTCCTCGGACTCTGGACCCTTCCGACGTTGCGCCCCGAAGGCGAGATCGTGCGGCCGGGACTCGCCTCGCTCGTCGACGGATGGAAGTTCCTGAAGCGGGCGAGCAACATCCGCACGCAGTACGTCATGGACATCATCGCGATGACCTTCGGCCAGCCCCTCGTGCTGTTCCCGGCACTGGGGACCGTGCTGCTCGGAGGCGGGGCGGTGACCACGGGCATCCTCACGGCGGCCGTCGCCGTCGGGACGTTCGCCTCGAGCCTGTTCTCGGGGCGCGTGGTGCAGTACCGGTGGCACGGGCGCGGCATCGAACGGGCGGTCGAAGCCTACGGCGCATCGATCCTCGCATTCGGTGCGGTGCTTCTGATCGGCGCGTTCTCCGGCCCCGCGAACGAGAAGACGCCGAACACCGGGCTGATCGTCGCCGCATGCATCGCACTCGCCCTGTCGGGCGCGTCTGACAACGTCAGCTCGATCTATCGGAACACCATGATGCAGGCGGCAGTGCCGGACACCATGCGCGGGCGACTGCAGGGCGTCTTCATCGTCGTCGTCGCAGGAGGACCACGGATCGGCGCACTGTACGCGGGAACCCTCGCGTCGATCACGACGCTGTGGCTCCCTCCCCTGCTCGGCGGATTCCTGGTCGTGACCCTCGTCGCACTGCTCGCACGATACAGCTCGCGGTTCCGGGCCTATGACGCAGAGAACCCCGAGCCCTGAGGGCCCGGGGTTCTGCAGTGCATCTGCGATCAGTCCTGCTGCAGAGCGCCCTGCAGGTCGAGGCTGATGGTGACGTCCTTGCCGACCAGCACGCCGCCGGTCTCGAGCGCCGCGTTCCAGGTGAGGCCGAAGTCCTCGCGGTTGATGACGGTCTTCGCCGAGGCGCCTGCCTTGTAGTTGCCCCACGGGTCGGAGCCGAAGCCGCCGAGGTCCAGCTCGAAGCTGACCGGCCTGGTGATGCCGCGAATTGTCAGGTCACCGTCGACGAACAGCTCGCCGCCCTCGGCGCGTGCGCCGGTGGAGACGAACTCCATCGTCGGGAAGTTCTCGGTGTCGAAGAAGTCGCCCGAACGGAGGTGCGTGTCGCGGCCCTCGTCCTTCGTGTCGATCGAGGTCACATCGACACTCGCCTCGACGCGCGCCTCGAGGGGGTTCTCGGGCGCGATGAGAGTCGCGCTCTTCACGCCGAAGGTGCCGCGCACCTTGGAGATCATCATGTGGCGCACGCTGAAGGTGACCTCGCTGTGCGACGGGTCGAGTACCCAGGTGCCTGCGCGGTAACCGGGAATGTCGATGCTGGTCATGGTTTCTCCTCGGGAGACATCAGCCGCGTTGTGCGGCAACGGATGAGGGGCCGCGTTCACGGCGTCACGGGTTACAACTTACATGCGAATGCATGTATTCCCCTGAATGCGGAGATTCTTGTCGGATGAACGACGAAGGCGCCGAGCCCCGAGGGGGCACGGCGCCTTCATGTGTCGGCCGACTCAGCCGACGGCGACGAGGTCGATGATGAAGATGAGGGTCTTGCCGGACAGGAAGTGTCCGCCTCCGACGGGACCGTAGGCCAGGTGCGGCGGGATGACGAGCTCGCGCCGTCCGCCGACCTTCATACCGGGGATGCCGTCCTGCCACCCCTGGATCAGGCCGCGCAGCGGGAACTGGATGGTCTCGCCGCGACCCCACGAAGAGTCGAACTCCTCGCCGGATTCGAACTCGACACCGGCGTAGTGCACGGTCACGGTGTCGCCGGGCTTCGCCTCGGTGCCGTCTCCTTCGATGATGTCGCGGATCACGAGCTCCGCGGGAGCGGGGCCGGTGGGGGCGTCGAACTCAGGCTTTGTGCGATCAGTCATGGTTCCATCCAACCCGAGGCCCGGGGCACGGGTCAACGCGGTGGCGACTGCTCAGAGCGAACATGAGAGTTCGCGGGCAAATGCGCCGGAGACGCCGCGCGTGCCGTGAAGGTCTTGACACCCGCGCACGCCGGGTGCACCCTGTTTACAGATCAACTCAGCGCCCGGTAGACATGCAGGCATCGCCGCAGCACCGGGCGCTGAGTCTGTCACGAGGTATCGCCTCCGGCCGCCTCAGAGTCCCGTGGGATCGACCTCGTCCGCATATCCGATGAGGAGCGATGCGAGCTCGTCGGGCCGACTCAGCGCGACGCAGTGACTCGCCCGGATCTCATCCGCGACGACGCCGAGGCGCGTCCGCGCGAGCTCACGCAGGAACGCCGACGGGAAGAATCGGTCCTCGGTGCACACGACGACACGCGTCCGCACGCTCGGCCATGATGTCAACGGCCACACCGCCGCCATCGCCGCTGCGGAGGGATGCGCACGTTCTCGCCTCATCGCCTCCTCGGCCAGCGGGCGAGGAACGTCATGGAAGAACCCCACGAACGGATCTGCATTTCCGGTGAGTCCCCCGTCCAGCGCGGCCTGCGCCTCGGCGGCCGCGCCGAAATCGGTGTTCTGCCACCACTCGTCGGGCGACTCCCCCGGCGAGGGGATCATCGCCGCGAGCATCACGAGAGCATCGGCCGACAGCCTCTCGGCGACGATCGGGGCCGTGAATCCGCCGAACGAGTGACCGACCACGACCCCACCCCGGTGCCCGCCGACAGCCGCGACCACGGCATCCGCGTAGTCGTCGAGCGTGAGCATCGCGTCATCTCCGGGCAGGTCGGGGGCGAAGACCTCGTGCCCCCGCCCCTGAAGCGCCGCCGCGACCAGATGCCATGACCACCCCGTGTCTCCTGCGCCGTGCACCAGGACGAAGGTGGTCATGGTGGATCTCCCCGACTCAGTAGGCCAGCAGCGCAGCCCTGGTGGCCCGCGTCCGGGCGAGCAGCGCCTGCTCGTCTGCCGGAGCCATCGGATCGCGTCCAGTGATCGCGCGCTGGCGGACGGATGCGAGCGTCGTCGCATCCTTGATGAACTCCCGCATCAGCGGGCGACGGTCCCCGCGCAGCTGCGATGCCCAGCCGAGCCCCGTCTTTCGGCCGGCCGGCGTCGCCAGCATGGTGACTTCTTCCGGCGTGAACCACCCGGCTGCGGCGTAGTCGCCGAGGCGCGCCTTGGTGAGACGCGACTCCTCGCGCCGGAGAGCGACGATCCCGAAGATGAAGCCGACGAACAGCGGCACCTGGAGCACGAAGTACAGCAGGAAGAAGTTCGCGAACGACGAGCCGTTCCAGAGCCCGTGCAGGAACATCGCTCCCAGCATCCCGAGGAGCCCGAAGCCGAGCACGGCGCCCGTCGACGCGTGCCGCCGGGCTGCCAGGCCGATCGCGAGGCCGGTCAACGAGGTGAACATCGCATGGGCGAAGGGCGACATTATCGCGCGCAGGATGAAGGTCACCGTCAGCTGCTCACCGCCGCCCTCGATCAGACTGATCGCGAAGTACTGGATGTTCTCCGTGAAGGCGAACCCCGCGCCCACGAGAGCGCCGTACACGACGCCGTCGACCGGACCGTCGAAAGCGCGACGAGCGATGAGGAAGATCAGGAAGACGCCGAAGCCCTTCCAGAACTCCTCGACGATGGGCGCCTGGATGACGGCGCCCGCGACCTCTCCCCTGAACCCGAGGACCGCGGTCAGTCCGAGATCGACGAGGAGAGTGAGCCCCACCGCGGCGATAGCGCCCCACGCGACCGCGAAGAACACGAGGGACTTGGGTTCGGGCTCCCACCGGTCGATCATCCGGACGACGAAGAAGACGATCGCGAGCGGGACGAGCGCGAGGACCAGGCCGATGATCGATGCGAGCGGGCCGAGGAACAGCCCGAAGTAGGCGATCAGGGCGAGCAGCAGCAGTCCGAGGAAGCCGAACAGCGAGTAGAGGGCGATGCGGCCACCACGACGGGCAGCCGGCAACGCGGGCAATCCCTGCGCCGGTGAAGGGGCAGCGGGCGCGGGCGGAGAGTACGGAGTCGGCTGAGCGAGCACGGATGCATAGGCGGGACGCTGCGAGAACTGGGCGGGCATGTAGTTCGACTGCGCGTACTGCTGGGCGGAGTACTGCTGCGGGGCGGGCGGCTGATATCCCGGCTGCTGCTGCTGCGGGTATCCCGGCTGCTGCTGCGGGTATCCAGGCTGCTGGTGCGGGTATCCCGGCTGCGGTGCGGCTGCAGGCTGCCCCGGCGTCGGCGCGTGCTGCGCCGGAGGCTGCTGCGGCGCGGGCGGCGGCGTGTACGGCGATGGCTGGGACGGTCCTCCGGAACTCATAGGCAAAAGCATATGGGGAACAAGCAACTTCCCTACGGTCTGGCGACTTCCTCCATCGATTCCCGCGTCCCACCGGATAGCGTAGGAGCATGCGGTTCGCTCATCTGCGTCGTGCCGACTCCCCCGCTGCGCATCTCGCAGTCGTGGAGGGTGCCGACGCCATCCTCGTCTCAGACCTCCTTCCCGACCCCCCTGCCTCTCTGCAGCAGCTGATCGAGGGCGGAGAGCAGATGCTCGCCGCGCTGCGGTCGGCCGTAGCGGGCAGTGATGCCCGTCGGCACCCGCTCGACGGCTGGGAGTTCGCCTCCGCGGTGATCTCTCCCCCCGCCGTCCTCGCAGTCGGTCTCAACTACGCGGCCCACTCGAGCGAACTCGGCCTGAAGACCGATGCGGCGCCGACCGTCTTCACCCTGTGGCCCAACTCCCTCACCGGACACGAGCAGACCACTTCGTGGCCACGCGCGCTCAGCGAGGCCGTGGACTACGAAGCCGAGCTCGGGGTTCTGATCGGCACGCCTGCGAAGGACGTCACCGAAGCAGACGCGCTGTCGCATGTCTGGGGTTACACGGTCGTCAACGACATCACCGCACGCAATGTCCAGTTCTCCGAGGCCCAGTGGTCTCGCTGCAAGTCCTTCGACGGGTTCACGCCGACGGGTCCGTTCGCCGTCACGGCCGACGAGATCGCCGACCCGCAGGACCTGCACATCTGGGCCGTCGTCGACGGTCAGACCGTGCAGGACGCGAGCACGGATCAGATGGTGCGCTCGGTGGCCAAGCTCATCGCGCATCTCTCGCAGTCGCTGACGCTCCTGCCGGGCACCCTGATCTCGACCGGGAGTCCCGGGGGCGCCGGCTACTCCCGCGATCCGCAGATCTTCCTCCGCGATCGTTCGACGGTGACCGTCGGCATCGACGGCATCGGCGAGTTGACCACCCACTGCCGCGTGGAGGGCTGAACGCCTCGTGTGCAGGGCTGAACGCCTCGCGTGCAGGCACACAGAGGGGCCCCGGTGGATGTCCACCGGG
>Ga0308166_1004108_pt1 | contig 11847 bp, 11 predicted proteins | sample PhyCR2_2_FD_202137 | JGI IMG/M metagenome (GOLD analysis project Ga0308166, IMG submission 202137) | Phyllosphere microbial communities from UC Gill Tract Community Farm, Albany, California, United States - DLSLCC.R2 | ecosystem: Host-associated > Plants > Phyllosphere > Unclassified | place... | reverse complement strand
GAATTGGCGAAGTTGCGGCGTAGCTGGCTCGCATTCGCCGCCTCGCGCATGAGGTCGAGCTCGTCGTGCAGGTACTTGTCGAATTCGGCGACGACTTCGCGCGGCTTGAGGCGCCGGCTGTCCGGCCAGACGCGTTCGATGAGGCCGGCGGCCATCTGCATCAGCGCCAGATCTTCGTCGATCGTCGTCTTCATGCCAGGCCGCAGCACCTTCACCGCGACTTCCTTGCCGTTCTTCAGGGTGGCGAAGTGCACCTGCGCAATCGACGCGGACGCCACCGGCGTGCGTTCGAACGAGGCGAACAGTGCCTCCGGCGATGCGCCGAGCGAGCGCGTGATCTGCGCCACGGCCAGTGCGGAATCGAACGGCGGCACGCGGTCCTGCAGCAGCGACAGCTCGGCCACGATGTCGGGCGGCATCAGGTCGGGACGGGTCGACAGCACCTGGCCGAATTTCACGAAGATCGGCCCCAGCTCTTCCAGCGCCAGGCGCAGCCGGATCGCACGCGGCGACGTGATGCGGCGCCAGAAGAACACGGTATTGATCAAACGGGCCGTGCGCGGCACGTGCAGGCCGGACATGGCAATCTCGTCCAGGCCGTATTTGACGATGACGGTAAGGATCTTCAGCAGGCGCAGGAATTTCAGGATCATCAGTGGTCCGAAGGCGATTCAGGATTCAGTGGAACAGGTGCGGAGACGGGCACGACGGCGCGCTGCGCCAACCGCTGTTCCAGTTTCTGCTCGAGTTTGGCGATGCGTTTGGCCGTGCGCTCGACGTCGTCGCGCAGGCGGCCGACGTCGTCCGCGAACGTGTGAACGACGGTCGGCCGCACGAGCACGCGGCGTTCTTCCAGCAGGAATTCGGCGACGTTTTCCGCCAGCCGGCGGCCGGCCGTGGTCGCGCCGGACACGGCCGCGCGCGCACCGCCCGCCAGGCGTACGGCGCCGATCGGCCCGACCAGGCGTTCGAGATCGTGCTCGGCGTCCCAGCGCAGGCCTTTGGACAGTTGCGAGATCGTGTTGGCGAACTCGGCGTCGCCATCGATGCGCACGTAGGAAAACGCGCGGTCGCGGTTCTGCAGGATCAGGGGCAGGTCGGACAGCTTGACGTGGATGGTGACGCTGGCCGCGTCGTCCGGCCCCGCCGCCTCGAGCATGCCGTCGCGCGCCACGCGCATGCGCAGGGCGACGTGCCCCGTATCGATCACGGCGACCTTGCCGGCATGGCGCATCAGGGAATCGCGCGCCCAGCCTTCCTGCGCCAGCAGGTGGTTGATCGTCGCTACGGCCGGGGCCGACAAGCCGCGCTGGGGCGACAGGAAAGGAAAAGTCGAAGACATGGTCATCGTAATCACAAATAAAAAACCGCCCGGCATCGGACACCTCGACAACCTGAGACGGTTGCCCGAGGTGCCCCAAGGTCGGGCGGTTTCGATCTTACCAGTTCACCGGAGCACAAACCCCGGAGCACGAGTTTTTCTTGCGAAAATTTTAAGATAGTTGCTGAATACCCGCCAGGACCCAGCCGCCATTGCCGGCGAGCGGCTTGGACAGGTTCCACACTTCGACGTACGGTTCCGTCGGCGCACCCGGCGCGTTGCGGATCGTGCCGTTGAACTGGACGCTCGCCAGGTAATCGCGGTCGGTCGTCTCGATGCCCAGCAACTGGGCGTCCAGGCTGACCACTTCCGTGAAGTCCGGCTGGCCGCCCCGCTCCTGGATCTGCAGCGACAGTTCGGCGTACACCTCCGGCGACGTGAACTCGCGCAGGTCGACCACGTCGCCGCGGTCCCAGGCGGCCTGCATGCGGATGAACGAAGCCTTGGCGTGGCGCAGGAACGCCTCCGTGTCGAAACCGGCCGGCACGCCCCAGGGTTGATGCGGGGGCGCGGCCTTGTCGAGGGCGACGCCGCCGGGTGCGTTCGAGAAGCCCGACTGGAAGCCGCCCTGCCCGCCCTGGTAGCCGCCGAAGCCGCCGCCGTTATCGGACGCGGCCGGTACCGGCGTCTGGTTGAAACCGGAGAACGGCGGATTGGCCGGCGTGCTCTTGCGGCGGAACATGCGCACGATAAACATCACGGCGAACACGAGCAGCGCGATCATCAGCAGCGACGACAGCGCACTGGCCATGGCGCCGCCGATGCCGAAGTGCGAGAACAGCGCGCCGAGGCCGAGGCCCAGCAGCGCGCCGCCCAGGACGTTTTTCCATACGCTCGGACGACGCTGCGGCACGGCGGCCGGCGCGACGGGTGCCGGTGCAGGACGCCCGTACGACGGTTGCTGGGACGGCGCGGGCGGCGGTGCCGGCGTGCGCATCCGGCTCACGGACTGCGACTGGCGGCCGACGGAACGACCGCCGCCGACCGGACGCGCATCGGCGACGCTGGACAGCGTCATCAGCGCGATCAACATGCTGGCCATGAACTTCTTCATCTGCTCACCTCGAATCAGAGTTTGATGCCGGTGTGCAGTGCGGCCACACCGGCCGTCAGGTTGTAGTACTGGACGCGTTCCAGTCCGGCCGTCTCCATCATCGACTTCAGCGTGTCCTGGTCCGGGTGCATGCGGATCGATTCCGCCAGATAACGGTAGCTGTCGGCGTCGCCCGCAATGCGCTGGCCCAGCCACGGTAGCACCGAGAACGAATACACGTCGTACGGCTTTTGCAGCGGCGCCGCGACTTTCGAGAATTCCAGCACCAGCAGCTTGCCGCCGGGCTTGAGCACGCGGCGCATTTCGGCCAGTGCCGCATCCTTGTGCGTCATGTTGCGCAGGCCGAAGGCCACGCTGACGCGGTCGAAATAATTGTCCGGGAACGGCAGTTTTTCCGCGTCACAGAGTAAGGTGGGGGTCACGAGGCCCTTGTTCAATAGACGATCGCGGCCCACGCGCAGCATCGACTCGTTGATGTCGGTGAGCCAGACTTCGCCGCTCGGCCCGGCCGCCTTGGCGAACGCCTTCGACAGGTCCCCGGTACCGCCCGCGATGTCGAGCACCTTGAAGCCGGGACGGATGCCGGCCTGGGCGATGGTGAACGCCTTCCACATGCGGTGCAGGCCGGCGGACATCAGGTCGTTCATCACGTCGTACTTCGACGCGACCGAGTGGAATACCTTGGCTACCTCGTGGACCTTCTCGTCTTCCGAGACGGTCTTGTAGCCGAAATGGGTGGTGTTGGTCATAGTAGCAAGCCGTTTAGTCTTGCCACATTATACAAGCCGGGGTGTCCCGTCCGCCTTAAAGATGGCTTACCGGGACGGCCATGTTTCATTCGGTCAACCCGAGGTGACCACGTAGCGTCGTGCCCGTGTACGCGGTACGGAACAGGCCGCGCCGCTGCAGTTCCGGCACGACGTGGTGGGCGAAGTCCTCCAGGCCGCCCGGCAGCACGGGCGCCATCAGGTTGAAGCCGTCGCAGGCGCCGGCCTCGAACCACGTCTGGATCTGGTCGGCAACCTGTGCGCCGGTGCCGATCACGGTGAAATGCCCGCGCCCGCCCGCCACGCGCTGCATCAGCTGGCGCAGGGTCAGGTCTTCGCCCTGCGCGATCGACGTCAGCAGTTGCTGGCGGCTGCGCTGGCCGTCGTTCGTCAGCGGCAATTCCGGCAGCGGACCATCGAGCGGATAGCCGGACAAATCGAAATTGCCGATCATGCGTCCCAGCAGCGCGAGCCCCGCCTTCGGGTCGATCAGGTCCTGCAGCTGCGCGTACTTGTCCTGCGCCTCGGCTTCCGAACTGCCGACCACCGCATAGATGCCGGGCATGATGCGCAGTGGCCCGCGCCCTTCGCGCTCGCGGCGTGCCTGCATGTCGCGGTAGAACGCGACGGCGGATGCCAACGTCGGCTGCGCCGTGAACACGACGTCCGCGGTGGCGGCGGCGAGCGCGCGGCCCGCGTCCGAACTGCCGGCCTGCACGACGACGGGCCGTCCCTGCGGGCTCGGACGCACGTTCAGCGGCCCGGCCACGTCGAAGTGCGCGCCATGGTGGTCCAGCGGGCGGATCGCGGCCGGGTCGAACAGTACGCCGCCGGCCTTGTCGGCCACGTAGGCATCCTGCGCGATCGTCCCCCACAGGCCGTCGACGACGTCGTGGAACTCGCGCGCCCGGGCATAGCGCTCGGCGTGCGGCACGTGCTGCGTGCGGCCGAAGTTGCCCGCTTCCGCCGCGTTGTCGGACGTGACGAGGTTCCAGCCGGCGCGGCCGTTCGAGATGGCATCCAGCGACGCCACCTTGCGCGCCACGTGATAGGGCTCGTTGTACGTCGTCGTCACCGTGCCGACGAGGCCCAGGTGCGTGGTCGCCGCGGCCAGCGCGGACAGCAGCGTGAGCGGTTCCAATGTCGGCGTGCCGGACAGCGCCACGTTATCCGCGAAGAAGATCGCGTCGAGGCAGGCACGCTCGGCCACCTGCGCCTGGTGCCGGTACGCCGCGAACAGCGACTGGGCCAGATCGACGTCCGGATGGCGCCACGCGGCGACGTGGTGGCCGTACGGCGCCAGGAATGCGGACAGGTGCAGTTGACGGTTGCGGGATGACGGGATCATCAGAACTCCTTGCGTGCGGTGATGCCAACGTAGCGGCGGTCGTCGCGCGGCACCGTGCGGTTGACGTAGCCGGTATTCACGATCAGGTTGGTCGCATACGAGCGATCGGCCAGGTTCTTGCCGACGAGGGCCACGCGCCAGCCGCCGTCGCCAGAGGACAATTCGACGGCCGCGTTGACGATGCCGTACGCGCCCTGCACCGCCAGCGGCGACTGGAACAGGTCGAACTGCGTCTTTGTCTGGTACGTGTAGTCGGCATTGACGTCCGCCTGCAGGCCGTTCGGCAGCGGCACGGCGTAGTTCGCGCGCAGGTAGGTCTTGAACTTCGGCGAGAACGGCAGCGTCTTGCCGTTCAAGGTGCACGACGCGGCCGCCGCCGCCGGGCATTTGAAGTCGTCGATGCGCGCGTCGATGTACGCAAGAGCCGCGTTCAGGGTCAGCTGCGGCGTCGGACGCGCCGCGATGTCGGCCTCGACGCCGCGCGTGGAGACCTTGCCCGCATTGATCAGGCGCGTGACGACGGCGCCTGCCACCGTGTCGTAGAAGTTGGCCTGGTAGTTGTCGTAGTCCGTGTGGAACGCGGCCAGGTTGACGGTCAGGCGGCGATTGAACGCGGCCGCCTTGAACCCCGCTTCGACCGAATTCGACGTTTCCGGCTCGAGCGCATTCGTATCGCGCGGCAGCATGTTGAAGAACACGTTGTAGGCCGGGCCCTTGTAGCCGCGCGACACCGTCACGTACGCGTTGGCGTTCGCGCCCAGGTCGCGCTGCAGCCCGAGGCGGCCGGACCAGCCGTTCTTGGCAGTCTCCCCGCTGCTTTGCGTGCCCGGCTGCACGCCGGAAAACGCCGCCGTCTGCGTGGACGTGCGTGCGTGGTGATAGGAGAGTTCGTCGCGGGTCCAGCGCGCACCGAGGATCGCGCGCCAGTCGGCACCGAGCGCCAGCGTGCCTTCGCCGAACGCGGCGTAGCTGTCGTTCGTGACACCGTAGTCGGCGCGGCCGCTGTTCACGGCGGCTGCCGTCGTGACGATGCGGCGATACACCTCCGCATCCTTGCCGTGCAGGTAGTACAAGCCGGCCACGTAGTCGACCGCGTGGCCGGCCACGTCGACGCGCGGCGACGCGACGCGCAGCTCCTGCGACACCTGGCGGAAGTCGACGCTGCCGATATCGCGCGACGCCGGGTACGCGGCCGTCACGCGCGTGACTTCCTCACTGTTGCCGACCGCGTTGACGGACGTGTTCTGCGCATTATTCCAGTCGCGCACGGCGGTGATCGAGGTGAACGTGTAGCCGGCGTTGCGCCAGTTGACCTGCGCGGACAGGCCCTTGTTGACGTCGTCGACGCCTGGTGCGAGGTCGGCGTTGACCTGGCGGTTCTCCGGCCCGGCCACGACGGGCGCCAGCGCATCGGCGAAGGCGGCGCTGCTCTGGCCGTACGCCGTCTGCGCCGGCGACGCGTTCGCCTTCAGCCAGTCGGCGATGAGGGAGATATCCGTGTCGGCGTTCGGCGTGATGTCGACCCGGGCGCGCGTGCCCTTGCGCTCGTAGCCGTTCACGCGATTACCAGACCCGCCGCCGCCCGCATGCACGTTGTCGACGTTGCCGTCGTAGTCGGCATACGCGGCGACGATGGAGGCACGCACGACGCCGGGCTTCAGGCTGCCGGTCACGCCGGCGCGCACGCGTTTTTCATTGCCCCCGTACCACGACACGTCGGCGAAGCCGCCCGGCTGCGCCGACGGCGCGCGGCTGACGACGTTCAGCACGCCGGACGACGCGTTCTTGCCGAACAGGGTGCCCTGCGGACCGCGCAGCACTTCGATGCGTTCGATGTCGAGCAGGTCCAGCGTCGCCTGGCCGGGACGCGCGTAGACGACGCCGTCGACCACGGTGGACACGGTCGGCTCCACGCCGGGCGACGTCGAGATGGTACCGATGCCGCGCACGAAGATCGTCGAGTCCTTGTTGCCGCCCTGCTGGCGGAACGTGGCGCTCGGGATTTCCTGCACGACGGTGTCGATGGCGGTGCGGTTGGCGCGCTCCAGCTGTTCGCCGTCGACCACCGAGACGGCGATCGGCACCGACTGCAGCGACGCCGAGCGGCGCGTGGCGGTGACGGTGACGCTCGGGATGGCCGGCGCGATAGTCTCGCTCGCGGCATCCGCGGGCGCGTCGGACGCAGCCTCGCCGGCCAGCGCCAGTGCCGTGCCGAGCAGCAGGCCCGTGCCGGCCGCCACGTGGATCCAGGTGTTGTTCTTGTTCTGTCGCTTCATGCTTGCTCGTTCCTTGGCTTGGGTCCTGCGTCCCGGTTATGGTCCATATGAGTAAATCGGCTGGCGTGGCGCGGAAAACCTGCTTCGTCGCGCGCCCTATCGCTGCTACACTTTTTCCGTGGTACCGATACCATCGAAGTGTCCGCGATGGGGCGAGACGCCGTCAAAGAATTAAAAAACGCATCGATATCTGCTGGAGGAATATGAGCGACGCAAAGGACGACCCGACCGCCGGCCCGGCCCAGGCGACACGCAGGCGGCGCGGCTCCGGGCGTGCGACGATCCACGACGTGGCGAAACTGGCCGGCGTCGGCTCGATCACCGTGTCGCGCTACCTGAAGCAGCCGGCGCGCGTGTCCGCCGAACTGGGCGCGCGCATCGACCGCGCCGTCAAGGCATTGAACTACGTGCCGAACCTGGTGGCGGGCGGACTCGCGTCGGCCCGCCAGCGCATCGTCGGCATGGTGGTGCCGAACATCTCGGGGCCGATCTTCGCGCCGACGATCCAGGCGTTCAACGACACGCTGAACCGCCATGGCTTCCAGGTGCTGCTCGCGTCGAGTTATTTTTCGAAGGAGCAGGAAGAGAACGCGGTGCGCACGTTCCTCGGCTGGTCGCCGGCGGCGCTGGTCGTCACCGGGCGCTTCCACACGCGCGCCACCGACGCGCTGCTGGCCGCGAGCGGCATCCCCGCCGTCGAGACGTGGGACTACGCGCCGCGCCGCAAGCCCATCCAGGTGGGGTATTCGAACCACGCGGTCGGCGTGCAGGCGGCGCAGCACCTGATCGAACGCGGCTACCGGCGCATCGCGTTCGTGCAGAACAGCGTGGCCGGCGACCTGAGCGCCGTCGACCGGTGCGACGGCTACGCGGCCACGCTGCGGGAACACGGCCTGGAACCGTGGACGTACGTGCCGCGGGAACCGGCGCCGTTCGATGCGGGCCGCGAGGCGCTGCAGGCCCTGCTGCCGGCGGGACGCGGCAAGCGCCGCGCGGACGCCATCGTGTTCGCCAACGACAACCTCGCCGCCGGCGCCCTGCTTGCCGCCCAGCGGCTCGGCATCGACGTGCCCGGGCAATGCGCGCTGATGGGCTTCGGCGACTACCCGTTCTCGCCCCTGCTGCTGCCCAGCCTGACGACGATCCGCCCGCCCGCGCAAGAGATCGGCGAGCTGGCCGCGCGCCGCATCCTGGAAGCGCTGGGCGAGATCGAACCCGAGGGCCAGAGCGTGCGCCTCAATCTGCTCGGCTGCGAACTGCTCGCACGCGAGAGCACGTAAGCATCACATCGTCATATCGTCATACCGTCACATCGTCACATCGAAAGGACACGCATGAAAACACTGTTCGCCCTCCTGCTGCTGTGCGCCGCCGTGGCGGCCCATACCGCCCACGCGGCCACGGATACGGTCCGCATCGGCTTCCAGAAGGGCGGCGGCCTGGCGCTGGTCCTCAAGAAGCAGGGCGCCCTGGAACGCACACTGGCGCCGCGGGGCGTCGCCGTGAAATGGGTCGAATTCCCGGCCGGCCCGCAGCTGCTGGAAGCGCTGAACGCGGGCAGCGTCGACATCGGCGGCACCGGCGCGCCGCCGCCCGTGTTCTCGCAGGCGGCCGGCGCGGACCTGCTCTACGTCGGCGCCGAACCGCCGCCCGTGACGGGCGAAGCGATCGTCGTCAGGCCGGACTCGCCGATCAAGGACGTGGCCGGGCTGCGCGGCAAGCGCGTGGCGTTCCAGCGCGGCTCCGGCTCGCACCTGCTGCTGGTGGCGGCGCTGGAAAAAGCCGGCCTGTCCATCCGCGACGTGCAACCCGTGTACCTGGCGCCGGCGGAAGCGCGCGCCGCGTTCGAGGCGGGCGCGGTCGACGCCTGGGTGATCTGGGATCCGTACCTGGCCGCGGCGCAAAAGGCGTACCGCCCGCGCGTGCTGGCCGACCGCACGGGTCTGCTGCCCGCCTACGGCTTCTATCTCGCGTCGCGCGGCTTCGTGCAGCGCACGCCGGACGTCGTCGCGACGGTGCTCGAGCAGTTCGCGCAGGCCGGCCAGTGGGCCAACGCGCACCAGCAGGAGATGGTCGCGCTGATGGCGCCGCAGGTGGGCGTGCCGCCGGACGTCGTGGCGACGTGGCTGGGCCGCTCGAAGGCGGGCACCACGCCGGTGACGCCGGCGATCGCGGACAGCCAGCAGAAGGTGGCCGATCTGCTATACCGGGAAAAAGTGATCCCGCGACCTGTCACGATCGCGGGCCACGTGTGGACGTGGAAGCGTAGTCGGTAAATACGATTTTTCGACAGGGATGTCGGCTTAGCCACACAAGGTAATAAATGTGCATCCCTTTTTGAAAACTCTGCTTATAATGATTTTCGCTCGCACACAGTCTGGAACAGGGATGCTATCGCTAAACCACGTGCTGCAAGCGAAACATGACTTGTTAAAAAAACTTATTGTGAGAGAGAAACATGGCGACTGGTACCGTGAAATGGTTCAACGACGCAAAAGGCTTCGGCTTCATCAAACCTGACGACGGTGGCGACGATCTGTTCGCGCACTTCTCGGCCATCAATTCGGCCGGCTTCAAATCGCTGGCCGAAAACCAGCGCGTGACCTTCGACGTCACGTCGGGCCCGAAAGGCAAGCAGGCAGCCAACATCCAGCCGCAGTAAGCGAACCGCATCACAGCAAACCGCAGTCCGGTCCATCGGACCGACTCATAAAAAAAGCGCCGCGTGTCGAACCGGCGCTTTTTTCATGGCCGCGCTCAACTGCGGCCCGACCGCGGGACGCCCGCGGCGAGCGGGTCAGATATGTTCGTACACGAGCCGGCACCGGTGGCCGGTCAGTCGCGCCACCTCGTCCCGCAGGCGTTCGCCGACCGGCCAGTTCCAGAAGCCGAACGCCAGGTGGCCGAAGCCCCACGGCATCTCGAACGCCCACTCGGCGATGCCGCGGCGCGCGCCGCATGTGCCGCACGCCATCGCGTCGTCGCCCTCTTCCAGCAGCCATGCCTCGACCGCGTCGCTCCACGGCAGGTCGTCGGCGCCATGCACGGCGCCACAGGCCGGACAGCCGATGCCGTCGATGCCGTTGCCGCCCGTGTGGAACACCCGCCGGCCGACCGAGACTTCCAGGCCGCAGGGGGTGATCCGCCACTCGCAGGGAAACGTATCCCATGCCGGAGCGGCGTCGCCCCGGCGCAGCAGCAAGGTGCCGTCCTCGATCTCGCCCGGCCCCGGCGCCACGATGCGCTCTGCGACGAGCCACTCGCGCACCCGCGCGGCCAGCGCCGGCGCCTCGTCCGCCGACGCGTCCTCGTCGACGATCCAGACGATGTTATCGCTCATCGCGGGCGCCGCTGGCGACGGTGGCCGTCAGCTGCACCCGCAGCTGCCGCTGCCGCAACCGCCGCTGCCCTTCGCGGGCGCCGGGGCGCTGGCCGGGTCGCGGCCGCTGTCGCCGGCGAAACCCGCGGCCTGCAGGCGGCCCACGTATTCCTTGTACAGCGCGTCCTGCTCCTTGCCCAGCTTGTACAGGTAGTCCCACGTGAAGATGCCGGATTCGTGGCCGTCCGTGAACAGCGGCTTGACGCCGTAGTTGCCGACCGGCTCGACGCCGTGGATGCCTACCTCGCGCTTGCCGATCTGCAGGACTTCCTGGCCGGGGCCGTGGCCCTGCACTTCGGCCGACGGCGAATACACGCGCAGCAGCTCGAACGGGATGGAGAAGGCGGCGCCGTCGTCGAAGGCGATTTCCAGCACCTTGGATTGCTGGCGGATGGTGAGATTGGTGGGGATGGCCATGATGTGATCGATACGTAAATTGCCGTCGCCCCCGCGCAGGCGGGAGCCCAAGTGTACGGATGCAAAGGCAACCTTGGCCCCCTGCCTGCGCAGGGGCGACGAGAGAGTGAAACTATTTTAGCCGTTCACGAACCTGCCCGCGATCGCCTGCGCCAGTTGCGGCAACAACGCACGGCGCGCCTGCAACACGGCGGGGTCGGTCACGCGCGCGACCGGCGCCCAGACCGGCGCCGGGAAGTGCGCGTCGTCGGCGTAGCGCGGGATCACGTGCCAGTGCAGGTGCGGCACGACGTTGCCCAGGCTCGCCACGTTCACCTTCAGCGGCTGCATCACGTCGCGCACGGCCTGCTCCACGCGCCAGACGGCGTCGTTCAGCAGCAGCCGGTCATCAATCGCCAGGTCGCTCATCTCGCGCACGTGGGCGTTCCACACGACGCGCGCAAAGCCGGGGTAGTTGGCGTCGTCGACCAGGATCACGGTGAACTTGTCGCGCACGAGCACGACGGACGACGCCGACGGGTGCGACGCCGCCGCCCCCACCAGGTCGCACAGTTCGCAAGGCAGCAGGGCATCGGTGGTCGTCATACCAGCACCCGCTCGATGCCGCCGTTGTTGGCGTTGGCGACGTAGTTCGGCATCCAGTTCTCGCCCAGCAGGTGGCGCGCGATCTCGACGACGATGTAGTCGGCCGTGGTGCCGGAATCGTCGTTGTAGCGCGACAGGCCCTGCAGGCAGGACGGGCAGCTCGTCAGGATCTTGACGTCGCCCGTGAAGCCGTCGGCGCGCAGCTTGTCCGCCCCCTTTTCCATTTCCTGCTCCTTGCGGAAGCGGACCTGGGTCGAGATATCCGGACGGCTCACGGCGAACGTGCCCGACTCGCCGCAGCAGCGGTCGTTCTTTTCGATCTTGACGTTGTCGGCGGTCTGCACGAGCGCGTTCACGGTCTTCATCGAATCCTGCAGCTTCATCGGCGTGTGGCAGGGGTCATGGTACATGTAGCGCGTCCCCGTGACGCCTTCCAGCTTGACGCCCTTCTCCAGCAGGTACTCGTGGATGTCCATGATGCGGCAGCCCGGGAAGATCTTCTCGAACTCGTAGGTCGCCAGCTGGTCGTAGCACGTGCCGCACGAGACGAGCACCGTCTTGATGTCGAGGTAGTTCAGCGTGTTGGCCATGCGGTGGAACAGCACGCGGTTATCCGTCATCATCTTGTCGGCCTTGTCGT
>Ga0308166_1004105_pt1 | contig 11852 bp, 8 predicted proteins | sample PhyCR2_2_FD_202137 | JGI IMG/M metagenome (GOLD analysis project Ga0308166, IMG submission 202137) | Phyllosphere microbial communities from UC Gill Tract Community Farm, Albany, California, United States - DLSLCC.R2 | ecosystem: Host-associated > Plants > Phyllosphere > Unclassified | place... | reverse complement strand
AGGCTGATGCCGGTGAACGGCACGCCCAGCTCGATGGTGCTGTATAGATAGCCCAGGTTGTTCAGCAGCAGCAACAGCACCAGCAGCGGGATCGAGCGGAACAGCCACACATAGCCCCACGACACCGCCGACAGCAGCGGCGAACCGGAGACGCGTGCCAGCGCGAGCAGCGTACCCAGCGCGAAACCGAGGCCGGTGCCAAGCGCGGTCAGCAGCAGCGTGCGACCTAGGCCTTCCAGCACCGGGCGTGCGAAGAACCACTCGGCGAAGGTGCCCCAACCCCAGCGCGGATTGCCCAGCACGGACTGCAGCCCGATCAGGATCAGCGCCAGTGCCAGCACCGTGCCGAAGACCTGCAGCGGATGCCGGGCCGGCACGATCTTCAGTGCCTGTCCGGGCGCCGGACGAGCGGCGATGCCCTCCAGCGCGGTCGACGGTGTGCTCATGCGTGGGCTCCGTGCAGCAGTGCCTGTGCAGGGGTAACGACAGGCGTCGTCGCCCGCAGGTGCTTCTCGAAGGGCAGGTGCGCGACGGTTTCCGGATCTGCATCCAGATCGAACAGCGCGGTGTAGCCATGGCTGAGGTACAGGCCGACAGCTTCGGGCTGGCGGAAGCCGGTGGTCAGGAACACACGCCGATAGCCTTGGCGTGCCGCCTGTTCTTCCAGTTCCTGCAGCACGCGCCGCGCGATGCCCTGGCGTCGCAACCCCGGCAGCGTCCAGATGCGCTTGAATTCGGCGGTGTCTGGATCGCGGTGCGGCATGAAGGCGCCGCCAGAGATCGCCACACCGTCGCGCAGCAACAGTACGAAGGCCCCTACCGGCGCCGCGAAGGCCTGCGCCGGATAGCGCTGCAGCTCCTCGCGGGCGCTGCCACCGATGCGTCGGCGCACGTCGGCGTAACGGCGGTCGTACTCCTGTTCCAGGCCAGCGAACAGCGGCCGCGCCAGCGGGTCATCGACCGAGGTATAGAGGAAGCGTTCGTTGTTGCTCATGCCACGTCCTTCACCAGGTAGTCTTCGGCCAGCCGCGCCCACAGGCTGGCAGCGGGTGCAATGGCGGCGTCGTTGAACACATAGCGCGGGCTGTGCAACGGTGCACTGTCGCCGTTGCCGACGAACACGAAGCTGCCGGGCCGCGCCTGCAGCAGGAAGGCAAAGTCCTCGCTGGCGGTGCGCGGTGCGAAGCCGGGCACCACCTGTTCGGCGCCGAAGCACTGCACCGCCACCTTGCGGACATAGGCCGTCTGTTGCGGGTGGTTGATCACGCTGGGGAAGCCGCGCGGGAATTCAATCTCGGCGCGCGCGCCGAACGCGGCGGCGGTCTGCTCGGCAAGTTCCGTGACCCGGTGTCGCAGCGTGTCGCGCACCTCGGGCAGGTAGGCGCGCACGGTCAGCTTCAGCTCGACCACGTCCGGAATCACATTGGCAGCCTGCCCACCGTGGATTGAGCCGACGGTGACCACGCCCATCTGCCGCGGATCGACATTGCGCGACACCACGCTCTGCAGCGCGGTGACGATGTGCGCTGCCGCCAGGATCGGATCGACGCTGCCCTGTGGCTCGGCACCGTGGCCGCCCTTGCCGATCACCTTCAGCCGCGCCCAGTCCACCGACGCCATCGCCGGGCCATCGACGAAGCCGAAGTGGCCGACTGGTACGCCGGGCCAGTTGTGCAGCCCATAGATCGCATCCACCGGGAAGCGCTCGAACAGGCCGTCGGCAAGCATCTTCGATGCACCCGAACCGGTTTCTTCCGCAGGCTGGAACACCAGCTGCAGGGTGCCGTCGATATTGCCGTGATGGGCCAGATAGTGCGCAGCGGACAGCAGGATCGCGGTATGCCCATCGTGGCCGCAGGCATGCATCAGGCCCTCGGTCTGGCTGGCGTAGGCCAGGCCGGAGTCCTCGCGGATCGGCAGCGCATCGATGTCGGCACGCAGGCCCAGGCGACGGCTTCCCTGCCCGCGCTGCAGCGTGCCGACTACGCCGGTGCCACCGAGGCCGGTGGTCACCTCATAGCCCCATTGCTGCAGCAGCTCGGCCACGCGGGCACTGGTGCGGTGCTCCTCGAAGGCCAGCTCCGGGTGCTGGTGCAGGTCATGGCGGATCGCGATGGCGGCCTCGGCGCGTGCTGCAATTTCCGGCAGCACGCCGATGGACGCGGGATTCCGCCGGGCGTGGCCCGGTGCTGCCGCAGTTTCTCCGCTCATCGCCCTACCCCACCTTCCGCGCCGGTTCGGCGTCGGTCGAATAGCGGCTGGCCTTGTACGGCAGACCCAGATGCTCGCGCAGGGTCTGTCCTTCCAGCCCGCGCTGGTGGTAGCCGCGCGCCTGCAGGATCGGCAGCAGCTGGGTCACGAAATCGTCCAGGCCCTCGCGCTGCGCGGCGAAGCCGAGAATGAAGCCATCGCTGGCACCGGCATCGAACCAGCGGATCAGCTCATCGGCCACGTGCTCCGGTGTGCCGATGAAGTTCGGCCGTGGGCTCACTGCTTCCAGTGCCACCTGGCGCAGGCTCAGCCCCTTTTCTCGCGCATCCTGCTTGATGCGATCGGTGGTGGAACGGAACGAGTTGCTGCCAATGTCACCCAACTCCGGGAAGGGCGCGTCCGGATCGTACTGGCTGAAATCATGGTGATCGAAGAAGCGCCCCAGGTACGCCAGCGCATCCTCAAGCGTGGCCAGTGCGGCAATCGCCTGGTACTTGGCTTCGGCCTCTTCGGCCGTGCGGCCGACGATGGGGCCGATGCCCGGGAAGATTTTCACATCGTTGGCGCTGCGGCCATGCGCGATCGCCGAGTTCTTCACCTTCTGGGTGAACGCGCGGGTTTCTTCCAGCGACGGCGAATGAGTGAACACCGCGTCGGCATACTTGCCGGCCAGCGCGATGCCGTCGTCGGACGAACCGGCCTGGAAGATCACCGGCTGGCCCTGTGGCGAACGCTGGATGTTGAGCGGCCCTTCCACCTGGAAGAAGCGGCCCTTGTGGTCGAGGCGGCGGAACTTTTCCGGCGCGAAGAATGTACCGCTGTCGCGCTCGCGCACGAAGGCGTCGTCGTCCCACGAATCCCACAGCCCCTGCACGACGTCCAGGTACTCATCGGCGATCTGGTAGCGCAGCGCATGTTCCGGGTGTGGCCGGCCATAGTTGCGGCCCGAACCCTCCAACGGCGAGGTCACCACGTTCCAGCCGGCGCGGCCGCCGCTGAGCAGATCCAGCGAGGCGAACTGGCGGGCCACGGTGAACGGGTCGCTGTAGGAAGTCGACAGCGTGCCGGCCAGGCCGATCTTCTTCGTTGCCGTGGCCAGTGCCGACAGCAGCGAGATCGGCTCGAAGCGGTTGAGGAAGTGCGGGATCGACTTCTCGTTGATATACAACCCGTCGGCCACGAAGCCGAAGGCGATACCGTTGTCCTCGGCCGTGCGTGCAATGTCGATGTAGAACTGCAGGTTGACGCTGGCATCAGCCGGATTGGACGGATGCTTCCAGGCATGCATGTGGCTGCCGGGGCCCTGCAGCATGATGCCGAACGGAATGTGGCGCGGGGTCGTGCTCATTGGGAATCGCTCCTGCAGGTCAGGCCACCGCCGCGCGCGGCGCAGGCGACAGCAGTTCGAGGGATGTCAGGCGTGCGTCAAGGTCGGCCACCGGCGCGTCGAGGATGAATTCGCCCACGCCGAAACGCCGGTGCAGCGCGTCCAGTTCGCCGCGCACATGCTGCGCATCACCGGACAGCACGCTGGGGCGCGTTTCCTCGATGCGGAAGTCGGCCACGCCCACCTGGCGCGCGTACTCGGCAGCCGCCTCGGGGCTGGGCAGGTTCACCGCCTGCCCCGGACCGAGGTGCAGCTTGTAGACGCGCAGCGCGCCGATATGACGCGCTGCTGCTTCGGCAGTCGGTGCGGCGAAGGCCACCGTGGCCAGCAGCGGGGGCTGCGAGGAGACGCTGCGGTAAGCGTCGAACGCAGCCTCGATATGTTTCGGGTCGCCATCGAAGTGCGCGGCGTACACGAAGCGCCAGCCCAGCTCGGCTGCTTGCTTCGCGCTCTGTGGGCTGGCCCCGAGCAGGAAGCGCTCAGGCGCCTGCTGTGGAATCGGGCGCGCCAGCGCCTCGGTCGCGGCACCGGACAGATAGCCCTCCAGGTCGCGCAGCTGCTGGTCGAAATCGGCGAATGCCGGGCGTCCCGCCGCCAGCGCGGCGGTCGACGCTGGCAGGCCACCGGGCGCCTTGCCCACCCCCAGATCCACGCGCCCCGGCGCCAACGCCGCCAGCAGGTTGAAGCTCTCTGCAACCTTGTACGGCGCATAGTGGCGCAGCATCACCCCGCCACTGCCGATGCGGATGCGCCGGGTCTGCGCCAGCACCCAGGCTGCCAGCACTTCCGGCGCCGGGCTGGCAAGCGCCGGGGCAGCATGGTGCTCGGCGAACCAGTACCGGTGGTAACCCAGCTGCTCGGCACGCTGCGCCAGCTGCAGGCTGTTGCGCAGCGCCTGTTCGGGCGAAGCACCTTCGGCCACCGGGCTCTTGTCCAGCACACTGATGAGATAGCTCACGGTCGCGTCCTCGCTCAGGGGTGGGCTACAGGAATGCCAAGCAAGCCGTTCAGCGCGGCCAGGATTGGCTCGGCACCGGAGATGTACTGGCGGTTCTGGTGCGCGCCACTGGCCAGCTCGCTGTGCACGCCCTGCGGCAACACCAGCTTGGGCAGCGACTGGTCCTGCTCGCCGATCTCGGCGATCACCTCGCGGCGCGGCCGCGCGAAGCCGATGCGGCGCACGTCCAGCTGCGCGTCCAGGCCGTCGATGCTCGACAGCGCCCCTTCCAGCAGCAGGCTGTGCCGACAGAAGAAGCGCTGGCCAGGAATCTGGCCATCCTCGAACTCGCGGTCGAGCAGGAACAGGATGGGTTTGCTTGCTGCGTCCAACGCCACGGGAGTGTCCTCATCAGGGCCGGCAATGCGATGCCGCTTCGATTTCGATGCTAGGGATGCCGGTGCTTGCGGTGGCGGTGCCAGGCGACAATCGGCGGTCAGATCCGGCCACGCAGATGCGCCTTGGCCATATGCAAAGCGCCGCCGGTTATGGCATCAGGCGATGCGTCGCAGTGGCGCCGCTACCGCCAGCGCCTGCGTAGCCAGATGCCCGGCCGCACGCTCGGTCGCCAGCGCGATGCGGGCCTGCAACGCTGCACTGTTGAGGTGCTCGCCATCAAAGTCGGCCGGCGTGGCATACACCCCGATCGGCAGCGTGTGCGCCTGCAGGAAGCTGAACAACGGCCGCAACTGGTGGTCGATCACCAGTGCATGGCGCTCGCTGCCACCGGTCGCCGCCAGCAGCACCGGTGTATCCACCAGCGCCTCCAGCCCGATGAAGTCGACCAGGTGCTTGAACAGCCCCGGATACGACCCCCGATACACCGGCGCGGCCACCACCAGCAGCTCGGCCGCCTCGATCGTCTGCAGCGCCTGCTCCACCGCAGGCTCCGCCTCATCGCGCGACAACGACTGCCCCAGCGAGCGCGCGATCGGCGCCAGCTCCACCACCTCCACGCTGGCGTGCACCCGCTGCTGCAGCGACGCCAACAGGTGCCGCACCAGTAGCAACGTACGCGACGTCGCCGAACTGGTCGGCGACCCCACCACTGCAACCACCCTAAATGCAGAAGACATGAACTGCTCCTCGATGATGCCGAACTACCGCCGGCCGCCTTTCGCCTTGTGTAGAGCCGAGCCATGCTCGGCTGCTTTCGCCTTTGTGGAGTCGAGCCATGCTCGACTGCTCCAGATCAGAACCGGTAATTGATCCGCCCGTACCAGAACGTCCCGATCCGGCTCAGCACATCGCCCGAATCCCACGTCGTCTCGATGCTGGCCACATCGGTAGCACTGCGCGCGTACTCCGGCACCCTGCGCGTGCGCTTGTCAAACACGTTGTTGACGCCCAGCGCCGCGCTCCAGCCCGCACCCAGCTCCACCGCACCTGAAAGGTTGGTCACCAGCACCGGCGGCTGCCTGTATTCCACGCCGTTGTTCAGGCGCTTGATCGGGCCGTAGTAGGTGAAGTCGACATTCGAACGCCAGCGCCCGTTCTGCCAGCCCAAGCCCGCCACCTGGGTGTAGCTGGGCGTGCGGAAGCGCAGTGCGTACTCGCTGGATTTGGTCAGCAGGTTGATATTGGGCAGCCCCTGCAGCGCCGCCGGAATATCACTGACCTTCCGGATCGTGGTGCGGCCGACGTTGGCCGCATAGCTCCAGCGCAGCTTGCCCCACGCCGTTTCCTGGTTCGCTTCCAGGGTCAGCTCGACACCGCGTGTGCGGGTATTGCCCACATTGGTGAAGTAGCTGGCATAGAACGCATCACCCGGCAGGATGCTGATGCCGGCCGACCCCAGCAGTGCATCGATGGTGTTCTTCTGCGCTGCGCTCAGCACCGTGCCGCTGTTGTCGGTGATGCGCGCCGGATCCTGTGCGTTGTAGCCGATCTGGCTGGACTGACCGAGCTGGCCACGGATGTCGATCTGGTAGGCATCCACGGCCAGGTGGAACGCCGGGCTCGGGTCCCAGGTCACGCCCAGGCTGTAGTTGGTGGCCTTTTCCGGCTTCAGCGGTGTGGCACCCAACGCATTCGCCGCCGGCGAAGACACCTGTGCCACCAGCGTGGTGCCGCACGGGCAGCTGCCGGTGGCCTGGTAGAACTGCGCGCCCAGGCTGGGCGCATGGAAGCCATTGCTGACCGTCGCGCGTACACCCAGCGCATCGGTGAAATCGAAGCGGGTGGTCAGGCGGCCGGTCGAGACACTGCCGAAGTCGGAATGGTCTTCCCAGCGCGCGGCCGCATCCAGATACCAACGTGAGGTGATGTTGGCGGCCGCACCCACGTACACCGCCTTGCTGTTGCGGGTGGCCTTCACCGCGTCCGCAGTGGAATAGCCGACGAACGCTGCAGCACCAAAGCCGGTGTACGACTCCCACTGCCCCGCCCCGCGCTCGTACTGTTCATGCTGGTACTCAGCACCTGCGCTCACTTCCAGCGGCGAAGCGAATGCCGCCACCTCGAAGCCACGGCGCAGGTCGAGGTTGGCGATGCCCTGCTGGTAGTCCAGCTTGCCGTCGTAGAAATCGGTGGGCGAGCCGGGGTACTGCAGCGAGTAGTTCACCGAGTTGCGGGTATAGGTGCGCACCGTGCTGCGATTGCCGGTCAGGCTGGCGTCGTAATCCCAGCCCGCGATCTGGCCTTTGACACCTGCGATGCCGGTGTACTGCTTCTCCTTGGTTTCCAGCACCGGCAGGAAGCCATCGGGAAACACGCTCAGCACACCCGGCGCCTTGTAGGTGGTGAAGATGGTCGCCGGCAGGCGGAAATTCTGGATCGCCTGCGCGGTTCGATCACTGGCGGTGGCATTGGCGTAGAACTGGGCGCTCTCGCCCAGGCCATGGCCCACGTTCACCGCAAACGCCTTCAGCGCATACGATGGCGAACTGAGGATGGTGTTGGCCTCGGCATCGCGGTTGGCCTCGGCCGGGTTCGGCGATGCGCCGGCCGGCAACCGGTTGTTCGGTCGCAGCGCGACCAGATTGCCGTTGGCATCTACCGCCGGATAGCTCAGATAGCCATCGATGTAGCGGCGGGTACGGATCGCGTGGTGCTGCCGCGTGGTTTCGCCCGACAGGTTGACGAAGCCATCGGCGCCCCACGGCAGGCCCACGTTGGCACGCACGCTGGTGCGCGCGCCATCGCCATCAATGCTCTGCCCGCTTTCCACGGAAAGCTCGCCACCGTGTGCCTGCGATTTCAGGATCACGTTGACCACGCCGGTGATCGCGTCCGAGCCATAGATGGCCGACGCGCCATCGCGCAGTACTTCCACGTGGTCGATCGCCGAGACTGGAATCAACGCCAGGTCTGCCCAGGCATGGCCGGGGAAACCGCCGCCGTTGGCACCGCTCACATAGGCACTGGCATTGCGGCGCTTGCCGTTCACCAGCACCAGCGTGTAACCCGGCGAGAGATTGCGCAGCTGGTAGCCACGGATCAGGCTCTCCTGGTCGCTCTGGTAGCCACCGATCTGGCTCAGCGACGGCAGGCTGCGCTGCAACGCTTCCAGCAGGTTGGCCTGGCCGGTCGCAGCAAGGTCCTCTGCGGAAATCACATCGATCGGGGTGGAACTGTTCTTCACCGTGCGCGTGCTGGTGCGCGACCCGGTAACGACCACCGCATCCAGCGTGGACGCTGCCACGTTGGCCGTTGCAGCGGTGGCAGCAGGATCCGCATCGGCGTCAGCCGCATGGCCAGGCGATGCGGCCAGAACGCTGGCGATCAGGACGGCGAGAGTGTTCAGCACAGGGGCGTGGGCAGCAGGCATGGGGGCTCGGGGGGGTGGGCCGGAAACACGCTTCCATTCAAGGGCCTGTTCACCCACCGCGACAGGCGCGATCGCGTCACCCAGCCGTAACATCCGGCCACCCACATGACCGCTGGTAATGACGTTAGGTGGCCGCAACGGTGCGCTGCTGCCTGTAGAGCCGAGCCCACGTTCGGCTGCTCTTCGCGACGGCGTCAGATGCATCCACCCCGCCGGCACTGAACCGAGTGTGGGCGCGGGCCTACAGGAAGGGAGCGACCGCTCCATATGCCTGCCCGGCATCACCTCATGCCCTCGCACCACGCAGCGCCACGCGTCTGCATCCGTAGCATCAAGCCATGCCCAGCCCACCCGCCGATCCCACCGCACCGCTCGTCGCCATCGTTGCCTGCCACGGCCAGGGGCTATTCGAATTCGGCTGCGCGGTAGGCCTGTTCGCGCCTGTGCGGCCGGAACTCGGGGTAGCCTGGTACCGCACCCAGCTGTGCGCGGGTGAACCCGGTGCACTGCGCATGCTCGGCAATGCACAGGTGCAGCTGCCCTACGATCTCAGCACCGTTGATGACGCCGACATCATCGTCATTCCCGGATGGCGCGAACCCAGCGAACGCCCGCCGCAGGCACTGCTCGATGCACTCGTCCGCGCCCACGCACGTGGCGCACGCATCGCCTCGATCTGCTCTGGCGCCTTCGTGCTGGCCTGGGCCGGGCTGCTCGATGGCCGCCCGGCCACCACCCACTGGCGCCTCACCGAAGCGCTGGCACGCGACTTTCCGCGCATCGATGTGCGCGAAGACGTGCTGTACGTCGACACCGGCAACGTCATCACCTCGGCCGGCTCGGCCACCGGCATGGACATGATGCTGCACATGGTGCGCAAGGACTACGGCGCGCGCGTGGCCAACCTGGTGGCCGAGCGGCTGGTACTGGCGCCATGGCGTGATGCCGAACGCAGCCAGCGTGTCAGCCGCGCCATTCCGAATGGCGAGCCCTCGCGTCTGGCAAAACTGATGGAATGGATGCGCCGCAACCTGCGCGAGCCGCACTCGCTGGGCAGTCTTGCCGAGCAGGCCGCGCTCAGCCAGCGCACGCTGCAGCGGCAGTTCCTGGAAGCCACCGGCCTGTCACCCATCGACTGGCTGATCCGCGAGCGCGTGGCATTCGCCCGCGAGCTGCTGGAAACCACCGACCGGCCGCTGCAGTGGATTGCCGAGCAGGCCGGCTTTGGTTCGCAGGAGTCGTTCCGCCGGCACTTCCGCGGCCAGGTGGACGCCAGTCCTACCCAATACCGCAGCCAGCATCGCGGCGGAATTGGCGCGGATCGGTTGGTGGGCTGCTGATCCAACGCATCACTCCCCGGTGATGCGTGAGGAAAGGCTCACGGCAGGCTATGGCGGCCCACGTATAGTGACGGGCGTCACAAGAAGCCCCTTCCATGCTCCACGCATTTGCCTACTCCAGCCACATGTCGGCTGGGCTTTCCGATGAAATGCTCCGGCAGATCGTGTCCCGCTCTGCCACGTTCAACCGTCGCGTGGACGTCACCGGAGCGCTGCTCGTCGACGGTCAGCGGTTTTTCCAGTACGTCGAAGGTCCGCCCGACGGCCTGGAGGCGGTCAAGCGCCGCATCCATGACAGTCGCTCGCATGCTGCCGTCGTTCCGGTACTGGACATGGCCATCAGCGCGCGTGCTGTTCCCTATTGGGCCATGACCCGCATCGAGACCGGGCAGGTCGTGGTGTCCGGCCTGGTCAATGCACGATGGGACGAATTCGGCCATTCCGTTCCGGGCATGGATCAGCTCGTCGGCCTGCTGCGTCCGCACTTTCCGCGCATCGGCCCGCTCAGTGCGCACCATGCGCCCGTCGGATCCAGCTGAACCGCCGCCTTGCGCGCGTAGTCCCACGCGGCCGCGTGCTCCCTGCGCACGTCATCATTCAAGCCGCGTTACCCATCGTTCCTGCCAGATCCACAGCATGCCTGTACCCGCTCAACCTTCAACGCAAACACGTGCCTCGCCCGCCGAGTTGTTCGAGGTCGTCGTCCTTCGTGCAGGCACGGCCCTGTTCGCGATCGACGTCCAGGCTGCCGTGGAAATACGCGGCCCCGAGACCTTCGGCCCCGCAGATCATCAGGGCCGGCGGACCCTGGAGGTACGGGGGCAGCCGTTGCCGGTAGCCGACCTGCGCAGGCTCAGCGGGCAACCGGCATTCGATGGCGGCAGCCCAGCCATGCTGTTGATCAGCGCCGGCACCGCAACCCTGGCGCTGGCGGTAGATGAAGTGCTGGAAATCGAAACACCGGACGCATCTCCAGACGCAGCCTCGCCGGCGCAGGGTCGACCGTTCAACTTCTGCAGCCGGCACGTTCGGGTGGATGCCACACGTTCGGCTGCGCTGATCGAACCGCAGTCGCTGCTGGCCGCGCTCGCGGTGCGGGACTGAGGCGCCTCTGCTCAAGGGCGCCTGCGAACCGGTTGAAACCGCATGCGCCAGCACTGCGCGGCAAAGCCGATCACAAACACCACCGTCAATCCCAGCAGCGTGTGCAGCACCACCGGCGCCATCGGCGCAGCCGCAATCGGATGCGCTGCCGGCAACCGTGTCAGCGTTTCATTCACGCCTGGCACCAGCGACAGCAGGAAGCTGAAGGACAGCGCAAATGTCGACAGGTAAGGTGCGGCGCCACCCAGCCAGCGCAGCCGGGCCGCCAGCACGCCGCCGAACGCCACCAGCAGCACGATCACTCCGAATGCGTGGCCCGGGTTGATCCCGCCCGTACTGGAGACGGTGAACGACGTTGCCACCGACAGCACCAGCCCAAGCAGGTACAGCTTGCCGGAGCGTGTCGCGGGGTCGATCGCGCGATGGCGAATGAAGGCATACAGGCCGGCGAACACCGGTACAAGGCTGACGGCCGTATGGATCACGCCCAGCGTGGACAGAGAGTGCGACATGGAACATCTCCAAGGGTTGATTGAACCTACTAGTAGGTAGACTTCTAGATCAAAGAAAAGGCCTACGTTGCCGCAGGCCCAGCACACATCCATCAGGCAGCCGCGCTCACCCGCGCGATGGCCAACCGTGCCAGCGCAGCAAACGTCGCCGCATCGCCGAAACCGCGCGCGGCCAGCATCGCGCCATGCACCGAGGACATGAACGCTCTGGCCTCATCGGCCACCGGACCCTGCAGGCGCAGTTGACCCAGCGCCGCGCCCTTCTCCAGCGTCACCGTCAGCCACCCGCTCAGATCCTCGAAATGCCCGCGTACTTCTTCGGCAATCTCCGCAGGGATCATCGGCGCCTCTGCCGCCAGCATCGCGCAGATGCAGAACGAAGACGTGCCACCGGCAATACAGCTCGACCAGTAGTCCACATAAGCGTTGAGCTCCTGCAGCGGGTCGCCCAGCTGCCGGTCCAGCAGCGCCAGGCCTTCGCGCGCCTCGGCCCGGTACAGCTCAACCACCGTGCGCACCAGGTCCGCCTTGC
>Ga0308166_1004104_pt1 | contig 11852 bp, 16 predicted proteins | sample PhyCR2_2_FD_202137 | JGI IMG/M metagenome (GOLD analysis project Ga0308166, IMG submission 202137) | Phyllosphere microbial communities from UC Gill Tract Community Farm, Albany, California, United States - DLSLCC.R2 | ecosystem: Host-associated > Plants > Phyllosphere > Unclassified | place... | reverse complement strand
TCCTTCTATCATTCCTTGAGCGTCTGGATAGGCGTTTTTGCGTCGAGTGCGCGCTGTGGAATGTGGTCGTTGTACAGCTTTAAATAGTTCATCAAAATCGCTTGCAGGTCGGCACGGCTGTCGAATCGGGTCTGCTGTAGCAGTTCGTTAATGCAACCATTGAAGCGCTCGACCATGCCGTTCGTTTGCGGATGTCCCGGCGGTGCCAGGCGGTGCTCGACAGCGAAATCGCGTTGTTCCAATATATGCTGTTGTCGAAGAAATTAAACACTCGGTCATGTCCGCAAGCAAGCCTGTTTTGGCAGATGGTGAAACAACCGCTGACGTTTTCGGGACTGCAAACTCTGAACTCCTCAAATATGGGGACGAAATAAACCTGTATTCAGGTCATTTTCAACCACCGAAAAATACACTCCAAATAGGAGTCGATGGTTCAAAAAAGCAGATATTCACTTCAAGACTGTAAATCCGAAACTGCCTGAAGAATTTTACTGGGTATTTTAATGAATGCGCATCAATCAAACAGTGCCATAGCAGATCTCCTTTTATCAGGCCCTGAAACATGTTTGGAGTTTGTTCTTGCAAATTTCCCTTCAAAATTTGACTGGTATCGTCTTGCAGAAGGAGCTGCGACAAAGGCCGCGTCATACACCATACTGGGGGAGATCTCATTGCATCTGGGATTGGAGTGGATACGAGTTGCTGTAGAGATTTACGAGAAGATGGCAGACCACCCAAGCGTAGACCACGATGCGCGGGTGAGATTAACTGAGCCAGCTATAGCGAAGCGGGCCCAAGCGTTATCTATTTGGGGTAGCAGCGAGAGTGATCCTATTCTCAGTCCTAAAAATCTATCGTCTCGATTCAAATCAATAGTAGATATTTCCCCCGAGCAGCTTCGTGCAGCCGCTGAGTTCCCGCATAATGCGAAGGTGCACACTGCTCTTTTGGTAACGCAGTTCGTGGAGCCGCTGCTGCAAAACGGCGACTTGAAAGCGCAACTTCAAGACTTAGAGGAGTATTGCGCCGCAGCGCAAATCGTTCGTGAAAACTATCGTTCAAGAGGTGCGATAGATGAGAAATAGGTGGGGCAAATAGTTTAGCCCGGATGCGGCCTAAATAATCGCGCAATTTATGCTGTCAAAGCTAATTTGATCACACAGCAGGCGTTGGGCGATGAAGCACTTGGAGCTGTCCGAAGATGAGCGGCGCACGCTTCGTGAGATGGGCGTGTTCCGCCCGAATGCACGCACACAGATGCGGGCGCACGGAGTTTTCCGGTTGAGCCAGGGATTGACGCTGCAGAAAACGGGAGACGAGTTCGGGGCACCTGAACAGCGTCGAGCAGTGGAGGCAACGCTGGGACAAGCTTGGTATAGTTAGGTTGTACCAGGGCCATGGTTAGTACGACGCCGCCCCACATATTGCCTCTAGAATGTGGCGGCGCGAACAAATGGTGGAATATGACGCCAACCTTCAGAAGATTACCTGATCATTCCCCTCCCAGAGTTTCTGGCCAGCATGCTGCGAAAGGTGTGCTTCGCGGTTCATTTCAGCGGAGCCCAAAAGCTCTGGTTTCGGGTAAGGTGAGAGGCTAATATGACTATAGACGATATTAAAGTTGAGATAGAGCACGCGAAATGGTTTTCGCGGCTCGGCATTTATAGTGCACCACCTGGCCATCTGGCGCTCTCGGATTTGCATGCATGGGACAACGCAACCTTCGACTCAAGTATTGATGAGCGAAGTGCCGCTATTGCAAGTGAAATGGATTGGTTGCCGAGCTCACGGGATAAAGACGATCCAATTCACGGCAAAAGACTGACACAGTATCCGGAAGAGGCTGGCATTAATTTTAAAGATGTGACGCTAGACTTACACAAGCAAACCTTGAAATCTTTGAGATCCGTTGATGGAATGAAAATTTGCTCCGGTCCAAATGATTTTTCCCAGGCTGCAATTGGGGCCGCATTGTATTGTGTCCGAATGACTGCGCTCGAAGTAATGGCCGATCAAACCGGTTTTTGGTGCTCATTATTAAGAATCTATGTAAAAGGAAATTGGCCGTGTGGCGTGCTGGTAGATAAAACCTTAGTTGTATATTGATTCACGGGAAAATATGAGGCGCTGATCGGAGAACATCCCAGCGGCGTGTTGCCGATCCAATATCACATAATGGCAGAATTGCTAGGATAGGAGCGGGGATTTTTATGTTATAAAATTGCTAGGGAAACTATCAAAGATTCCCGTTGAGCCGGCCTTACAGTTCGCGCAACTCTGCACGGGTGAAAAGACAACTATACGACGATGCGCAGCTTCGTTTGCGACTCCCCTATAACTCCGGCTGGCTTTCGCTTTCTGCATATACGCATGGACCGTGTATTCACGGAGCCATATATTGCTCTCGCCCGTTGGCATTGACTGTCCCTTATGTGGGAGGGCTCGCTAAGCTACGACTGGACGATGCTGCAAAATTGCCCTGAGAAGGCACTCGCTACATTTTCGATTCCTGGCGATGAGTTCCGGGCAATTAAGGACCGATTTATGGTTTAGAAAGGGCAACCGACAGATGCATGGACTATTGGAAATAGTGTTCGAAGATGTGCCGCCAGACCGACTCGCAGGCATCGTAGTCGACCATATGGGCGACGAGGCCAATATCATCGATGCCGCACAGGATGGCGTGCCGTTCCCGACCGATGCAGTCGATATTTCGCGTCGCCTCAGCCACATCGCCTTGATGGACGCGACCGTCGCTTGTATCATCAATCTCAAGGCTATGAAAATCGCCGAAAAATTGGTGCCTAACGTAACGCTCCGCATTATCCGCTACGATCTGCATACGGACGTGTCGATACTGTTTACAAGTACAGACTGCTATGCGGCGCACATTTCGACATCTGATGAGCTTCACCGGTGGGCGATGCACGTCGGTGAAAAATACGGAGCAAAAGATTTTTATGGCGGACTCGATCCTGCGGAAGATCAGAAGACCCAGCTCTTCTCGAAAACTTACGTAGGCCCTCACTTGACGATATAAGATGATCCGAAGCCGTCAGCTTCGTGGCACGATCCGGACGCGAGATCATCGGCAGCATTGGAGACGAAGGCGAGGTCGGAATTGCCTTCGGTACGTATAGCTGCTGTAGGGACTTGGTGTCCGAGAAAGCGACCAAAAATGCCGTTGATTTTTTATTCTGCCTATCAACCTGCTCTGCGTATATGAAACGCAAATCGAGAAATCGCAACAACCACTGCCCTGCTGATGACCACGGAATCCGCCGTTCAGGCGACATCCGCTCTTTCGACGTGACAGCAAAGCAACGAATAGCTAGGAGAGTATCCGAACGATGGTGTGCTTAGCGCTTGACATAAAGGTTGTACATGAAGATGAGCGGTTCCTGTTCGATGGCATCGAGTTTTCCTCATGCGCCATGGTTACGCTCGGTGAACAGTGTGAACTGCATGAGATCAGAGAACTGCGCGATGCGTTGGTCGTCCCGGCGGAGCTATTCGCCTCCCTTGCCAGCTTCGGGACGTATCTGGTATTCACGAGCGCTTCCGGTATCGCAGATGTCGGAGGGTACGGCGGAGTGGAAGTCACGCACGAAGGCGACCGCATACGCTGGCACATTGCCATCGAAAACGGTGTCGCTAAAATCGAATTTGACCGCGAGCGTTACGGCAAAGAGATCGAAAGGGTTCGAACTATCTTGAGCCAGCTGCCGCCTGACATCGAGGTGGAGCCATTGCAAGTCGTTTATCTGGAGACGTGGTGACGCCGACCTGTACCACGCCTTTGACGCGTCGGTTCGGCTTGAGCACGCAATGCGCGATCCAGGCCACAGGCGTGAATCCGGTTCACAACCATGGTGTAATGGCGGCGGTTTCTCTACTGGAGATTTAGAAGGTCGACATGGCCGGAGCAATATTGATTTCCGAGAACCGGCCCTGCAGATCTTCTTCAGGTCGGAACGGGCTGAACCCGACGTGATGCATAACTTCGCGCGCATTCTGGAAGACGGCATCGACCTGAAATGAAATCGGATAACCTTGCCGCGTATGATCAATGATGGGGAAGATATGCTGTGTCCACGTTGTGAACAGGGTGACATCGTCGCTGCGACAATCAGGTCGACTCGACAACGACTGTTCGTGTGCGGGGAATGCGAGGCAACCTGGTTCGCCTTGCACGATGTCGCGCACGTCCGATTCGTCAATTACGGCACCTATATGAAGTCGATTGGTCTCAAGCCGCTGTGGGACGAACTGGAACTGGACGACGCACACGACTGACTGCGCTGGCATATGGCAATCCGAAACCTGGACAAGATCTACAGCGAGGCCTACGGCTTGTGGATTTCAAGCCTGTTCAGTGCGATCGAAGGCAATAACGAGGGCATGTCGTTCGACGACCAGCGGGAAGCGTTCTTCGCCATCCTGGCCCTGTGGCTGAATCAGCGCAAGATCCGGTTTTGCTCGCCGTCCGATCCGCTGGGCGGCGTTTGGGAGGTACCGGGAGCGCACATCATCGACTACCTGAAAGCCCGCTGGCCGCGCCATGCGACGGACGCGCACGACCCCGACCTGAACCTGTATTTCTACGATATCCCCGCACTGCTGTGGGTGGGCGCGGACGGACGACTGCACGGATCATGACGCGAGAAACGCTATTAATGAGCAGACCCGAAATGAGCACACCCGACCGCGCGCACAAACTCGAACAACTGATTGCGGCCCATGCATCGATCGTCGACTTCGGATCGCCATCCACCGCGCCGGGCGACGACTGGATCGCCCGCGCCGAATCGGCGCTCGAGCGCCCGCTCCCCGCGTCCTATCGCTGGTTCCTGCAGCGCTATGGCGGTGGCGAGATCGGCGGCGAGGAAATTTACAGCATCTACGGCATTCTGTTCGAGACGGCGAACGGTGGCGACATCGTGTCTCAGCACCTCGCCAACCGCAAGACCGGGCTGCTCGGGGAATCGAAGCTCGTGGTCGGCGCAACCGACTTCGGCGAGATTTTCTTCTTCGATTACGACGCATTTCGCGATGGCGAATGTTCAGTCAATCTGCGACTGCCATCCGGCGAGCAGGTACGGTATGCCGAGGATTTCTACGATTTCCTGCGCAAGCGGATTGCCGCTCACCTGGCGTAATTACCGATGGCGCTCGCTCGACACCGTGCGTGCCCGGCTGCTCCGGCACCATACGCCCGGCGGCGCAACACCGGATTGACGCCATCCACAGCGCTGCCACAGCGGGCGGTCAGGCGCCCCGCCCTATGCCGACCGCGCCAGCGGCGCCCCCGCATCTCGCGCATCCAGTTCCGTTAGCACGTCCTCCACACGAATGCTCGTCACCCAGTCGTCCATCTCCGGCACCATCAGCACCGTGCTGTTCTCCCGGTCGATCGGCGCCCATTCCGGGCAATTGCGCCGCATGAGCGCGACGACCGGCACGCCGACGGCGTTCGCTAGGTGCATCACGGCCGTCTCCACGGACACGACGAGGCTGCACAGGCGCATCACGGCCGGCAGCTGGAAGAAGTGCTCGTCGGCGCTGAACAGCCGGATGTGAGACAGCGCCGGGTCGGCGCGGCGCGTCAGCGCGCGGCGCGCGTCGTCCAGCGCTTCCGGGACGACGTTGACGACGACGCCGGCATCGCGCCAGGCCGGCCGCGTGCGCAGCGCCCGCGCCAGCGCCGCGACGTATTCGAGCGGCCACGTGCGGTCGGGCGACTTCGAATAGGGGTTCAGGAACACGACCGGCCGGCCGTCGCCGAAGCCCCATTCGGCGAATTGCGCGTGCGCGGCGCGCACCCACCGGTCGGACAGGTCGAGCCGCGGCAGGCGCGCGGCGGGCGGGACATCGACGCCGAAGAAGCGCGCGAACCAGCCGGCGTAGACCTCGCTGATGTGGCCGGGCTTGTCGGCCGCCGTGTAGACGGGGATGGCGCCGTCCAGCTTGCGGTAGGCGGACCAGCGCGATGGCGCGTGCACGAGGCGCTCGGCCGGCTTCGTCAGGGCGACGACGAAGCCGCGCGGGCTGATGCCGCGTACCATGCGCGCGTAGCGGTGACAGTCCACGACGGCGAGCGACGCGACGATGGGGTAGTTCTCGGCACGGGCGGCGGCGATAGACGCTTCGAACGTGGCCGGACTGTAGGTACTGTCATACACCTTCTCGATCCAGGTGCATTCGGCGAGCCAGTCGTACAGCGCGTACTTGCGCAGATGCGGCCACATGGCCGGGTCCTTGGTGCGGCGGCGCTCGTCGACCCAGACGTGGATGCGCACGTGCGGGTACGCGCGCGCAAACGCGCGCAGGCAGGCCTGCAGGTACGTGAAGTCGCCGATGGCGAGGTGCGCGACGAACAGGATGCGGTCGGCGCGCGCCAGCACGTCCGCGGGCACGAGGGCGCCCCCGCCCACCGGGCCACGGCCGGCGTTCGTGTTGCGTGCCGCCGCGCCGGCGGCACCGGCCGGAACGGGTCCGGTCTGTTCGCGCGTTGTGTTCACCATCGTTCTTTCTCGTAACTGTCAGCCGCGCACGGCCGGAAGCGGCCGGCGACGGTCGCCGGATTATCTCCGAAAACGGATGAATGTTCCGTGAACGATACGTTAGATTACATTTTATTACGCCATTTTACGACCCGTGCCCCGCACCCCGGCCGTTCACGGCCGCACGAGACGCGTCCCGTTGCGCGATGGCGACGATACGAACGGCCGCGACCTCACCGCGAGAGAGTCCATCCGTGTGCCTCGCGCCGCCGCCGCCGCGCCTGTCACGCGGTCAGCCGGACCAGACGTTGCCGGCCAGGGCGCTGCCGCCACCCGCCCTCCCGTCGATGGCCGTCGATGGCTGTCGACACAACGTTCGAAGCGCGGCACCCTCCGCCCGGGACTCGATCCTCCGGCCCTTGATCGCGTGGCCGGCCCGCGCTACGCTGGCGGCTTCGCTCACGACAGGAGGACGCAGGCATGGCAACGGATCCCGGCTTCATCGAGTACGTCACGGAAGTGGCCGGCCTCGGCGCGCGGCTCACGCACCGGAAGATGTTCGGGGAATATGCGCTGTACGTCGACGAGCGGGTCGTCGCGTTCGCGTGCGACGGCAGCCTGTACGTCAAGCCATCGGATGCAGCGGCGCGCCTCGCGCCCGACCTGCCGCTGGGGCCGCCCTACCCCGGCGCCAAGGATTACCCGATCGCCGATGCGCTGCTCGACGACCCGGAAGCGCTGCGCCGCCTGCTGCTCGAGACGGCCGCGCTGATGCCGCCGCCCAAGCCGAAGAAGGAGAAGAAGGAGAAAGCGCCGCGCCGCACGGCCTGATGCCGGCGGCGCGGTGCCCGGCGCGCTTACGCCGCGGTCTTGCCCGACAGGCGTTTCAGGCGCTCCAGCGCGCTCTCGGCGCCGGTGTCCGGCTGGCTGACGGACTTGCGGATCGCATCGAGTTCGGCCTGCTGGTCGAGCGGCTTCTGGCCGATGTCGGCGACGATGCGCATGCCCGCGGCTTCGTTCGTCACGGCCTCGGCGCGGCGGGTCAGCGCCGACAGTGCCGTCGACGCGCCGCGCATGCTGGTTAGACCCGCCAGTTGTTCCTGGCGCTCCATGCGCATTTCCTGCAGTTGCTTCTGGGCGTTGGCGGCGGCCAGCGCCTGCATCGCCTTCTTGGCCTGCGCGTCGAACTCGGCCAGCTGCTTCGACAGCGCATCGACGATCTTCTGCAGTTCGTCCATGTACGCCTTGGCGTCGGCTTCTTCCTGGATTTCCAGCGGCAGGCGCGCCTTGTTCGCTTCCAGTTCGTCGCAGAACATCGTCACCGTCGCTTCCGAGATCGTGCCGGCGGCCAGGCGCTCGGCCAGCGTATCGGCGGCGCGTTCGTCGTTGGCGATCAGCGTCTGCAGGTTGACGACGTCCTTGTGCTCCTTGTCGAACGACGCGCGCGCCGTCGCCAGCACCTGCGCCGTCTCGCGCAGGGTCGCGACCAGGCGGTCGCGGTCGGCCTCGGTCGCGGTCTCGGGGTCGAAGTTGGCGATGACCTCGGCGATGCGGTTGCCCAGTGCGCCGAAATGCTTCGTGACCAAACGTGCGGTCAGGCCCCATCCACTAGCGTTGCTCATTGTTGTTCCTTTCGTCGGTGAAGAAAACGTGTTGCTGATACTGCGGGTGCTGCTGAAAATCCGCCGTCACTGGATGACGACGCGTTCGGGTTCGAGCGGGATGCCGATCACGAAGTCGACGTGGATGCCGCGCCGGGCGGCGTCGCCGTCGACGCTCTCGACGATCTCCGTCGTGATCAACAGATACTCTGGCGTGCCGTCGGCCAGGCGCCGCACATACGGCATGAAATACATGTCCTGGCGCAGGCCGTGCATGCCGGCCGCGTCGTCGATGCGCGTCTCGCGGCCCTTGAACGGCGCGACGAACTGCGCGTCCGGCGACCCGGCGTCGCGCGTGTAGTCGAGGCGGTCGGACTCGCCGAACACGCCCGCGAGCGTGGCCGGGTCCAGCATGTCGGCCAGCTGCTCGCGCCACAGCGTGTAGCCGGGGTCGCCCAGGCCGTAGCCGGCCACGCCCGTGTAGGCATCCTGGTCCTCGGCCGTTTCCGGGATCACGCGCGCCAGCTGGGTGCAGTACAGGAGTTCGGCCACCTTGCCGTCGTCGCCGTTGAACACCTGCAGGAATTTTTCCTTGGCGTCGTCGTCGCCCTTGTCGAGGTACAGGCGGTACAGTTCCGTTTCCGGCTCCAGCCGGATCTGCGACACCGCGAGGATGCGCGTGTCGCGCGCTTCCGGCATCTTGACCAGCGAGCCGCTGCCCTGTGCGCGGATCAGCGGCGAGACCTGCATCTGCACGACGCTGCCGATGCGCGCACCCAGCGGCACGCCGTCGTCGACGCGCGCCTCGCCCTTCGTCACGCCCTTGTTGGCCGCGACCGCGCGCACATAGCTGAATACATCCTTCCAGGCCATCTGATCAATTCTCCTTGAACGAATAATTCGGTTTCTTCGCCGCCCGCGCCGCACGCAGGCGGCGCCACAGCAGGTAGCCACCCACCGCGAGCAGCGCCAGCACGAACAGCGTCATCAGCACGCCGAGGAACGACGACCCATGGCTGGCCGATGCCGGCGGCGCCGTGTGGCCGGGCGCACCCGGGTAGTTGCCGCCATAGCTGCCATTGTTTCCATTGCCGTTGCCATAGCCGCCATATCCGTTGTTGTTATTGTTCGCATGCGCGCCGCGCGCCGCGTTCGCGATCACCGCGCCGGCGATCACATGCGCGAGGCCGCTGTCCTGGCGCACGACGATCGGGGCCTGCGGCTGCGGCGCCATCGGCGGGGCCCCGTAGCCCGGCGCCGGGCGGTTTTGCGCGCCCTGGCCGAAGTCGGTTCCCGGTGCCGGTGCCGGCTGCGCCGCACGGGCCGCGTCGGCCTGCGCCTGGCGGCGCGCGTCGAGCGTGCGCAGCGCGTTGTCCTGCGCGGCCTTTTTGCCGAGCTGCTGCGACAGCGCCGAATCCGATTTGCGCGGCGTCGCCCTGGCGCCGTCGAACGATCCGAACCCGCCCGACGAGCGGCTGGCCGCCGGGGCATCCGGCGCCGCGTCGGCGGCCGCACCGCGCCGGCCGAACGAACCGAAGCCGCCGGACCGGCCGGACGACGACGACGACGACGAGTACGACGACGACGACGACTTCGACGGTGCGTACGACTTCGATGACGACGACGAAGACGACGAGCGCTGCGACGAGAATCCGCTCTTGAAGGAGCTCGACGAGGACGTGTTCGACGGGCTCGCGTCAGCGTAGCCGGCATGCGCCAGCGGCAGCAGCAACGCAACGGCAAACGCAAAGTGATAGGACTTCAACATGGTCAGGGACGCGATCGAAAGTTAGAATAAGGATAACGACCGGGATGTTGACATGCACCGGTAAAATAAGCAAAGGATTACCATGACCCGACGTTACCTCGACATGAACCAGCACGACGCCCTGTACACCGTCGCGCGCAAGTACCCCGGCGGCATCGATGCGCTGGCCCAGGCGCTGGACATGTCGCCCAATGTGCTGCGCAATAAACTGTCGCCGACGATCGCCACGCACTACCCGTCGTTCGAGGAAGTGTCGCTGATCGTCGAGCGCTGCCACGGCGCCGGCGTGACGGACGCGCACCTGCCGCTGCATGCGCTGCTCGTGCGCCACGGGATGGCGGCGTTCGTCGTGCCTCAGCCGGAGACGGCGCGCCAGGACGATCTGTCGCAGACTGTGTGCCGCGTGATGAGCGACGTCGGCGCCGTCGCCGAGGCCGTGTCGGGCGCGCTGCTCGACGGCGTCGTCACAGAGGTCGAGGCCGACCTGATCGAGAAGAAGTTTCATGCTGCGCTGTCCGCGCTGGGTGCCTGGCGTGCCCGCCTGCGCGACGAAACCGCCGCGGGCATCCGCTGATCAGGAACGCAGCCGGCGTACCGACGCGTCCGCGGCGGCCGCGGCGGCCCGTTCCGCGTGCGCCGCGCCGCGCAGCGAGCGCAGGAACAAACCGAGACCGCCGAACGCCAGCGCGAGGATGCAGATGAGCTCGAAGGCCGTCATCGTGCGCAGGTTCAGGCTGACCGAGGCGATCACGCCGAACACCATCGCGCCGAACGACGCCACGGCCAGCAGCCAGCCGAACACGCTCCTGGCGTTATAGAAGATCATGGCGATGCCGATGACGAGAGGAATCAGGATGATCCCGCCCGTGACGCCGTAGCCGCCGATGCCGAACAGCCGGCTGCCGAGGCCGAAGCTGGAACTCACCACGATGCCGTTGAGCAGCAGGTAAAATCCGCCGCACATCATCACCAGGCCCAGGAAAAACTGACCCACGCCACCGCTCGTTCCGCCCGCACCGTTCATTGCGCCCTCCTCATTCGTGATAATGTCGTCAAGACGGCGACAACCTTACCAGACTTTCCGGCCACCGCGCGAGCGCTCCTGGCGGTAATTTGGGGCAATTTCTACCGGGATACACAGAGGGCCGCGCGCGCGGGCGCACCGCGGCCGACGGCGCCGGCGCGGCGGTCAGGGCGGCGGCGCGAGGCGGATGCGCGCCGGCGCATCGCGGTCCGCGCGCAGGACGCCGCCGTCTTCCAGCAGTTCCGTCACCTGGATGACGCTGCGCCGCTGTTCCGGACCGTCGCGTTTCGCGTCCGCACCCTGCCGGCCCGGGTGGACGAAATAGAACAGCCACGCGCGGTCGCCGTCCACGACGACGTCGGCATGGCCGCCCATCGCGCCGTCGTCGGCGCCGCGGCCTGGCGCCTCCAGCAGCGTCCCGCCCTGCGCGCGCCAGTGCAGCGCGTCGTCCGAGCGGAACACGGCCAGGCCGTGCCAGACGTCGACGATCATCCACCACGCGCCGCGCCAGCGGAACACTTTTGGCCCCTCCCCGCGCTGCGCGACCGCCAGGCCGCGGTCGGTCCAGTGCACCAGGTCCGGACTGTCGGCGTAATAGGTGTACTTGTGATCGAGTTCGTTGTTGTACCACATGCGCCAGCTCCCGCCAGGCAGGCGGACCAGCGACGGATCGATGACCTTGTCGCCCGGCAGCGGCACCTTGACCGGGTCGCGCCATGTGCGCAGGTCAGTGCTCGTCAGGTGCACGATGACGCGCGGATGGCGCCAGTCGTCGAACACGCCCGGCACGACCGTCAGGAACATGTGCCACGTACCGTCGCCGGCACGCACGATGTCGGGCGCCCAGTGCGTGGCGTCGGCGCCGCCGTATGCCGGCGGCAGCGCGATGTCGGCCGTGCCGGCGTACGTCCAGTGCGCGCCGCCGTCCGCCGATTCCGCGATGCCGATGCGCGTGC
>Ga0308166_1004102_pt1 | contig 11857 bp, 9 predicted proteins | sample PhyCR2_2_FD_202137 | JGI IMG/M metagenome (GOLD analysis project Ga0308166, IMG submission 202137) | Phyllosphere microbial communities from UC Gill Tract Community Farm, Albany, California, United States - DLSLCC.R2 | ecosystem: Host-associated > Plants > Phyllosphere > Unclassified | place... | reverse complement strand
CGAACGTCTCGCTGCAGGCCGGGAAGAAGAAGCTCACGCCGGACGAGATGGTCAAGGACATCAAGAAGGGCATCTACATCGTGGGCGACGGTTCGTTCTCGATCGACCAGCAGCGCTACAACTTCCAGTTCGGCGGCCAGCTGTTCTACGAGATCAACAACGGCAAGATCGGCCAGATGCTGGAAGACGTGGCATACCAGTCGAACACGCAGGACTTCTGGAATGCATGCACGGCGATCTGCGACGAGCGCGATTGGCGCATGGGCGGCTCCTTCTTCGACGGCAAGGGCCAGCCTCCGCAGATCAGCATCGTGTCGCACGGGTCGTCGACCGCGCGCTTCAACGGCATCAACGTCATCAACACCGCCCGCAAGATCGGCTAAGGGGACCTGCATCATGACCATCCTGACCCAGGAACAGACCAAACACATCACCGACCGCGTCCTCTCGTTCTCGAAGGCCGACGAATGCATCGTCACCGTGAGCGGCAGCCGCAACGGCAACATCCGCTTCGCGCGCAACCAGGTCTCCACCGCCGGCCTCGCGGACGACACCAACATCTCGGTGACGGTCGCTTTCGGCAAGCGCCAGGGCACCGCCACGATCAACGAATTCGACGACAAGTCGCTGGAAAAAGTCGTGCGCCGCGCCGAGGACCTCGCGCGCCTGGCGCCGGAGAATCCGGAATTCATGCCGGCCGTGTCGAAGCAGGAGTACAAGGCGTCGCAGACGTTCAGCGCGAAGACGGCCGCCATCGATCCGGACTTCCGCGCGCAGACCGCGGCGTATGCGATCGAAGCCTGCAAGAAGAACAAGCTCGTCGCCGCCGGCTTCTTCACGGACGGTAACCAGTTCTCCAGCGTGGCCAACTCGAACGGCGTGTATGGCCACCAGCAGCAGACGAGTCTCGATTTCACCTGCACCGTGCGCACGGAAGACGGCCGCGGCTCCGGCTGGGTCAAGCGCTCGGCCACCGACGCGAACAGGTTCGACGCGCGCGAAGCGGCCGACGTCGCGATCGAAAAGGCCCTGCGCTCCGTCGACGCGAAGGCGCTGGAACCGGGCCGCTACACCGTGATCCTGGAACCGGCCGCCACGTCGGAGCTCCTCGGCTACATGCTGTTCGGCTTCGATGCGCGCCAGACCGACGAAGGCCGCAGCTTCCTGTCGAAGAAGGGCGGCGCCTCGCGCCTGGGGGACAAGCTGTTCGACCAGCAGGTCAACATCTGGGCCGACCCGTGGAACCCGGACGTGCCCGTGCTGCCGTGGGACACCGAGAACCTCATCGCGCGCAAGCGCATGGACCTGATCAAGGACGGCAAGGTCAATGCGCTGAACTACTCGCAGTACTGGGCCAAGAAGAAGGGCGTGCCGGCGACCGCCACGCCGGGCAACATCATCATGGCCGGCACGGACAAGTCGACGGCGGAGCTGATCGCCAACACGAAGAAGGGCGTGCTCGTGACCCGCACGTGGTACATCCGCATGGTCGACCCGCAATCGGTGCTGCTGACGGGCCTCACGCGCGACGGCACGTTCTACATCGAGAATGGCAAGATCAAGTACCCGATCAAGAACTTCCGCTTCAACGAAAGCCCCGTCACGATGCTCAACAACATCGAGGAGATCGGCAAGCCGGTCGTCATCGGTGGCGACGAGGTGCCGTTCCAGATGCTGATTCCGCCGATGAAGGTACGCGACTTCAACTTCACGTCGCTGTCGGACGCGGTGTAACAATAGGCACGTCGTCCCCGGACTGGCCGTCCGCCTTGGCGGGGACCCAATTTCGTTTGCGGCATGGTTTCACGCCGCAAGGCCGCATACCTTACCTGGGTTCCCGCCTCCGCGGGAACGACGGTTTTGCGGTAATGGAGAATTCATGGAACGCCGTACCTTCCTCAAAATCGGTGCCGGCACGGCCGGCGCCATGCTGGTTCCCGTGTTCGGCAACGCGATCGCCGCCGAGGAACTGCTCAATCCCCTCGCACTGAGCTTCAAGAAATCGCTGGCCGACACCGCGATGGACGCCGCGAAAAAAGCGGGCGCCTCGTACTGCGACGTGCGCATCGGCCGCTACCTGAACCAGTACATCACCACGCGCGACCTGAACGTCGAGAGCGTGACGAATACCGAATCGACCGGTATCGGCGTGCGCGTGATCGCCGCCGGCGCCTACGGCTTCGCCGCCACGAATTCCCTGACCCCGGACGCAGTCGCCGGCGCCGCGCGCCAGGCCGTGGCCATCGCGCAGGCCAACGCGAAACTGCAGACGGAACCCGTGCAGCTCGCGCCCGTGAAAGGTGTGGGCGAAGTCGCGTGGGCCACGCCGATCAGGAAGGACTGGCGCACCGTCCCCGTCAAGGACAAGGCCGATATGCTGATCGCCGCGAACAAGGCGGGCCTCGCCGCGGGCGCCAGCTTCATGACGGCGAACCTGTTCCAGGTGAACCAGCAGAAGTATTTTGCATCGACCGACGGCTCGTACATCGACCAGGACATCCACCGCCTGTGGGCCCCGATCAACGCGACCGCGGTCGACAAGGCGACCGGCAGATTCCGTTCGCGCGCGGGCCTGGCGCCGCCGGTCGGCATGGGCTATGAATGGTTCGACGTGAAGCCGGAGCACAAGGTGCGCGCGGCCGGCGGCGTGGCCACGCTGTACAACGGCGGCTACGACATCGTCGAGGAAGCGAAGAACGCGGGCCGCCAGGCGCGCGAGAAACTGACTGCGCGGACCGTCGACCCGGGCAAGTACGACCTCGTGCTGGCGCCGGAAAACCTGTTCCTGACGATCCACGAATCCGTCGGCCACCCGACGGAGCTGGACCGCGTGCTGGGCTACGAAGCCAATTACGCCGGCACGAGCTTCTGCACGCTGGACAAGTGGGAGTCCCGTAACTTCAATTTCGGTTCGAAGATCGTCAACTTCACGGGCGACAAGACGGCGCCGGGATCGCTGGGCGCCGTCGCCTACGACGACGAGGGCGTGCCCGCGAAGCGCTGGGACATCATCAAGGACGGCATCCTCGTCAACTACCAGGCCACGCGCGACCAGGCCCACATCATCGGCGAAAAGGAATCGCACGGTTGCTCGTACGCGGACAGCTGGAGCAACGTGCAGTTCCAGCGCATGCCGAACGTGTCGCTCGTCCCCGGTAAGCAGAAGATGACCCCGGACGAGATGGTCAAGGACGTCAAGAAGGGTATCTACATCCTCGGCCGCGGCTCCTACTCGATCGACCAGCAGCGCTACAACTTCCAGTTCGGCGGCCAGTTGTACTTCGAGATCAAGGACGGCAAGATCGGCCAGATGCTGGAAGACGTGGCGTACCAGTCGAACACGCAGGACTTCTGGAATGCGTGCACGGCGATCTGCGATGAACGCGACTGGCGCATGAGCGGCTCCTTCTTCGACGGCAAGGGCCAGCCGAGCCAGGTCAGCGCCGTCTCGCACGGCACGTCGACCACGCGCTTCAACGGCATCAACGTGATCAACACGGGCCGCAAGATCGGCTGAAGAGAATGGCGACGTACGACTTCTACTTCACGCGGTTGACGTACGAGTCGGGCGACTGGGACGTGGACCAACGCATGCCCAGCAACGTCCTGAACTCGCTCGTCGAGTACACGACGCTCAGGGTGGATACCGCGGAGCGCATCGTCGCCCTGGCCGATCCGAAGATGCTCGAAGCGCCGTTCTGCTACCTGGCCGGGCACAAGCTCGTCCAGTTCACCCCCGCCGAGCGGCGCAACTTCGAGCGCTACGTGAAGGGCGGCGGCTTCGTGTTCGTGGACGACTGCAACCACGACGTCGACGGCCTGTTCGCCAAATCGTTCGAGGCCGAGATGGCGCGCATCTTCGGCCCGAAGGCGCTGCACAAGATCCCGAATAATCACCGCCTGTATTCCAGCTTCTTCCACTTCGACGGTCCGCCCAACACGGCGGTGGAGCTGAACGGCTGGGGCGACGATCTCGTGCACGAATACCTGCGCGCCATCGAGGTGGGTGGCCGCATCGGCGTGCTGTACTCGAACAAGGACTACGGCTGCGAGTGGGACTACGACTTCCGCAACAAGCGCTGGCTCGCGGTCGACAACACGCGGTTCGCCGTCAACATCATTCAATACGCTTTAGGAGCATAGCTGTGGCAGAAGCATCTGCGTGGACCGAGAACGAGATCGCCGACCTGGCGGCGAAGGTGGACGCGCTCAAGGCGAGCATGGGCCGCGTGATCATCGGCCAGCGCGACGTGATCGACCTGCTGGTGACGTGCCTGCTGGGCGGCGGCCATGCGCTCGTCGAGGGCGTGCCGGGCCTCGGCAAGACGCTGCTCGTGAAATCGCTGGCGCAGGCGACCGACATGCAGTTCCGGCGCGTGCAGTTCACGCCCGACCTGATGCCGTCCGATATCGTCGGCACGGAGATCCTGGAAGAAGACCAGGCCACGCGCCAGCGCGTGTTCCGCTTCCAGCCGGGCCCCGTGTTCACGCAGGTGCTGCTCGCCGACGAGATCAACCGCGCGCCGCCGAAGACGCAATCCGCGCTGCTGGAAGCGATGCAGGAACGATCCGTCACGTTCGCCGGCCAGACGCACAAGCTGCCGAAGCCGTTCTTCGTGCTCGCGACGCAGAATCCGATCGAGCAGGCCGGCACGTATCCGCTGCCGGAAGCGCAGCTCGACCGCTTCCTGCTGCGCATCGACGTCGGTTACCCGACCGAGGACGAAGAGATGATGATGGTCGGCGCGACGACGCACGCCGGCCTGCGCGACGCCGATCCCGCGATGGACCTGGAGACGCTGCTGCGCCTGCAGCTGCTCGTGCGCGACATCGAGATTTCGGAGTCGATGCTGCGCTACGCGACGCGCCTCGTGCGCGCCACGCGCCCGGCCGATTCGCCGGTGGACGCGATCCGCAAGCACATCGGCTGGGGCGCCGGTCCGCGCGCCGGCCAGGCTCTCGTGCTGGCATCGAAGGCGCGCGCGCTGATGCATGGCCGCCTCGCCGTCACGCGCGACGACATCAAAGCGATGCTGCTGCCGGTGCTGGCGCACCGCGTGCTGCGCAACTTCGAGGCCGAGGCGGACGGCGTCGCCATCGCGGACATCCTCGCCGCGCTGCACGCCGGGATCCGGGCCGAGTAAGACGTGTTGGCTCCATCGTCGCTGATTGCGCACACGACCAACCTCGATCTCGTGGTGCGCCACGTGCTGGCGGGGCTCGGCCACGGCATCCACGCCGGGCGCGAGCGGGGTGCGGGTGTCGAGTTCTCGGAATACCGGGCCTATGCGCCGGGCGACGAGTGGCGCCGCGTCGACTGGAAGCTGCTGGCGCGCGCCGATCGGTACTACGTGCGCGAGGCGGAGCGCGACAGCCACGTCGCGGTCTGGCTCGTGCTGGATGCGACGGCATCGATGGCGGAGCCCAGCCGCAGCATCGAAGGACTCACGAAGCTGCAGTACGCACGCGTGCTGCTCGCGTGCGTGGCCGCCATCGCACAGCGCCAGGGCGATGCATTCGGCCTGGTCGTGTGCCGCGGCGAGCGTGCCGATTTCACGCCGGCGGCGCGCGGGCCGCGCCAGCTGCAGCGCGTGCTGGCGCGCCTGAACGGCGCCGACGCGGACGGCGTGCTGCCCGGCGCCGACACCCTGCGTGCCAGCCTGCATTTCAGCCGCGCGCCCGGCGTCGTGTGCGCGGCGAGCGACTTCCTCGACTGGCCGTCGCCGCTGTCCGATGCGCTGCTCCGGTTGCGCCGCATGCGGCACGACGTGCGCGCCCTGTGCCTGCACACGCAGGCCGAGGTGGATGCCGCGTTCGACGCGACGCCGGCTTACCGCGACCCCGAGCACGGCGGCGCCGTCTACCGCTTCGGCCGTGACGTGAAGGAAGCGTACGTCCGCAACCGTGCCGCGCATTTCGACGAGGTCGTGCGCGCGTGCCGCAAGAACGACGTGCCGCTGGTCCAGGCGCGCATCGAGCAGGCGCCCGGTGAGGTCCTGCGCGCCTGGTTACGGGGAGCGCGCGCCGCATGAATGGAATGAGCTTGTGGTGGTGGGCGCTGCCGGTCGTGCTGCTGCCCATCCTGTGGCACCGTCAGAAGCGCGAGCAGACGAAGACGGCCTTGCTTGCCTCGGCACGCTTCCTGCCGGCGGCGGAGCCGAAGCAGCAGCGCGTGTGGCGCTGGCACGACGTGATCCTGCTGGTGCTGCGCTGCCTGCTGCTGGCGACCCTGATCGCGCTGCTGGCCGACCTCGTGCTGGCGTGGCGCGGGGACACGGTGCTGGTCGTGCCGGGGGCGCCGCCGGCGGTCGTCGCCAAAGAGGCTGGCCAGCGCATTACCTTGCCCGATCGCGACGCCGTGACGTGGCTGCACGCGCACGAGCGCGAATTCGAACCGGGTGCGCGCCTGGTCGTCGTCGGCGATGCCGTCATGCCGGCCGTGCTGCCGCGCTTCCGTCACGCCGTCGAGTTGCGCACGGTGGCGGCGCCTGCCGCACCGGCCGAGCGTCACGTCGCCGTCTTCAGCGACCGCGTCGACGACTGGCGCCGGCTGTTCGCGGCGGCCGAGGGGCCGTGGCATATCGTCGTGGATGCGGCGCCCGGCCCGCGTACGGAACTCGTCGTGTGGGACCGGTCCGACGCGCCGCCGGCCGGCCTGCGCGCACCGCTGTGGCGCGCCGAGCCGCCGCACGACGCCGACGGTGCCCGCGCCCTGTTCGCCGCGTGGCAGCGCCGGTATTTCGGCGTACGGCCCTATACGGCGCCCGCACAGGCGCTCGCGCCGGATGCCGCCGCGCCGGCCGGACCGGCCTCCGGTGCGCTGCGCCATTGGCTGGGCCTCGCGCTCGTCGCCCTGTTCGCACTCGAAAGGATCGTGACCCATGTCCGGCGCCGTTGATCTCGCGCGGCGCTTGTGGCGCACCGCATTGCTGCGCCGGGCCGGCTTGTGGTTCGTCGGCGCGCTGCCCTGGCTTCTGCTGCGCTCCGGTCCCGGCCTGCTGGCGTGGTCCGCGTTCTGCGCGTGGGACGGCCTGCACCTGCAACGCCGCGTGGCGCATGGCTGGACGCACTGGGTCGACGGCGCCGTGCCCGAGATGGAAGACAGTGCCGCGCTGCTGGCGGAGGAACCGGAGACGCCCGTCGCGCGCCTGCAGCGCGAGCGCCTGCTGAAACGCATCGCTGCCGCGCTGCCGCCGCGCCGCGTGCGCGCCATCGTGGCCGCGCACGTGCCGTTCGGCTGGACGTGGCTGCTCGCGAATCTCGCGCTCGCGGGGCTGGCGTGGGGTTCGGCCTTGCTGCCGCACGCGGCCGGTCCGCACACTGCCGCTCATGCGGCCGGACGGCCGGCAACCGCGCCCGCGACACATGCGGGACTGGTCGTGAAACTGGCGCCGCCGTCGTACACGGGCGTGGCGCCATCGTCGTCCACACCGAAGGATGCGCAGGTGCCCGAGCAGACCGGGGTCGAATGGTGCCTCGACGACCCACATAAGGCGGATGAAACCATCGAACTGAGCGACGGCCAGACCCTGCACGCGGGGCCGGCGTGCGCGCGCTGGACGGCGACGGAGTCCATCTTCTGGCGCTGGCGCGGCGCGCGCTACACGCTGAAGGTGATCCCGGACCAGCCGCCCGAGATCGCGATCACGCAGCCCAACGAGATGACGAAGGACCTGCCGCGCGATGCGAAGAACGCGGCCATCGCGGTGACCGTCACCGACGACTACCGCGTCCAGCAGGCCACGCTGCACCTCACACTGGCGCGCGGCAGCGGCGAGAACGTCCGCTTCAGCGACCGCGAACTGCCGCTGCCCGCATCGACCGACCCGCGCCGGCGCAGCTGGAGCCGCGATTGGCTGCTCACGGACCTCGGCATGGAGCCGGGCGACGAGTTGTACTTCTTCGTGCGTGCCAGCGACAACGCGGCGCGGCCGCACACGGTGCAATCGCCCACGGTCACGCTGCGCCTGCCCGCGCCGCCATCGGAACAGGATGAAGAGACGACGGCGCTGCCCACGCTCGTCAAGCCCGAAAGCCTGCGCAGCCAGCGCCAGGTCATCATCGACACGGAGCAGCTGGTGGCGGACATGCGGTCGAAGAAGATGCGCGAGGACGACGTGCGCGAGCGCAGCGAAAGCATCGCCGCCGACCAGGCCGCGCTGCGCCGCCGCTACGGCCAGTTCCTCGGCGAGGAATCGACGTTGTTCGGCAAGGACGACGACCATGATGAAAAGCCGGGCGCAAAGCTCGACGTGCTGCACGAATTCGGCCACGCGCACGACTCGGTCGAGAACGCGACCCTGTTCGACGACGCGACGAAAAAACTGCTGCGGCGCGCGCTGTCCGCAATGTGGGACGCGGAAAAGGCGCTGCGCGCCATCACGCCGAAGACCGCGCTGCCGCCCGAGTTCAAGGCGCTGGACGCGATCAAGGCGCTGCAGCAGGCGGAACGCATCTATCTGCACAAGACGGCGTTCGCCCCGCCGGCCATCAAGGAGGACAAGCGCATGAGCGGCGACATGGCCGGCGCGGCCAGCTACAAGCGGGCGCAGGCTGACGCCGCGGAGATCGTGCCGGCAAACCTGCGCGACCTCGTGCAGGCGCTCGGCGGCGACGGTCTTCTGCCCGCGTTGTGGACGCGCACGGCGCATGACTGGGTGCGCGAGCGCATCACGGACGACGAGCAGCGGCTCGCGGCGCAGCGGGCGATCCAGGACGTGGCCGACGGCAAACCGGCCGCGCGTGCGCAACTGGCCGCGTGGCTGCGCGGCGGCGTGCTTGACGCGCCCGTGCTGCTGCAGGCGCGGCCCGTCGTCGAGACGCCGTTCGCGAAAGCGCTGCAAGGAGGCGGGCGATGATTGCCATGGCCGCTGTCGTCATTGGCGTGCTGGCCGCGCTGGCGTATGCCGCGCGCCGGCACTGGATCGATGCCGTGCTGGCACTGGTTGCGGGCGTCGCGCTGGCCGGCACGGTCGGAGAATTTTCGTTGCCGGGGGAGGCGGGAGCCACGCTGATGGTCGATGCGGCCGACCCGCCGCGCACCCTGGCTGGCGTGCGCACCTTGCGCCTGGCCGGCGACGGTCTGCGTGCGGCCGAGTGGGACGACCTGCCGGCCCGTCCGCTCGACTGGAACAAGCCCGACACCCCGGCGATCGATCTCGACTTCCCGCGCACGATCGCGCTGGGCCGCGTGTTCACGCTGAGGGTGCACCGTTCGTGGTCCGCGCCCGGCCGCCTGCAACTGCTGGCGGAAAACGGGCAAGTACTGGCCGAAGCGAAAGGCGACACCGACCTCGCCGTGCAATGGCTGCCGCCCGTCGCGCAACGGCTCGTGCTGAAGGCGCGCCTGCTCGACGCCGCGGGCAAGGTCGTCGATGAAGGCCCCGTGCCGTTCACGGTGACGGATCCCGCGCCGCTGCAGGTGCGCGGCCGGTTCGGCGCGCCGTCGTTCGACCTGCGCGCGCTGGACGACCTGCTCGCGGCCAGCGGCGCCGTCATCGACTGGCAGGTCGAACTCGGTAAAGGACTGGAACGTGCCGAGACGGCGCGCGCGGAAATGGACAAGCCCGAGCTGGAGATCGTCGACGCGGCCTGGTTCGAACGGGCCGGCGCCGCCTCCCGCGATGCGCTGCTCGCGCGCGTGGCCGGCGGTACGCGGCTGCTCGTGCTGGGCGCAAATGCGCGCGATGCGAGTACGTGGGCGCGCAGCGTGAAATTGCCGCTGGCGCCGCAGCCGGCCAACAAGACCATCGGCACGGTGCTGCCGATGGCGTCCGCCGGCCTGAATCCGAACGGCGACCGCGCCGGCGAGTGGATCGGCAAGGACGGCCTGTGGACGCGCGACTGGGAAGACGGCCGCATCGCCTGGCTGGGCCTGGGCGACTGGCACCGCCACGCGATCGCGCAGCCCCGCCAGCTGGCGCTGTGGTGGCAGGACGTCCTCGACCGCCTGCGCGTGCAGCGCCGCGCGGACGTCGCATGGCTCGATCCGGAGGAGATGCCGCTGCCGCAGCGGCGCCTGGCAGTCTGCGCGCGCGGCGTGAGCGGCACCGCGACCATCGCTGAGTTGAAACAGACGCTCGCCTGGCAGCGCCGCCCGGAACACGTGGACGCCGCCTGCGTGGCCGTGTGGCCGGCGGCCAGCGGCTGGTTGCATCTGCAGACGGGCGCGAACGACGGCCAGGTGTACGTGTATGCGCCGGGCGACTGGCCATTGTGGCAACGCAGCGAACGCCGTGCGGCGACTGCGCAGTATGCGGCGCGCACGCCGGCGCCGGTCGCACCAGGCACGCGGCCGCTGCCCGTGTGGCCGTTCGGCGTCGTGTTCGCGCTGGCGATGCTTGGCTTGTGGTGGCGCGAACGGAGGTGAGCCGGCATGAATTTCCCGAACGTGCGATGATCGTTCATCGTCTTTCGATCCATCTCCGCCATGCCTGAATCCACCAACGCCCCACGTCACCCCGACGGCCGTTTCCGCAACGTCGTCCCGCGCCGCCGCCAGGGCATCATGGAGATGCTGGCGCTGTTCTGGAAAGTGGCGACGACGAAGCCGAAGACGGCGGTGCCCGACCAGCCGCTGCCCGTGCAGCCGGTGACAAGGGCCGACATCGAATCCGCGCCCGACGCGAGCCTGTGGCGCCTGGGCCATTCGACGATGCTGTTCAAGCTCGCCGGCCGCTACTGGCTCACGGACCCCGTGTTTTCCGAGCGCGCGGCGCCGGTGCAATGGGCCGGTCCGAAGCGTTTTCACGCGCCGCCGATCGGCATCGAGGCGCTGCCGCGGCTGGCCGGCGTGATCCTGTCGCACGACCATTACGACCATCTGGATTACGACAGCATCAAGCGCCTGATTCCCAAGGCCGACCAGTTTATCGCGCCGCTCGGCGTGGGCGACCGCATCGTCCGCTGGGGCGTCGATCCCGCGAAGGTGCGCCAGCTCGACTGGTGGCAGTCGACCGATGTCGAGGGCCTGCGCCTGACGGCGGCGCCGTCGCGGCATTTTTCCGGCCGGAGCTTGAGCGACGGCGACCGCACATTGTGGGTGTCGTGGGTGATCGAAGCGGCGGGACTGAAGCTGTTCTTCAGCGGGGACACGGGTTACCACGACGACTTCAAGACCATCGGCGAGCGTTTCGGCCCGTTCGACGTGACGTTCCTCGAAAACGGCGCCTACAACGCGATGTGGCCCGAGGTGCACATGCTGCCCGAGGAGACGCTGCAGGCGCACCTGGACCTGCGCGGGCGCTGGCTGGTCCCGGTCCACAACGGTACGTTCGACCTGGCGCTGCATCCGTGGTACGAGCCGTTCGAGCGCATCGCCGATCTTGCGCGCGCGGCCGGCGTGAAGCTGGCGACGCCGATGATGGGCGAACGCCTCGCGCTCGCGCAGCCGCAGGAGGGCGCCGACTGGTGGCGCGAGGCGATGCCCGCGCCGGCCCTGCCGCTCACGCACCCGGCGCGCTGACCACCAGCTTGCGCTTGCCGTTCGGCGCCAGCGGGATGTCGCTTTCTTCCTGCAAGGTGATGTCGAACCGGTCGCCCCAGCGGCGCCGCTGGGCGTCGAGCAGGAAGGCGCGCTGGGCGGCGTCGAGCGGGCCGTGGCGTCCCACCACCGCGAGGACGATCTCGCCGGGCCGCCGCTGGCGCACCTGGTACAGGCGCACGACGTCCCACGTGGCTTCGTCGATGACGATGGAGAGGCCGGGGATGCGGTTGCCGGCGCGGTCGATCAGGAATTCCTGCGCGCGCCCGTCGATGGCGGCGCAGCGGCCGCTCGCGTCGATCACGCCGTAGTCGCCGGTGCGGTAGCGGATCAGCGGCATCACGTCGTTCCACAGCGAGGTACCCGCGATTTCCG
>Ga0308166_1004100_pt1 | contig 11861 bp, 10 predicted proteins | sample PhyCR2_2_FD_202137 | JGI IMG/M metagenome (GOLD analysis project Ga0308166, IMG submission 202137) | Phyllosphere microbial communities from UC Gill Tract Community Farm, Albany, California, United States - DLSLCC.R2 | ecosystem: Host-associated > Plants > Phyllosphere > Unclassified | place... | reverse complement strand
AGTAATTCCTGCTCAAGTACAACGGCGAAGGCATCCAGCACATCGCGCTGCTTACGGACGATATCTTCTCCACCGTCGATGGCCTGCGCGCCGCGGGCGTGCCGCTGATGACCGCGCCCCCGGCGACGTATTACGAGATGCTGGAAACCCGCCTGCCCGGCCACGGCCAGGACGTCGAGGCGCTGAAGGCCCGCGGCCTGCTGGTCGACGGCACGACCGAAGGGGGCACGCAACGCTTGTTGCTGCAGATCTTCTCGGAGACGCAGCTGGGTCCCGTGTTCTTCGAATTCATCCAGCGCAAGGGCGACGAGGGCTTCGGCGAAGGTAACTTCAAGGCGTTGTTCGAGTCGATCGAGCGCGACCAGCTGCGCCGTGGGGCGCTGATGACCGCGGCATAACGTCCGCCACTGCCAGGCAGGCGTCCCGCGCCTGCCTGTTTGCAAACTTTCCTCATCTTTTCAAGGTGTTAAGCGTTTTTGCGAACACCTGTGCGCTTCATTTCCAGACAAATATCGGACTGTTGCGCGCATGTCTCATTCTCGGGTTTCCCACAAATATTCCGGCTGATTTGTAACCAAAAGCCACAGAGTCGGCACTAGAATTTCCGTACGGCATCAATGCCTACCGATATTCAACAACGGCGACCACCGCCGACCACAACCGACTCCCGAGATCATGAGCACCCGACACCGCCCGGCCGCGCTGCCGACCCGTCGCCTTGCCCCGTTGTCCTTTCTGCTGCTGGCCGCCGCGTCGTGCGCGCACGCCGGCGAATCCGCCGCGCCGCTGACGGCGGAAGTGCCCGCCGACGACCCGCTGAGCGCCACCGTCTCCGTCAGCTCGCAATACGTCTCGCGCGGCATCCGCCAGACGTGGGGCGGGCCGGCCGCGATGGCCAGCGTCGACTATGCGCATGCCAGCGGCTGGTCGGCCGGCACGTCCGTCATCAACGTCAGCGACAAGTTCATCGAAAGCGGCACCGTCGAATGGGACCTGTACGGCGGCTACAGCGGCAGCGCGGGCGCCGTCGGCTGGTCCGCGATGGTGTACTGGTACAAATACCCGGGCGCGCGCATCAGCGCGACGAACACGTCGTTCGACTACGGCGAACTGTCGGCCGGCGTGAGCTGGAAATCGCTGTACGCCCGCTACAACTACACGTTCAGCCGCGACTTCTTCGGCATCGCGAATGCCCGCGGCACCGGCTACCTGGACGTCGGCGCCGACCAGGCGCTGACCCGGTCGCTGACCCTGAACCTGCACGCCGGCGACGGCCGCGTGGCCGGCAGCGGCAACGGCATCTGGGACTGGCGCGACCTGAAGGCCGGCCTGACGCACAAGCTCGAAGACGGCTGGACCGTCGCCCTGAACTACACCCGCGCCATCGGTGCGACCGGCATCTACAACAGCTACACGACGGGCATGCCGCGCCCCGACGGCCGCCTGGCCGTGGCGAACGTTGCGCGCCGCGCCGTCGTGCTGTCGCTGACCCGCAAATTCTGAAATCGAGGAGAAACAATGCGTCGCAACCCCCTGTCGTCTCTCTCGCTGACCGCGAAGATCTGCGCGACGGCCACCACGCTCGTCGTGCTGAGCCTCGCGGTCACGTCGGCCGTCATCGCCGTGCGCAGCAGCGGCACCGCCGAGGAGGCGAGCATGCACCAGGCCCGCACGTCCGCGCGCGAAGCCGCCGCCGCCGTGCAGGCGCAGATCGGTACCAAGCTGGGCGCCGTCACCAACCTTGCCGCCGGCATGAGCGCGCTGCGCGAAGCGGACATCGCGCCGTCGCGGCCGCAGGTCGGCGCCATGACGCAAGGCATGCTGCGCAGCTTTGGCGACCTGATCGGCGGTGCCGTCACGTTCGAGCCGGACGCGCTGGACGGCAAGGACGCCGACTTCGCAGGCAAGGCGCCGGAATATGACGCGACCGGCCGCTACATGCCGTACTACACGCGCAACGCGGACGGCACGCTGCACGTGGAACCGATCGTGTTCCCGACCACCCCGGGCGCGAACGACTGGTACGACATCCCCAAGGCCACGCGCAAGGTGTTCTTCACCGAGCCGTACGCGTATGCCGTCAACGGCAAGGACATCATGATGTCGTCGCTGGTGGCGCCTATCCTCGTCAAGGGCGAATTCCGCGGCGTGGTCAGCGCCGACTTCCAGCTGACGCACCTGGGCGAGATCCTCGGCAAGATCAAGGTCATCGACGGCGGCCGCCTGGCGCTCGTCTCGAACGGCGGCCTGTATGCGAGCCATCCGGATGCGACCAGGAACGGCAAGAAGGCCGACGACCTGCCGCCCGCCGCGCTCGCGGCCGTGCGCGCCGGCGAGACCTATGAATATATCGACGCGGCCGGCATCGTGCACCTGCTGCAGCCGCTGCGCCTCCACCCGGACCTCGCGCCGTGGGCCGTCAAGCTGTCGTTCCCGCACGCCCTCGCCACGGCCAGCGCGCGCCAGCTGATGGGCTATTCGCTGTTCGCGTCGCTGGTCTGCGCCGTCGTGGCGGCCATCGTGATGGTCACCGTGCAGCGCCGCCTGACCCGTCCGCTGCGCGTCCTCGGCGCCACCATGACGGACCTCGCCAGCGGCAATGCCGACCTGAACGCCCGCCTGGACGCGAAGGGCACCGACGAGCTGGCCCGGATCGCCGCCGGTTTCAACGGCTTCGTCACCAAGATCCAGGAAGTGCTGGTGCAGGTGCGCGCGAGCGCCGGCAGCGTCGCGGCCGCGAGCGTCGAGATCAGCCAGGGCAATATGGACCTGTCCGGCCGCACCGAGCAGCAGGCCGGCGCGCTGGAAGAAACGGCGGCGTCGATGGAGCAGCTGACGTCGACCGTCAGGCAGAACGCTGACAATGCGCGCCAGGCCAACCAGCTCGCGTTGTCCGCGTCGGAGACGGCCCGCCGCGGCGGCGCCGTCGTGGCGGAAGTGGTGGAGACGATGGCCGCCATCGACACCGCGTCGCGCAAGGTCGTCGACATCATCGGCGTGATCGACAGCATCGCGTTCCAGACCAATATCCTCGCGCTCAATGCGGCCGTCGAGGCGGCACGCGCCGGCGAGCAGGGCCGCGGCTTCGCCGTCGTCGCCTCGGAAGTGCGGGGGCTGGCCCAGCGCAGCGCGGCCGCCGCGAAGGAGATCAAGGCCCTGATCGGCGATGCGTCCGGCAAGGTGGAAGCGGGCAGCGCGCTGGTGCGGGACGCGGGCCGCACCATGGACGACGTCGTGTCCAGCGTGCGCCGCGTGAGCGACATCGTGGCCGAGATCTCGGCCGCCAGCGCGGAGCAGAGCACGGGCATCGGCCAGGTCAACCAGGCCATCGTGCAGATGGACGGCACGACGCAGCAGAACGCCGCGCTCGTCGAAGAGGCGGCCGCCGCGGCGGACAGCCTGCAGCGGCAGGCCGACCTGCTGGTCGCGCTGGTGGGCCAGTTCAAGCTCGAGGCGCCGGCGCCGGTGCGTCCGGCCGTCTCCACGCGGGCCCCGATGAAGGCGCTGGCCGCGGCGTAAACGTTCGGGCTGGGCTACACTGCCGGATCCACGATCCGGAGGAGACCCATGCATACGAAAGCAGCGCACAACGCCGCACGTCATCTTCTGGCCGCCATCGCCTGCGGCCTCGCCATCCCGGGCGCCGCCGCGGCCCAGCCGGCCATGTCAAAAGCCGGTATCCCCGCCTTCGACGAAGCGATGCTGGCCCCGGACTACTGGATCGGGCGGCTGCCTGCGCCCGACGCCGTGTTGCTGGACGCGCCCGCGACCGCCGCGCAGCGGGCCGCCGCGTACGCGCCCGGCGGCGGCTTCGTCGACGTCCGCAAGCTGCCCGCGACCCTCACGCGCGACCAGGTGCTCGACTGGATCCGCGGCGCGGAACAGCAGACGCCCGTCAAGCTCGCGGTCGACGACGCCGGCCATCCCGTCGGACCGGACACCTTGCAAGTCCTCCGTGACGCCACGGCCGCCGGCCAGGTTGCGGCGACGGCGCCGGCCCGCTACGGCCTCGCGGTGCGCCGCGCGGCGCTGCGCACCTACCCGAGCGACCGCGTGTTCTACGCGAGCCTCGACCAACCCGATTTCGAAAGCCTCACGGCCGGCACCCTGTTCCCGGGCGAGCCCGTGCTCGTCGCGCACATGAGCGCGGACGGCCGCTGGCTGCTCGCGGTGACGACGCAGGGCCCGGCGTGGGTGCGCGCGGACGACATCGCGATCGGCACGGCGGATGCGGTGTTCGGCTACGCGGCGCTGCCGCCTGGCCGCGTCGTCACGGGCGACCATGTGGTCACGGTCCACACGCGCGAGCTGCCTGCCTTGTCGCAGCTGGACCTCGACATGGGCGTGGCCCTGCCGCGCGCCGACGTGCCGCCCGACCAGCCGGTCAACGGCGCCAGTCCGTACGCATCGTGGCCCGTGCGTCTGCCCGTGCGCCAGGCCGACGGTTCGCTCGCGATCCGGCCGGCGCTGATCCGCCGCAGCGCCGACACCGCGCCGGGCTACCTGCCGCTCACGCGCGCGAACATCATCCGGCAGTCGTTCAAGCTGCTCGGCGAGCGTTACGGGTGGGGCCACCAGTTCGACGCGCGCGATTGCAGCGGCCTGGTCGCGGAAACCTACCGCAGCATGGGCCTGCTGCTGCAGCACAGCTCCGGCCTGCAAGGGACGTCGACGGCGCTGAAGCATCGCGTGTTCACGGCGGCGGACACCCACGCGGCGCGTGTAAAAGCGGTGCGGGAGGCGGAGGTGGGCGACCTCGTCGTCGTGCCGGGCCACGTGCTGATGATCATCGGCCACGTGAACGGCGAGCCGTACGTGATCCAGGACGTGCCGTATGCCGTCTTCAAGGATCCGGCGACCGGCGCGCTGCGCAGGACGAAGCTGAACCAGGTGTCGGTCACGCCGCTGCTGCCGCTGTACGCCGACGACGAGAAGACGTATGTGGATGCGATGACGAGCCTCGTGCAGCCGACGCGGCGCTGAGCCGGATGCTATCCTTCGGGGAACCCACATCGAAGGAGGTCGCTTGCTGATCGCGTTTGCCGTACTGCTCGTTTTCCAGTGCCTGGGAGAGGGGCTCGTTTTCCTGCTCCGGCTCCCGGTCCCGGGGCCCGTGGCCGGCATGCTGCTGTTGCTGGTGGCGCTCGTCGCGTTCCCGCGCCTGCACGAGATCGTGGAGGCGGGCGCGAACGAGCTGCTGCGCCATCTGTCGCTGCTGTTCGTGCCGGCGGGCGTGGGCATCATCGTCGCCGCGGCGAGCGGCAGCGGGCACTGGCTCGCGATCTGCGCGGCCGTCGTCGGCAGCACCCTGCTGACACTGGCCGTGACGGCGCTCGTGCTGCGCGCGCTCACGCCCGCCCACAAGAACGGGGAGGGCCGCGATGTTTAATTTCGAGGAATTCACCCACTTCTGGGTCTATTTGTCGGCGTCGCCGCTGCTCGGCCTCACCGTTACGCTGTGCGCCTACGTGTTCGCGCAATGGGTCTATGCGCGCTGCGGCTTTTCGCCGCTCGCCAATCCCGTCGCCATCGCGATCGCCCTCGTGAGCCTCGTGCTGGCGGCCAGCGGGATGTCGTACCAGCGTTATTTCGCCGGTGCGCAGTTCGTCCACTTCCTGCTCGGCCCCGCCACGGTCGCCCTGGCCGTGCCGCTCGCGCGCCAGATGCCGCGGCTGCGTCGCAGCCTGTTCCCGCTCGCGTGCGCGCTGGTGTCCGGGTGCGTGACGGCCATCGTCAGCGCGGTCGGCATCGCCGTGCTGATGGGCGCCTCGCCCGAGCTGGCGCGCTCGCTGGGTCCGAAGTCGGCCACGACGCCCATCGCGATGGCCGTGTCCGAGCACCTCGGGGGCGTGCCGGCGTTGACGGCCGTGCTCGTGATCGGCACGGGCATCTTCGGCGCGGTGACGGCGCGCTTCCTGATGAACGCCCTGCGCATCGATTCGCATGCGGCGCGCGGCCTCGCGCTCGGTGTCGCGTCGCACGGCATCGGGACGGCGCGCGCGTTCCAGGTCAGTCCGGAGATGGGTGCGTACGCGGGCCTCGGCATGGGGATCAACGGCGTGCTGACGGCGTTACTGGCACCCTGGCTCGTGCCCTTGCTGCTGCGCTGGATGGGTCAGTAAACGCAGAAGCCCGCAACCACGCGCGGACGCGATTGCGGGCGAGGCAGGCGCGCGGACGCCATGCCGGGGGAGCGCAGGCGGCTTGCGCCGCTGCGGAAAAGGTCAGGCGTGCGTCGGCTTGCGGGTAAAGGCGCGGGCCGCGAACAGGGCGCTGGCCACGCCGACGACGATCGCGGCCGTGCTGCCCGAGAAGCCGACGGCCGTGTTGGCCGCGATCTTGCCGGCCTTCGGCGTCACCAGTTCCAGGCGGCGCTTCGTCATCTGCGCGCCCAGCTCGGACAGGCGGTCCTTGCTCAGCGTCTGCTCGGCTTCCGGCAACAGCACGGTTTCCTCGTCGGCCACGTGGTGCTGCACGTCGCGCATCAGTTCGAACACGAGTTCGTCGTGGCGCGGCGACTTCGGATCCGTGCGGCGCAGCTCCGCAATGACGGCGCGCATCTCGTCGTGTTCCGGCTCGCTCTTGTCCATGACTTTCTGGTCGTGGGCGCGCGGGCGCATGACGGGATAGAAGATTTCCTCTTCCAGGGTCGCGTGGATTTCCAGCGCGTCGCAGATCGTTTCCGCCAGCGCCTTCTTGACGCTGGGGCGCTTGTCGCGAGTGTACTGGTGGAACGTGACCATCACGTGCGAGTGATCGAAGCGGATCATGTCGGTGATGGAGGGACTCAGTTTATTCAGGGAAAACATGATCGTCTCCTGTTAGCGTGGGGTAGCGATAGATCCATGTTAGTGCCGACGCTAGAGCTGTCGCGTAGGAGGGCGCCGCACGGTCTTGTCGGCCGATGACGCATGGGCCGTCCGGCCCGAACTGGCGACCACGCGACTGTTTCCACGTGTTCAGAATCTTGCGGAGCTCGGCAGGATGTCGCCTCCAATCCTACACAGACACGGCTTCGTTTCTGATTACTCGGCGCCGCAACGCTGCCAAGATGGCATCGACCGGTCGCGCTTCGGCGCTTCCGTTTGTCCGCGCGGCGACGCAGGACGCGTCCCGCGCGGCCATCCAATCACACAACGGAGGAATCGGAATGTTTGCACATAACAAACGCCTGCAATACACCGTGCGCGTCAGTGAACCGAATCCGGGGCTGGCCAACCTGATGCTCGAACAGTTCGGCGGCCCGCAGGGGGAACTGGCCGCGGCCATGCGCTATTTCACGCAGGCCGTCAGCGAAGACGATCCGGGCCGCAAGGACATGCTGTTCGACATCGCAACGGAAGAGCTGAGCCACCTCGAGGTGATCGGCCACATCGTCGCCATGCTCAACAAGGGCGCCAAGGGCGACCTGGCCGAGGCTGTCGACAGCGAAGCGGATCTGTACAAGAAGATCCAGGGTGCGGGCAACGACAGCCACGTGACCCAGGTACTGTACGGCGCCGGCACGCCGCTGGTCAATTCGGCCGGCGTGCCGTGGACGGCCGCGTACATCGACACGATCGGCGAGCCGACCGCCGACCTCCGCTCCAACATCGCCGCCGAGGCGCGCGCCAAGATCGTCTACGAGCGCCTGATCGCGCTGACGGACGACCCGGGCGTGAAGGAAGCGCTGGGTTTCCTGATGACGCGCGAGATCGCGCACCAGAAGTCGTTCGAGAAGGCGCTGTACTCGATCCAGCCGAACTTCCCGTCCGGGAAGATGCCGGGCGACCCGCGCTTCGCCAACACGTACTACAACATGTCGCAGGGGCCGGGAGAGATGCGCGGCTCCTGGAACCAGGGCGAGAACTGGGACTTCGTCACGGACCGCGAGAAGCAGATGGCCGTCGACGGCGGCACGGGCGAGGCCGAAGTCCGGCTGCCGGCCAAGGAGGTCGACGTGCTCAAGCAGATGGCCGAGCGCACGATGTCCGATCCGAATGTCGATCCGACCACCGGGGCCGAACTCGGGATGGGCAACCAGACGCTGGCCGACGGCATGACCGTGCAGCCGGGTGCGCAGCCGAGCCCGGGGGCGCCGAAGCTTCACTAGCATCTGCTACGTCGACCCCGCGATCTGCTACGTCGTCGCCGCGATCTGGTACGTCGGCCCCGCGATCTGCTACGTCGTCCCCGCGCAGGCGGGGACCCAAGTTTCGCGGCTCAGCCGAGGAAATTGGGTTCCCGCCTGCGCGGGAGCGACGGTGTATCCATCTCCAACACCGAGCCCGCGCATGGAATCCCCCCTGACCAAACCCGCCTCACTCTCCTGGATGCTGCGCCCCCGCCGCCTCGCCGGCTGCGCCGTCTGCATCCTCGGCTGCGCCGTCCTGATCTTCACGGGCTTCGGCTATCTCGCCGGCGTGCTGCAGGATGTGCCCCATGTGCGCGGCGCGCTGGTCGGCGGTGCAACGGCCGCCGCCGCGACGGCGCTCGGCACCTTGCCCATCCTGCTGTCACAGAATTTTTCGAACCGTACCTACGACTGCTTCCTCGGCTTCGGCGGCGGCGTGATGCTCGGCGCGACCGCGTTTTCGCTCGTGATCCCCGCGCTGGCCGCCGCCAGGTCGGGCGGCGCCGGCAACTGGGGCGCGAGCCTGTCCGTCGGCGCCGGCATCATGGCCGGGGCGGCGCTGCTGCTCGTGCTCGACCGCTGCATGTCGACCGACGGCATCCTCGCCCACGACGATCCGCGCACCGCCCACTCCCTCAAACGCGCCTGGATGTTCGTGTGGGCCGTCGCGCTGCACAACCTGCCGGAAGGCCTGGCGATCGGCGTCGCGTATGCGGGCGTCGACGTCGACAAGGCGAACTCGCTGGCGACCGGCATCTCGATCCAGGACGTGCCGGAAGGTCTCGTCGTCGCGCTGGCCCTGCGCACCGTCGGCTATGGACGGGGTTTGTCGGCGGCGCTCGGCGTCGCGTCCGGACTGATCGAGCCGGTGGCCGCGGTCGCCGGGGCGATCCTGATCGGCGTTTCCGCCGGCCTGCTGCCGTTCGCGCTGGCCGCCGCGGCGGGCGCGATGCTGTTCGTGATCGTCAACGACGTCGTGCCGGAAGCGCAGCAGAACGGCAACGGCACCTGGGCCAGCGTGGCCCTCGTCTTCGGCTTCATCCTCATGACGGTGCTGGACACGGCACTCGGCTGATACCGAAATCGCAATCGCCCCCCTGTTTTATTTCATTGGTGGCGCCGACCCGCATTGCCTAAGCTGATGGCGGGTTCGACCCATATGTATAAATAAAACAGGAGACTATATGCTCAAACAACTGCTGGCAGCATGCTGCCTCGCGCTCGGCTGCGCCTCGGCCGGGGCCATCGACCTGCTCGGCGTGAACAATGCCCACGACCCGGGCACCATCACCAAGGACGGCGACACGTATTTCAACTTCACGACCGGCACCGGCATCTGGTATTCCACGTCGAAGGACCTCAAGACCTGGGCGGCGGGGCCGGCGCCCGTGTTCGCGACGCCGCCCGCCTGGGTCACGCAAAAGATCCCGAATTTCTCCGGCTCGTACTGGGCGCCGGACGTGATCCAGATGAACGGCTATTACTACCTGTACTACTCGGTGTCGTCGTTCGGCACGTCCTCGTCCGCGATCGGCGTGGCGCGCAGTCTGTCGCTGAAAAACCCGAGCTGGCAGGACCTCGGCATCGTCGTGCAGTCGTACGGCGGCAGCGCCGAGGTCAATGCCATCGACCCCGCGCTGTTCCGCGACCATGACGGCAAGGTCTACCTGAGCTACGGCTCGTTCTTCGGCGGCATCGGCCTGGCCGAGATCGACCAGGCGACGGGCAAGCTGGCCGGCAGCGTGACGACGATCTGGGGCGGGGGTGGCCGCGACATCGAGGCGCCTTACATCACGCGCGACGGCGGATATTACTACCTGTTCGTGAACCGCGGCAGCTGCTGCAAGGGCGTCGACTCCACGTATTACGTCGAAGTGCAGCGCGCGACGAACATCCGCGGCCCGTATTCCGGCACGCGCACGATCCTGCCGGTCACCGACGGCAAGTACCGCGGCCCCGGCCACATCGCCGACCTGCGCCAGGACGGCTGCCACTTCGTCTCCACGCATTACTACGACCTGACCGACAACGGCAACGCCAAACTGGACATCCAGCGCATGACGTACAGCGCCGGTTGGCCTGTCCTGACCCGCAACTTCACGGACTTCGCCGGCTGCGGCGGCATCAGCGACGGCGTCTACGCGTTCAAGTCGCGCCTGTCGGGCAAGGTGTTCGGCGTAGCGGGCGGTTCGACCGCGGACGGCGCACTGGTGCAGCAGTCGACCGATGCGAACGCGCGCTACCAGCAGTGGTACGTGATCGGCCATGGCGACGGATACTACAGTGTCATCAACGCCAACAGCCTGAAGAGCCTGGACGACTACAACAACTCCACGACCGCCGGCACGAACATCGCGCAGTGGGGCTACTGGGCGGGGCAGGGCCAGCAGTGGCGCTTCGCCAGCCCGGCGGCGGGTTACTACACGGTCGCGAACCAGCTCTCCGGCATGGTGCTGGACGTGCAGAACAAGAGCACGGCCGACGGCGCGCAGATCATCCAGTATCCGTCCAACGGGGGTACCAACCAGCAGTGGTCGCTGATCCGAAAGTGAGGCGGCAGGGCGCACGCGTGTGAGGTGCGCCCACCTCGCTTCGATACATTATTGCCAATCCGCACGGCATTCTGATGACCCTGATGGCACTGCGCCAGGAAATTCGGGGTCAGAGCACATTTTTGGCCGAATTCGGGGTCAGAGCCCATTTTTTTGCAAGATCTCGCGAGCACATTTTCAGCACGGCCAACCTGGTATCGCCGCTCCTTGCGAGGAGAGTGTCGCATGCATGGGGCGGACTGCTAACGCGGGACCATTGTTCCGAAAAGTGCTCTGACCCCGAATTTTGCTTGAAATGGGGTCTGACCCCGAAGTTTGGCAACAAAAAAAGCCCCGGGGGTACCGGGGCTCGGGCGCTGCTATATATATGTCGCTCAGTTGCGGATCTCGAGCGCGCGGTTCAGGCTCAACGCGGCCAGCGAGCCGACGGCACCGGACAGCAGGTACAGGCTGACGTAGCCGAGGCCGAAGTTGGCGGCCAGGCCCAGTGCCACGAGCGGGGCGAACGCGGCGCCGACGAGCCACGCGAGATCCGACGTCAGGGCGGCGCCCGTGTAGCGGTATTGCGGCAGGAAGTTCGACGTCACCGCGCCGGCGGCCTGGCCGTACGACAGGCCCAGCAGCAGGAAGCCCACCAGGATGAACGTGTTCTGGCCGGTCACGCCGCCATCCATCAGGGTCGGGATGAAGCCGGAGAACAGGGCGATCAGCGCGGCCAGCGTGCCCAGCGTGTTGCGGCGGCCGAACTTGTCGGCGATGATGCCCGACGCCAGCACGCCGACGATGCCGAGACCGGCGCCCATCATCTGGATCTGCAGGAATTCGGCCATCGAACGGGTGTCGTACAGCTGGATCCACGACAGCGGGAACACGGTGACGAGGTGGAACAGCGCATAGCTGGCCAGGGCGGCGAGGGCGCCGATGACGATGTTCGTGCCCTGGTTGCCGATCACTTCGCGGGCCGGGGCCGGATCCAGCTCATGCTCGTCGAGCAGGTGGGTATAGTCCGGCGTCGAGACGAGGCGCAGGCGGGCGAACAGCGCGACGACGTTGATCGCGAAGGCGACGTAGAACGGATAACGCCAGCCCCAGACGAGGAAATCGTCCTGCGACAGCTCGGCCATCAGGTAGGAGAACAGGCCGGCCGCGATGATGAAACCCGTTGGTGCGCCAAGTTGTCCCAACATGGCGTACCA
>Ga0308166_1004098_pt1 | contig 11866 bp, 9 predicted proteins | sample PhyCR2_2_FD_202137 | JGI IMG/M metagenome (GOLD analysis project Ga0308166, IMG submission 202137) | Phyllosphere microbial communities from UC Gill Tract Community Farm, Albany, California, United States - DLSLCC.R2 | ecosystem: Host-associated > Plants > Phyllosphere > Unclassified | place... | reverse complement strand
TATAAAACGAAAATTAATATTGGATTTTTTACAATCGCGTTTGCCTACCTGATTGGTTGCTTTGGCATGGGTCTTAAGCCTTCTGAAGTTATTGAATTATGGCCTGTCAAAATTTTCTTTATTATTTTATCTGTTACTCTGTTTTATAACTTTGCTCTGGCAAATGGTGCATTAGAAAAGCTCGCCAGTCATCTTTTATATAAGTGCCGTAAGTTTCCTCAGTTTTTACCTTTAGCGATTTTTTTCGCCGCGACCATTATTGCCGGCCTAGGCGCAGGTTTTTATACCGTACTTGCTTTTATGGCACCAATTACCCTGCTGCTGTGTAAAAAAACCAATATGAATATGATTATTGGTGGGATGGCTGCAAATTACGGCGCTTTAGCTGGCGCAAATTTTATGACATCGCAAAGTAGCATTATTTTCCGAAGCTTAATGGAGAATATAGGCATTAGTTCACAAACTGCTTTTTCATATAGTAGTGGAATTTTTGTCTTAACTTTAATTATTCCAATTGCAGTATTGGGAATTTACACCCTCTGGAATAGAAAAAGTAATTCTATTGTTATTGAAGATCAAAAGCCTGAGCCATTCGACAAAAAGCAGAAACAATCAATTTTTCTCATTATTTTAATGATGTCGATTGTTTTGGTTTTTCCAATATTGCACCTTGTTTTTCCAGATGCAAAAGCCATCGGTTTTTTAAACTCCAAAATTGATATTGCCTTCCTTGCCATTACCTTTTCACTCATCAGTTTACTCATGAAACTTGCCGATGAGAAAAAGGTTGTTGCACTTGTGCCATGGGGAACGCTTATCATGATTTGCGGTGTCGGCATGCTCATCGCATTAGGGGTGAAACTCGGCATTATTACGACACTTTCAGAATGGTTAGCACACAACGTTCCTGTCTGGGTCATTCCAGTACTGTTATGTCTGATCAGTGCCATTATGTCTGTATTTTCAAGCACGCTTGGGGTCGTTGCCCCAACCCTATTTCCGATTGTTCCGGCACTTGCAATCACGTCTGGTCTAAATCCACTTGTGCTCTTCATTTGTATTGTGGTGGGGGCACAAGCTACAGCTATTTCTCCGTTTTCATCTGGCGGTAGCCTCATTATGGCTTCAGCACCAGCAGATATCGATAAAACCAAATTCTTTAATCAACTGTTATTTAAAGCCATTCCTGTAGGGCTAATCGCAGCTTTAATCGCTATTTTCGCTTTAAAATTTGTAATGTGAGATGGAAATGAACTGTATAGATACACATGCACATGTTTTTTCGATACAGGACCGCAGTATCGAAACAGCACGTTATTCGCCGAATTACGATGCAACTGTGCAAGATTTTATCTCTCATCTTGATCGGCACAATTTCACGCATGGCATTCTGGTTCAACCTAGCTTTTTGGGAACTAATAACCACGCAATGTTAAATGCGATTCAGCAATACCCTGAACGTTTAAAAGGAATCGCTGTTGTTCAACATACGACGGCTTTTGATGAGCTATTTCAACTGAAAGAACAAGGCGTTGTCGGCGTTCGTTTAAATCTATTCGGTCTTAACCCTCCTACGTTAAATACGCCTGAATGGCAAAAGTTTTTACGGCATTTGGAAAGCCTCAACTGGCAAGTTGAAGTACACGCGCCACCGAAATATTTAATTCAGCTTTTACCACAATTGGGTGAATACAACTTTGATGTTGTGATTGACCATTTGGGTCGAATTGATCCAGTTAAAGGGATTGATGATCCCGATTATCAAAAGTTTTTAAGCTTGCTCAACGTTAAACAGCACTGGATTAAAGTGTCTGGTTTCTACCGTTTGGGTGCTATGCCCAACAGCATAAATACAGCCCACCAGGCCTATAACATTTTTAAAGAAAAAGGTTTTTTACACAAGCTCATTTGGGGAAGTGACTGGCCACACACCCAACATGAATCATATGTGACTTATGAAGATGCGATTCGTACCTTTAAACAGATTGTGTTTGATAAACACGAGCAGTGTTTAATTTTAAACCAGAACCCTACCGAGCTGTTTGGTTTCTCACGTACATAAGGAGTATGTATGAACAATGATATATCTATATCGGAAGTAGAAAAGTCAACGATCCGTAAACTTTCTTTTCGTATTCTTCCCTTCCTCATTCTTTGTTATTTCATCGCATATATTGATCGGGTCAACATTGGATTTGCAGCTTTAACCATGAACCAAGAAATTGGTTTAACCGCAACTGCCTTTGGTTTTGGCGCTACCTTATTTTTTATTGCATACGTCATATTTGAAATTCCTAGTAACATGGCAATGGAAAAGCTGGGTGCACGTATCTGGATTGCCAGAATCATGATTACTTGGGGTATTGTGGGTTGCTGTACAGCCTTCATTACTGGCCCAATTTCTTATTCGATTTCAAGATTTTTTCTCGGTGCTGCCGAAGCTGGATTTTTTCCGGGTGTATTACTTTATTTAACGCTCTGGTTCCCTAAACGATATATGGCTCGAATTGTTGCTGTATTTATGGTTGCCATTCCTTTATCTAACTTTATTGGGTCGCCTTTATCTGCTTTATTGCTAGGTTTACATGGTTTTCTGGGGTTGAGTGGATGGCAAGTACTTTTAATTCTTGAAGCATTACCCGCGATTCTTCTTGGTTTATTGTGTCTCGTATGGCTGCCTAATACCGCAAATAATGTTAAATGGTTAAGTAAAGAAGAAAAGGAATGGCTATCAAGCACCTTAACTTTTGAAAAAAACCAGCTGTTAAATTCTGAAAAAGAAGACAGTGCGGAACAGAAAAAGAGTAAGTTCAAGCTTCTGATTACCAATAAATATTTATGGTTCTTCGCAATTATCTATGCAGGAAGTTCAGCAACCAGCAATATTTTATCGTTATGGATGCCTCAAATCCTAAAGGCTTTCCATCTGACGGCCATGGAAACAGGCCTCTTAAATATGATTCCATTTGGTTTGGCTGCTGTTTTCATGATTGTTTGGGGCATACATGCCGATAAAAGTGGAAATAAGAGTCTAAACACCGCTATTCCATTATTTGTGACGAGTTTTGGTTTGCTCCTGACTCTTTTTACCTCATCTTTAACCTTGAGCTTAGTTTTATTCTCTATCGTTTTGATGGGTAACTATGCAATTAAAGGCCCTTTCTGGGCATTAGTCTCTGAACGTTTACCGCCAACTCTAGTTGCTGTCGGCATTGCAGCGGTCAATACCATTGCTCATATTGGTACGGGTCTCATGAACTCTATTATGGGGATAGTGAAAGATTATTCGGGTAGCTTCCCAGTTTCTCTTTTACCTTTATGTATTCTTACATTTACAGGTGCCATGATTGCGTTGTATTTGGGAAGAAAACCGACTTTACCAAAAGTGCAAAAGGTTCAAAATGTTGTTTGATTTTTAAGGCTTAAAAAAAAGAGACCAGTTAGTGGTCTCTTTTTTTTTTAATTTATGAAAAATTTATAAATACTCTATATGCCGATCAACTTTATAAAGCTTAATCAATAAATTCCACTCAATAAAAAAGAGCACCTAAGTGCTCTCTCATTTTCATTGATTTTTGGATAAGGCAAAATTTATTGCCCTGTCATATGCTTGTTCTTGTAGCTCACTATATACATAGAAATTCTGTTCTGCCTTGGTAACAGGATTAATAAGTTTCATTGACTCATAACTATGAGTATTTAAATCATTAGGATCAACATCAAAAGCTTCTAACAGCGGCTCTCTCCACTCACCACTTAGAACACCACCCACACAAAGCCACTTTGTTGAATTGTCTGACATATATAATCCTTATTATTGGAGGTGCTTTTATACCATATCACGACAGCCTTTAAGTCAGTTTAATTTCTCATCTCATTAAAAAGAAAAAGGTTCATATTAAGGAATAAAAAAACCTCCATAGCTTGAAGGTTTTTAGTATTTAAAAATTTTAATTACGGGCCACAAAAATAAAAACTTTCAGCGCAGAACTGATGGGGCTAGTTCAAAGTTTGGGATATCTAAATCCAGAAGCGGGTGCTAAATCTTTAGCACAAAGTCTAAGCTATCTTAGCTATTGATAATACGAATTACATATTTTAGAAGCCCTCAACAAGGGCTCCTAAGAAAAACTATTAAATCACTTCATCAACCCAAGTTGCATGGAAGCCTAGCGGGACTCTCACTGGTAAATCAATAATGGCTTGAGGCTCTTGACCGATCCTTTTTGAGTCTAAAATTACAACTTTACTTGGCTTGGTCGCATCGATGGCATGTATATAAGAAATTAACCATCCATCACCTTCTTCACTATCTCTGTGTTTTGGCACAAAAACAACTTCGCCCGTAATATATTCTTCACCAAAGGAATATTTAATGGTTTTTTCATTCTCTAGATCATGTACCAGCAGGTTGTTTGCATTTAAATTTGCCGTATCTGCCAGTTCCCCTTCATTGCCTACAGAAATTGAATAGGCAAAACGATATGGCTTACTTGTATATCTCTCATCAATTCGAGGAAATTCTTGAGGAATCGCAGAAATTACTTCTCGCTTAACTTGGTTATTTGAATACTGAAAAGTCCAGCGTTCAAATTGAATTTTTTGTTTATCTACAGGCCCTTGAATAGATTCAGTAAAAGTCTTGTCATGTACACAAGCATCCATAACGACATCGCCGTTATCTAAATCATAGGCATTAAATGTATGAAAGATCATGCAAGGCTCTACATCAAACCACCGAATATCCGTTGCTGTACCCTCTTTTGGTAGTAACCCAACACGTGCTGTATGTTTCACATTCCAAGCGTAGGGTAATTGTGTACCCTTTAACATTTGTCCAAATGAAAAAGTGACGGGAAAATCTAAAATCAGCATTTTAGTTTTTGTCATACTGCAATCATGCATCATTGGGCCATGTTTCACTGGAACAGTAATACGTTTTTTTATTTGGCCATCTATATCAATGACTTGATAGTAAACTTGCATCGGTAGCAAGGCATCATAGCAAATTGCATGTAATTCGCCTGTATCCGGATCTGCGTGGGGATGAGCAGTAAAAGGATAATTATCTTTACTGTTAAAAAGTCCATACTGCAAACTGTTCAATTCAGCATCAAGAGCAATAGGAAGTGGACCTGATTCAATAAGTGCCCAAATTTTTCCCGCATGCCCAATGAGATTCGTATTTACAATATCATTAGAATTTCTAGGTTCGCCTGCAATTTTTTTACGCCCTAATTTTTCGTGTACACGATGCGTCCCTATATAGCGGTTTTTATACCAGAGGGCTTTACCCTGTTTGAAACGCAGACCATGCACCATACCATCGCCTACAAACCAGTTATAATTTGCAGGATTTTTTACCTCAATTGGGTTTGGGCCTATTCTTAAAAAAACACCATTTAATGAAGATGGTATTTCTCCATGCACGACTAAATCTGTTGAAAATACTTCTTCTTTTACTGGTGAAAATGGCCCTAAAAGAAAAGGATTATTTGCATCATAAGGCACTCGATTTTGAGTAAAATCTACGAGCTTAGTCACTGCTGCTGTCATCAGCTTACTACTTACAATATTATTGCGGATATCTGAAATACTCATTTGACTACACCCTACTTATATTGATTTAAATTTTTATGTATTTCGACAGAATGTATACACTGTATACTTAATTAAATTATAGGAGAATGTATATGCTGTCAACATCAAACATGGATGAGCCTTCTACCTATCATCATGGCAACTTAAGAGAAGCTTTGCTTATCAATGGTTTAAAGCTATTAGAATCGACTCAAGGTATCGATTTTAGTATGCGAGAACTTACGCGGATTATTGGTGTTACACCAAATGCTGTTTATCGACATTTTGCGAATAAAGAACAATTACTTACTGCATTGGCTATTTATGGTTTTGAACAATTATTAGAAGCTCAAGCACAAGTTATTTTGAAAGCTTCAAATCCTAAAGACGCGTTTTTGGAAACTGGACGTGAATACATCAACTTTACAATTAAAAACCCTTCACTATTTAGGCTAATGTATGGACGGTTTGCGGTTAGCCAAGAAGATGAAAAATTGAAATCAATGGCAGATTTATTTTACACAGGCTTGTTATATGCGGGTGCCACAGCCTATAACACGACTGCTCAAGACCCTCAGGCACAGACAAGAGCGACTTTATCTTGGGGTATTGTTCATGGGTTGAGTCATCTTATTATTGATGGGCAATTTAATCATTTAAACAGCGAAGAACTTGACACCATGATTAATGATGTCTTAAAAATGGCTAGTCTCTAATGTAATATTATTAATTTATGGCGAGTTTTAAGGCTGGTGAATTAAAAATCTTTCTTTTTTAATTTATCGAGTTCAAACATCGCATTTTTATATTCAAGGTATGCCTTTTCACTAATTAGAACCACAGCATCTTTCTGTTGTCTTGTAATTTTAACGGCATAACCTAACAGCACTCGTTCCATTACTTTTGAAAATTGTGATCTGGCATTTGCATAATTAATTTGTTCCATGGTATTCGCCCTTCACAAATAGAAAGAAAGCCACTTTTGAGATTAAAGTGGCTGTGATTAGATTAAAAATTGTATCGACCTAATAAGTTGATTCGAGATAATTTTCCTTCTAAATCTGAAAATGTTTCTCTCTTACCGTAGGTGTATTCAACACCAAGATCGACTTTCTCTACAGGCGTCCAAAACAAATTGACGCTTGCATTGATTAGCCTTTTATTTTGATCAAGGTTATTTTCTGAAAAATTTGAATCTTTATAGACAAGGCTACCAGCAGACAGAGAAGAGCGTAAATTTTCATTCCATTTGTGCATATACCCTAACTCGACAGAATCAAATTCACTTAAATACATTCGGCTTTGATCAAAGTAGAACGCATCATTATCTTTCGAATAAAGCATATAACGGTTATCGCCCGCTATATGGTAGTAATTGAATACAATCGCATCATTTTCAGAAAGGTTATACTTTGTGCCTAATCCAGCTCCCCAAGCAAGTTTAGTTTGCTCTTCATTCGTATCAGAAATTGCCCGATTTTCATGTACCATTCCGTGCAATTGAACTAAAAAATCTGGTTTCTTAAATTCATATCGCATGGTTAATGCAGGAAAACGGCTTCCACCTTCTACATTTTTATTTTCAACATCGCCGCCTTCTAAGGCCACTAAGAGTTTCTGTTTAGCATCAACGATATGTTGATAACGGATTTGGATATTACGTTGAGTCCCTGTACCCATCGCCCCCGTAAAATCAGCCAGACTTGGAGCAGTATCACTATTTACAAAAGGTGAAGTGGTTTGACCAACCAACCAATTTCCGAGTGAAATATAAGCATGTCTAACCCGAACCGAACCATTACCGTTATCTCCACCACTTCCCATGAAATCAGCTTCGAGCTTTCCAACTAAATCTCCTTTAGACGTCGGCTTGACGATATCAACCCCTACACGGGAAGTTGCAGCTGAAACGTTTAATGATTTACTTGTTGAGTTCGAATTGTCTAATGGTATTGACCCTGTCTTATTCGCAATTGAACGCGTTGAACCTTCAAAATCGTATGCAGCATCAACCCGTATATTTCCATAAAATTTAATTTTAGTTTGGTCAGCCGTAACAGGCTTTTCGGTGTTTGATGCTTTTTTTTGAGTCAAGTCAGATACTTTATCCAAACCATTATTCTTATTTAAATTTTGCTGCTCCATCAGATAATCTATTTGCTGTTGTAATTTAATTATTTTTTCATTTAGCGCTGAGTTGTCTTCATAGCTTTCAGCATTCGCTTGCTGCAATGCAAAACTCATAAATAGCGATAAAGAAATAATCCCTTTATATTTCATGTCCTTTTCCTTTAGACGAAATGATCTAGACCAAATTGAAATTTCCTATTTTTCAATTAGCGACCAAATAATTATTGAGTTAACTTTTGAGAGGCTAACGAAGCTCAACCTTTGACTTCGCTAGTTCCATTCCTGCTCGAATATTTTTGAATGACCTTATTCCGGTAATTCACATCCCTTTTGTTTTAAGCTGTTGATTACCCAACTACGGTCATTTTCACCTACGGCGATTTGTTCTAATTGCTTTTGCTCAGCGGCATGTTTAGCGTTTGCTTTCAGATAAACCTCTTCTACTTCCGCATATGGCACGCTTAACAGCCCATCTTCATCACCTAAAATCAAGTCTCCAGGTTCAATCACCATTCCATTGATTGCGATAGGAACATTAATTTCCCCAGGTCCGTCTTTATAAGGACCTCGATGTGAAACACCTGCGGCAAAAAGTGGAAAATCTCCTTCGCCAATGACAGCCGAATCACGAATCGCGCCATTAATGACAATGCCAGCCACACCTTTTTTGATGGCATACGCAACCATCATTTCTCCAATTAATGCATTTGTTAGATCACCACCTGCATCCACCACAATCACATCGCCCGGTTGAGCAATATCAATAGCGTAATGCAACATCAGGTTGTCACCCGGACGCGCCTTAACTGTAATGGCAGGCCCACAAAGATATCCCTCTTTATGCATTGGTATTAATTGTGCACCACCTGAAGTCATTCGATTCATTGAGTCACTTACGTTAGCGACTGGTAGATCTCGATATTGCTCAATCCATTTCTGCTCAACTTTTCTGTCGTTTTTTAGCACTCTAAAACCAATTGCCATAACTTTTCCCTTACATCAGTTTTCTTGTGCAAATTAATATGACAGCATTTTTTTGAAATGTCATTTCATTTTTAAATTAAATTTAATTAAAATTTACTCAATTATTAAATTATAAACTTCCTATTGACTATTTTTTTGAAATGACGTTTTAATAATAACCATTCATAAGGACGTATTTTTTTAAATACTTAAATGGAGTGCTGGTCAAAATGAAACGTAAAATTCTTATCACTGGGCCAACTTTGGCTTCTGATGCTTTACTGTATGCTCAATCTCATGACATTCAGTTAATTCCCACTGAACCCTACATGGCAAAAGATGAAATGGAAAAACTCATCCATGCTGAGCAACCCGATGCAATTATTGTCCGTACAGGTAAACTCACTAGAGATATGATTTTTGCCTCTAACAATTTAAAAGTTATTGCAAAACATGGTGTTGGGTTTGACACGATTGATACACAAGCTGCTGCAGAGCGTAAAGTTCCCGTGACTATTGCTGTTGGCGCAAATGCTCAATCTGTTGCCGAACATGCTTTTGCACTCATGTTTAATGTTGCTCGACAAGTCACTTGGTTAGACCAACGTATTCGTGAAGGACATTGGGACAAAGCAAGTGCAAATGGCGTGGAGTTATATGGAAAAACGCTGGGCTTAATTGGGTTAGGGGCAATCGGCAGTATACTCATGAAGTTAGTGGCTCCATTAAACATGAAAGTCAAAGTATATGATCCGTTTCTACAAAGTTTGCCAGAACTTGATTATGTAGAGCAGGAACACGACTTTCAAAAACTTATCGAAACCAGCGATATTATTAGTCTACATTGCCCACTTACAGCAGAGAACAAACACTTATTTTCTCACGCTCAATTTGAAAAGATGAAAAACTCAAGCATCTTAATCAATACAGCTCGTGGTGAATTAATTGATCAAACTGCCTTGGTCGATGCACTAAAAAACAATAAGATTGCTGGCGCAGGTTTAGACACTTTTTCTACAGAACCACCTGAAAAAGACAGCCCATTATGGGAATTACCTAATTTAGTCGTCACTCCTCACATCGGTGCAAATACAAGTGACTCGCGTAATCGTGTCGGTCTTTTAGCACTCGAGCAGATTGTGAGTATTTGGAATGGTCAACTATTAAACCCACGAGCTATCGCTAACTGGAAGTTACTAAATAGCTAATCATGAAACTCAATTGTTTCTAATCTTTTAGATGTGAGAACAATTAAAATATTGAATATAAAAAAGGATTTTTTTATGTCTACAGAATATTCTCAACCAAGTGCGATAGAACGTGAAACGATGCGCAAGGTGGCGTGGCGTTTACTGCCTTTTTTAACACTTTGTTATGTCATCGCTATTATTGATCGTGGCAATATTGGCATGGCTTCATTACAGATGAATGAAGATCTTGGCCTAACAGCTACTGCCTTTGGTTTTGCCAGTAGCTTATTTTTCTTTGCATATTTTCTGTTTGAAGTACCCAGCAACCTCGCCTTACAAAAATTTGGAGCAAAAGTATGGATTGCCCGAATTATGGTGACTTGGGGGGTGATCTCAGCCGCAACAGCATTCGTTGAAAGCTCTACCTCGTTATATATTATGCGATTCTTGCTAGGTGCTGCCGAAGCTGGTTTCTTCCCGGGTGTCATTCTATATCTGACCTATTGGTTGCCTGCAAACTATAGAGGCAGAATGGTCGCAATATTTATGGTGGCGATTCCGGGTGCAAACTTTCTAGGTTCACCATTATCTGGACTTTTATTATCTCTAGATGGCTGGATGGGCATGCGTGGGTGGCATTGGCTATTTATTTTAGAAGGTATTCCTGCCATTTTATTGGGTATTGCCTGCCTATTTGTACTCACAGATCGACCAGAACAAGCAAAATGGCTCAACAGCGAACAAAAAGCTTGGTTGGTTGAAAGACTACAATTTGAACGCCAACAAAAAACGCCAATTGGTCATATTTCACTATGGCAGCTTTTAAAGAATAAATATATTTGGTCTATGATTATTATCTATTCTGGCGCTTCTGCTGCTGGTAGTACGATGAGTGTGTGGGCACCACAATTAATTAAATCATTCGGTTTAAACAATTTAGAGATTGGTTTAGTAAACGCGATTCCTTATGGCCTAGCTTCTATCGCAATGATTCTTTGGGGTCGTAGCTCAGATCGTAAAAATGAACGCCGTTGGCATACAGCCATCACTCTATTAATGATCTCAATTGGTTTATTAATTGCTTTGTTTACGTCATCACTGATTGGCACAATCTTTTTACTCAGTATCGTATTAATTGGTGCTTATTCTATGAAAGGTCCTTTCTGGGCTTTAGCATCATCATGGATGTCACCGAGTACAACCGCGGCTGGCCTAGCAGCAATTGGCGCATGTGCCAACTTGATTGGTGGCGGTATGATGGTGAATATCTATGGCGCAATCCATGATGCAACCGGAAGCCATGCTATTGCTTTACTTCCACTTGCAGCCTTAAATCTTGTTTCGGCTATCATGGTTTTCGTTATGTCTAGAAAGAAAGCCGTTTTGTTTAAGCAACCACAAAGTACTTCATAAACAGCATATATAAAAAAGGGGCTAAATCATTAGCCCCTTTTTTTATTCATAATATTAAAATTAATGACGAATACTCTTACCACCCAAACTTTTCGTCAAGTCATCCGCAATTTTGAAGAAGAAATCACCCACAGATTTTGCAATTTCCGCAGTAAAACGGCTTGATGGACCTGAAATGAGTAAGGCTCCTACTACCTCATTTTGAGCATCAAACACAGGCAGTGCCATTCCTGCTGCATGGGGTTCCGTTACACCAGTTGAATAAAAAGGTTCTGTTCTTGATAAAACTTGTTCGTATGTTGATTTCAATGCTTGAGCGCATGCTGCTCCATCCATTGGTCGAACTTCGCCCGGCTGAACGTGAACACGCAATCGATGGGTAGAGTTGATACGATATTGGCAAAGACGATATGCCCCATGCTTAACGTAAAAAGACGCTGTTTCGCCAATTTCATCTACAAGTTGCTGTAAACAAGGCATAACATGTCTTTCTAGATCTAAAGCATCTTGATAAATCGTATTTAAACGCATGACTTCGCTGGCAAGCGTATATCTGCCATCTGAAAGACGGTTAACAAAACCAAAATCTT